>Ga0214545_1002492_pt1 | contig 35438 bp, 13 predicted proteins | sample CNSS4metaG_FD_160064 | JGI IMG/M metagenome (GOLD analysis project Ga0214545, IMG submission 160064) | Root nodule microbial communities from cowpea collected in UCLA plant growth center, Los Angeles, California, USA - CNSS4 | ecosystem: Host-associated > Plants > Roots > Nodule | place: USA...
TATTATTTTTAATTTTTTTTAAATTTGTTTAAATGTACACGTGTCAACCCAATAGCGTGCCACATGTCACTTCGTGTTTTTTTTTTAATTTTTTTAATTTTTTTGATTTTTTATAATTTTTTTTTAAATGTCCACGTGTTAACTAAGTAGCGTGCCATGTCAAAGTCAATGTTCTATATTTAATTTGGTCCCTAAATTTGTTATTTTTGTTCAATTGAGTCCCAATTTTTGTTAAAATTAACCAATTTGGTCCCTCTCTAAATTGAAACCAAATTTAATTTTTATATTCAAATTCACATTTTTTATGAAATATTTTTATATAGTATATTAAAAATCACATCATTATAACTTTGATATAAAAATTAAATTTAATCACATATTTAATAGGGACCAAATTGGTTAATGTTAACAAAAATTTGGACTAAATTGAACAAAAATAACAAATATAAGGACCAAATTGAATATAGAACATTGACTTTGACGCGTGGCACACTACTGGATTGACACGTGGACATTAAAATTAAAAAAAAAAAATATTCAAAAAAACCACGAAGTGACACGTGGCACGCTACTGGGTTGACACATGTACATTTAAAAAAAATTAAAAAACTTAAAAAAAATTTAAAAAAATAAAAAAAAATTCAAAAAATAAAAATAAAAAAATTTAAAAAAACTACGAAGTGACACGTGACAGTCATTGTTCATAGCCGTTAATGATTTAAACGGTGTTAGCAAAAAATGACTCAATTGAACAAAATTGACAAAAATTAGAACCTATTTAAACACAACCAAAATTTGAACTTATTTAAAAAAAACTTGACAAAAATTGGGATAAAAATATATTTTAACCTTATTTATTTAATGTAAGTTGTTTTAAGGAACCAAATATTAAATTTTGGAGAACATGGTATACGCGAACATAAGTACTGTGGTCACGATTCGGTAGCCTAACCGATATAACCATTATTTTACGGGTCAAACCTCGTTGCCTTAATAATGTTGTTTTCACACGTCATTTCGGCTTCTCTTTTTCTTTTCTCATTGTCAAAATGTGCTATAGCTATCAGACAGCATCTATCATATCCTTTTTATAACTATTCACAAAATCGTAAGAACAATTATCAACATTTTGGTTATAAATCATTCAACATAAAATGAATTATTTTTATTAAAATAAAAATACAATAAAAATCTTCATTGATTCATTGTAAGTAGCTTTCTACACGCGTACAAAATACCTTACTTCCTAGAGAGTTAATATTTTGACCTTTAAACAGTAAATGGTTTTTAATTTTGACCAAAAGTTGAAAAAGATAATGACATTTTGTAGCCTTTATCCATTTAACAACTATCTTTAATATATTTCACACTGATTGTGTTGTCTTCTACACGTGGGTCGTGTTTTTACTGCTTTTAAATTACCTTGCTTATGTTATTTGTTGATGTTTAAAATAATGTGTAACTGAAGTTTTAGTAGTAGAACTTTTTTAGAAAACAAAAAATCTTAAGCAAATTTATGAACAAAGTATTGAAGATTTTAACACTAATTTTTTATATAATTATTGTTCAACGTGTGTTGTTCTCAATAATAATTTTGGACATTGGTTCTTATTTAATTATTAACTATTAATGATTTCTAACAACTTTTCTAGGATGTCTTAATTTATATATATATTTAACAACATCGTAGGGGATGTTATTTTGTGAGGAATGATTTGAGAGAGAGAGGGAGATATATTGTTCTTTTGAAGGGATTTGAAGTGATAATGGAGTGAATTTAAGAGTAACTTCTTTGAAAACTTTTGAACTATTTGACTAATGTGATTAATAAAAAATTAAATTTAATAAATTAAAAGGTTAAATTAACTAATTGTCCTTGGTATTAAAAGTAATACAAAATGATATTTAGATAATTTGTAATTAATTTTTTTATATTTTTTTCATCATGAATAAATTTATTAATAATATTTATTAATTGAATAAAATAACTATTATGGTATTTTGATTTGAAAAGGTAACAAGGTCAAAGAAACCATGCATCAAAACGGAACAGGATACAAGTGAAACGAATTCGGGTCCACGACTTTTGCACCAAAAACATAATAGATTCCATTTGAAATGGAACTGGTTCCATTCACCTGGTTCACTAAACTCTTTATTCAAATGAGAGAAATGAGAGAGTTCCATTGGTTTATTCAAATAAATGGACGAAGGTATTGGGTGACCAATCTCTCAAATAGGTGCCTTGCATCACTCTCAAATCAATTCAAACGAATTCAATAAATCTCTTAATCTAGTGTTCTCAATCTCCTTTAAACATGAACTACTCTCAAAAGAACATAACCTTAATCTATGAATGAAAGATTTAAAATCTATAACAATTAAGATTTTATTTTAAATTCTTAAAAAGAATTTTCATACTTAATTATTTTCGAAAAATAAAGACACTTAAATTAGTTAAAATATAAGAGTTAAAAAAAGTATAGCTATTCGAATTCTTATACACACAAAGACCAATTTCTTTTTTTTTTTTGCTTTTTTTTTTTTACAAAATGAAACATAACAAATGAAGAATGAGTAGAAATAATGAATTGTGTTTTACATCTCTTCTTTCCTCATAAATGAAATAGAATACGGGAGAAAAAAAAAATGAAAATAAACAATAAATTTGTATCTTTAATAAAGAGAATCAATTGAACATGTAAAGAGAGAATATCAAATATATCTTAATTTTCTTCTCCTAAACCTTTCAAAAGTTTTTTTATTCTTCATTATATTTTAATATCTATCAAAATTAGAAAACATACATTATACAATAAATAAAAAATCATTCCTGTTATGAATTAATGATTGTCTATTGATTTGATACATTTACTCATATGATTGATACTCGTATGATTCATTACTTTTTATGTAAATATTTGTATTAACTGAGTTGATTTGTTTCCTTTATGGATTACATGTTGTATCTATAAATAGGACTCTTCCTATCAATAATAATACACAGATGAGTTGCTCTCTATTCTCTTATCATCTATTCTCTCTTGTTTCTTCTCTTCTCTATTATCTGTCGTCATTCTCTATGTTATTCGCTTTATTTCATAACAATTCCAATTTAATTCTAGTTTTATATATAAAATTGTAAAGAATTAAGTTGGATAACAGGCTGACATTCTCCTCCCTTATACCCCTTCATCATTGAATATAAGTGACCATAACGATTAAAACAATTAAAGGTATGTTGCTTGAGTAACTTGTTTTTATTGAATAGAAAAGTGCTAATCGCTAGAACTATGAAATTATTACTTAAAAATATGGATGATAATAGGTCGAGTTAAAAGTTACCCTAATCAAAAGTCTTACCTTTCCACTTACGACTTACCATTGTTATATATCTCAAAGATATATTATATTGGTGAAAGAAATACAAGATCAATTATAAATCTTAGAAAGAAAATAAAGTAATTATAAATTTAAAGAGATGATTTAGAATAAAAACATAATAAATTATTTTAAATTTATTTATGATCATTTTTCAAAGATATTTTTAGTCTTTATTTACCTTAAAATCACATGTTTTAACTTAAATAAATTCCACATTATATTAAATAGTTAAATTTAAATTTATTAGTGCTTATATTCAAGAATATATAATCATTGCTAGAGTAGGCCATTATAGTCAAACAAAAGTAAACTTAACAACCTAATATAAGCAAGCTATACATCATTAAGAAACAACTCCAATCTAAGAACTAGGCGACTGCATCATCGCTGTTCTGAGGCTGATCAACTTCTACTTCTTCATTTGCTCACATCAATTAAGGTGAACATTGTAAAAGAAGAAAACAAACACATGACAGAACAACACATAAAAGGTTAAGCTAATTTGCAAAAGAGTTTTCATAACAGAAAACAAGCTAAAATCACATACAAATCATTCATAAAGACAAACATGTCTCAAGTAAAGACCTAACAAGACTTAATTATCTAGATACATGCATTGATATCATATTCTGACAAGTTTTGCACTTGTGGTAACCTTCATTACTCTACAGAACCATTGTCAATTGATTTCACCTTACCACACATTAGGTTAGTCTCTTCTCGCCTTAAGCCAAGGTAAAACCCCAAGACTAGGACCATTTGTTACTCTTACTATATAGCCCATCATTCTCTACACGAATTTGAAAGATTATTAGAATGTCAGGATAACCTCCAATACTGAATCCTAATATGAATAAATACATTATGAAATACATGCCTAATCCACTATGGATCAAAGCACACCATCCTCAAACAATTTATATACTCGTAGAATTACAGTGCTAAGACCTAATTATCATCAAAATATCCTAAACACATAAATTCCATAAAATTTAAAATGTTGAGATATCTGCTAGTCTCACCTAAAAAAATGGTTTCTAAAGAAATTATATGCTTTTAAATAATAAAATATGTTATAAACTTTTCTATTATACTAAAATATTTTAATATTTAAATAATCGTGTGTCAATATTTTAAAATTATTATTAATTCTGAAATATCATTTTCTAAGTCTTTATATTTTTTATAAATTTTGAAATTTAAAATATTTTTAATTAATTATGTAAAAATAATATACTTCCTTCAAATTCTAAACCTTTTATATCAGCTATAAATGTTTTGTCAAATTGGGAATGTGTAGAATTTATAAGTAGACAAACATTTATAACACCAGAAAGAAAAACACAACATAACTAATGTACATGGGAAATGAATTAATTATTCAAGCAACATAGCACCTTAGCGCTATGGTATTCTTTTACACAGACCATAAAGATATATAGTATAAATGATTTTCTAACAAGGTTTTTTTTTTTTTAACAGGAAATAACCCAGATTTTGGGTTTTTACTTTGAAAATTAAAAAGTACTGCTCAATTTCTGTATGTTTCAGTTTTGAGTAGTGTAGTCTCTAACCCGTAACAAGATAAATATAAGAATATGCTAATTAACTTTATTGCTATTCTTTTTCCCATTAGAAATAGTACAGAGTTAAGAAAGATAATTGACACATTTATAATGATTTATTTCTGTTGAAACTTCAACGTTTAACATTAGTCATTAGTTATAAAAAAACAAAAACTTCAACTTTCTTCTGCTATGTATTTGAAACCTTTGGCATCAAATTGGAGTGAGTAAAACGTTGTTTTCGGTCTTCCTTGACCATTGCACTATCATTTTCTCCTATTTTTCCATAATCTTCCAAAATGAACCGAACCTATATTCCTTTTTTATATATATCTTTTTGTAAATTAAAGGATTTTATTTCTTTGCGACTCCTAAAAATATTATGATTAGTTATCTACTTTACGAGAGAGACAATTGTTAAAGGGCCCATGAATTATATATAATAAGTGGATTTTTGTTAGTTCTCTTATGAAATAGTTCACTTCTTGCTTCCAATTTAGGCAAATAATTATTGACAATGAACCGTTTGTTATTTTGGACACTAATATATGGTCTCTCTCTATGCACTTGGGACACACTAGTGACCCCAAAAGCATAAAAGGTTACTCATGTGTATGTGAATACTTGCCAAAACTTCAAGAGTAAGCATGCTATCTTTTTCAATCTAATAAAACGAAACAAAAGAAATAAAGTGGATTAAAAAGGGAATTGTTTGACACCCAACCTAAAATATCTAGTAGTTATGTAAAATTATAGCGTAGAATAGACCATGATTTTTCAATTTATAGTTCATTATTTAATGAGCTATAGTAGGAAAACCGATTAGCTCATCTTAACAAAATATATAAATCATATTTTAAAGTGTAATTGAGTTAATAAGAGAGCTTTTTAAGATAAAAATGGTTTTGTAGTCGTGTCTATCTTATAGAAGTATAAGCGGTTGTATCAGAAGTAATTGTTTAAGCCTCACATAAGTTGAAGTGTCATGAAAGAAATTACCTAACTCATGACTTTGAGTTTGTAAGAATTGTCTTTGCAATTAAAAATATTGATACACTCTTTATAACACTTATTTTAATGTGTTTAGTGATTATAAAGACTTTAAATATTTATTGATTAAAATGGTAGAGAAAGTGAATGAACTTCTTAAAAGATTGTCATTTTTAGTTGATGAAATGTTTGAGAGAAAGTAAAATTCAAACTTTTGGATTGATGGTTTGAGTTAGAGTTGCTTAATGACTTTAATAATATGAATTGATGATTTTAGTATCTTCTGATCACATTAGTCATAACATGTTTTATTCTAAATATTGTGCTGCTAGATAGGATAAAGGAGAAACAATTAATAAGTTCCAACTTGAAATGAATCTTGTACCTTTTAGGTATTAATCAAACTATTTCAAGGTATTCTAATGTTTAGAAACAATATAAATGCATAATAAGACAGTGAACTAAAGGCGATGATGTTATGAGAGAGTTATAAAAGTAGACTTAGCTTACATCATGATCAAGATCTAAGAAAGTCTTATTAGTGGTATAATATTAAAAGGGGTGTCACTAAGTGTGGTGATACTTGTTTAACTTGTCAAAAGTCTAAGACTGAGCATCAACAATATTGAGGAATGTTGAGTGAGGAGGACATCCCTACGTGCATGTGGGACAATATCTCAAAAGATTTTGTCACCCATTTGCCACATATAATGAGGAAGCATGATATGATATTAGGTATAGTAGACTACGTGACAAAGTCAACACATTTTATGACTATCGATTTTATAATTTCTTTGTCAAAGTTGACAAATCTATATAAGTGAAATCGTGAAATTACATAAGGTACCTTCAAACATAATATTTGTTGAAGATCTCTACTTCACTTTTAAGATGCTTTGGGAAGAATTAAAAACTATACTCTGACTTAGTTCAACATACCATTTGCAGACTGACGAACAATCATAAACAACGATCCAATCGTCAAAAGATTTTTTTAGAACTTATGTATTAAATCTTTTAGGGAGTTGGGATGAGAATTTTTCATTACTAGAATTCACCTACGAAAAGAATTATAAACAAGTATTGGTATGTTCTCATTGTGAAACTTTGTATGGAAGGAAATGTTGATTGACCATGGTTGGTTTTAGTGAAACTTTGTGCATGTTGGAAGAGAAAGTCACTTGTTATTGAGTTTTGAAACTTGGTAGAGTGCTTATATTTTGTATTCTTTGTTTGAGATGTGTTTTGAATTGAGGATACAATGTCACTGAATGTTATATTGAGTTTTGATTGACCTTTTTGAGTTAAATTCTTGGAAGATGATTTGTACTTAGGTATTTTGCACTTGTTAAGAATGTTTAAGCAAATAAAATATGTTGTTAGTGGGTTTTTCTAATGTTTTAAGTTATTCTATAAAGTTCTATGTACGTTTTCATTTAAATAAGATATTCCTGCATAGGAAAAAATGAGACAAAGATATAGGTCTTTGTCTCTGCTATTTGCTCGCTCAAATAACAAATTGTTGTTCAAATGATGGTGTTCTCACTCAAGCAAGTTGTTTCTCTTTAAAACAAAAAAAGAAAGCATTTTGTTTAAATATGAATCTAGATCTAACAATATTTTTAAATCCTAATTGATATTTTAGATTAACTATTAAGTGATGTGATGTTATAGATATGAATGATGTTATACTAATTTAAATGTTATTGGAATGATTACAAATGATGCTTATATGATATGAAATCAGTTAAGGTCACAAAGTTGGATGATATGTGAACCTTTATTTGAATGTAAGAATCAAGTAAATGCTTTAATCAATGTGTTGAAGCTTTCTAATTTTTTTCCCACTTTGATGCTATATTAGATTAGTTGTTGAAACATATGTTGTAAAAAATATTAAACTTATTACAACGATAGTATCTACATCGAGTGCAAAATCAATGTAATTAGTCCTATATAATCCATACAAATAATCCATACAAAATATAATTTTTACAATTAGTGTAAAAATGTAATACACTAGTTGGAGGGGGCGTGTACGCTAGGAGGAGGTTTGTTATGATTTTAACGTACAAAAAATTAGAAGGGGTGGAGGGGATGGGGAGAGAGGAGAGAATGAAAAAATGAAATATAATAGCCTCAGTTCATGGTTGTGTAACAACTAATATTACATTGATTAAGACTAACTACTGATGTAATATTGTTTTAATTACATTGTTTCTTCAGTAACCGATCTAATATCCTGTTGTTATATCTTTATCTTGCACTAGTGAATTATTTTTAGTCAATCTAATTAAATTTAATTTTGTTGAATTAAAATAAATTAAATCAAATTCAAATCAATTTGGATTAACTATGTTTTTACTATTTTAATTGTTGTCTTTATTTTAAATTATTATTAATATTATTATTGATGAAAATACATGTTTTATGTATATATGTGTCATTTTTTGATAAAAAAAGAGTTAATAACATTATTACCATCATAATTATAAAAATAGATATAAATAATTTTTACAATTTTATTTTATATAGTTATTTTAATTTAAAAAAATAATTAAGTTATAGAATTGGTCAAACAAAAAATAATTAAATTTAAAAAACAAGTTGTAGATATAATATATCAACTTTAGATAAAATTGACACCAGGAGATGTAGATGTAACTTGTGATAGGAAATCTATATATTTTGTACTGATAGGAAATCCTTATAGAATTGGCGTTATAAAGTTTCACTGATTTCCTATCCCAATCAATCTCATTGATTTGAAACTGCTTTCTTGTCTTTATTGCAGTTTGCTATTCCATTAAGAGATTAGGAAAATTCCCCTCACATCAAAACAATATTCAAGTTTTTTACTCCGGAAATCCCGTCCACACATTTGCTTTCTTGTCTTTATTTTTCTAATATTAAAAATTGTAATTTATGATTATTAAATATTTTCCCTACAAAAATTAATAAACTCAAAACCATTTTCACAAACTTATCCAAATAAAAAAAATATAACTAAGCAATTAAACACATTGTAAATGTTTGTTTGAATATTAGAATGGAATGAAATTAATTTTTTGGCTTGGTCAAGAAACTGTTACTGTAATAGCATCCGTGGGATAGCATAACATGGTTCACGATTCATGAATTTGGGAGGGTTCATTATTTGGGGTCAACATTTTGAGAGGGTTGAACCAGGGGCATGCATGTGGGTGGCGTTACAAAGCTGACCCACTAACATGCTGCCACGTACTCATCTACTATAGCGGGACCCATTACGTGTCGAGGAACAAATCACTCAACGTCCTCCATCACTTCACAGTTAACACCTGGCTACAGAGGATCATGCCTTTTGCATGTTACTCACGTGACTTTCTCCACCTCATATTTCCCTTCCCCCACTCCCTCTCAAGGCGCGTGCTCCACACACCAGCCTCTTCCACTAACTTCTTTATGCCGGTAAATTCCATCGGATAAATCGTAACAGAATATCGGTCCTAACAAATCGAAAAAGAAGTTTAATAATTTGAGAGACAAAAAAAAAAGAAATTATTAAAAATGAAAAATGAAGGCGTGAGTGGTGGTGGTGGTGAGTGGGATCCAGGTGGAGAGTGAGTTGTTATTTTAAGAAACGAAATGACACATCTTCCCTCTCTGCATGTGTGTACATGAATCATGTCTTTGCTTTGTTTTTGCTTTGCAGTTAAATTAATAATAATAATAATAATAATAATATTTTCCAATTCACATTTGATTGAGTGATTGTTAAGCCTGCTGAAATTATTCCTTGTTTCCCCACTTGTGTCCCCTATTTTTTGAACACTCTCTGTTGCTTTTTCCACCTATGGCTGTGGGCTTTTCCGTCAAAAAACACAAAAAGTAGTCTTCTTCACCTTGCTTAACCAACCTTTTCATTGCAACAATATCTTCTTTTCTTTTCTTTATTCCCTCATTGCGTCAATGTCTGTAGGACCCTTGCCGTTAATCACAGATTGCGCCAACAACGCAACAACACTAATCGCTATATCAAATATATTCCGATATTTCATCTAATACTATATTTAATATTTAATTTTAAAACCTTAACAAATTATATTTTTAATCAAATTCCAAATTCTATCCATACACATACACATGAATATCCCTGTGGCCCCACCACCACTTTGTGACATGGTATCACATAGGTTGGTGCTGTTTTTCTCTACCCGCACATTGCCACAAGTCATATAAAGCTGCTGCAGGTTGCATATATAAGCAAAGTATAGTGTGTAAATCTTACTCAAACACTCTCATGCTTCACAACTTGCCTTATCATCGTTTAATCTCTTTTTTTTTTTTAAATTTATAAATATAATTTGCTTTACTGATTGATGTAAAATAGTTTTAATTAAACTAGAAAAGGGAAGTTAAAAAAAAAAATTAATACATGCAGTGGATCAAAATGATGGTGGAAGAGTTCAAATCCTTTAAGCAAATACTCAAAAGTCCCATCACAATTTTTGACATAACAAAAATATGTATCCTGCCTTTAGTGCCTGCATGGATTTTGACCGATTAATCTCCAATTCGTCAAATGATAACTCTCAAATGTCCCTCAAAATATATATATATATATATATATATATATATATATAACGGATAAGAGTGTAGTAAATGTGTTAAATAACTTAATTCTATGAAATAATCAGTCTAAGCACTTGTCTAGACAGATTTTGATAATCTTTCAGGGTTATAAGAAAGTTAAGCCAAGTATATACTAAATCGGTGAAAATTTTGAATTGGAAAGTCAATTATTCTGCACTAATGTCACTAAACAACGATTTTTTTTAGATAGTTTTGTTCGGACATGTATATAAATTCGTTAACCTAATTGAAAGAAACAAAAAGTTGATAACAGGATGCTTGTTCTTCTCATAATTTGGAGTGTTTCGCTCTTGACAGATGACAAAATCTTAGTGTCTTCTAATATGTAATAAGATTTAAATAACTCAAACAAGTAAGCGAATTTAAATTTATATAAATGTAAATTAATATATAAATGCAATATATATGTATTTATTAATTATAAAATAAAAATTAATAAAAACTTAATATATATATATATATATATATAATAAATCAATATGTATAATAATATATAAAGAAATATTTTTTTATGTTCATATTTTATTATTTTTATAATTATTATTTAAAAATTAATTATTTTATAAATAATTTATCTTTAATCGTTATTTTAAAAGAAAATTCTGTTTTTAATCATTATTTTAAAAATTTCTTATATATATTATTTTTTTATTTAATAACTATTTTAAAAATTAATTAATACTTTTTATTCATTTTAATTTAAATTTTTATGAAAATTAAAAAAATACAAACACACGCAACATCGTGTTTTCACTATAATAATAATAAAAATAATATATTATTTAACCTAATCATATATTATATTGTATTGATGTATGATATAAAATATATTTGTGATATAATCAAACTATTGATTTGATCATATATTTTGTAGTATACAGTAATTGTTCTAAAAAATATATATATATATATATATATATATATATATATATATATATAAAATTTAATATTTGAGGTTAATAATATGAGCTTTGTTGAACCGTGTTTTTTAAAATATCTGTTGAACTGGTTATTTACACATTGTATATAATTTAATATTAACAAAATTGAGAAATATTGATCATTATTTCTCTTTTAATCAAGTAGTAAAATATAGGAAAAACATTAGCTAGTTCAATTTTTCTTTTATGGAGATTGTTTGTTATTAGAAATGGTGATGTTGCTTTTTCATAAAGAATGTATGAGTAGTGGGGGACGAAGGTGCAACTTGCAACTCGCAAATGTGAAAGTACACTGAAGAGGATAATTATCTGTAAAAATTTAAATAACAAAAAAAAAAAAACTATTGAACAGTAAAAATAGTACACTGCACGTGCCCTACATTGCTCGCGTCAAAACCTCGTACGCAAAATAAAAATATACGTACACAAAATTTCATTCTTAATTCGATTTATTTTAAGTGGTAACAGTGGTTTATATTTATCATAGTAATCTATCTTAATTAATCTTGTATTAACTAGCTTTCTTTGATCTACACTATTGACAAAAAAATGAAAAAAGAAAAATACAAGAAATCAGATAAATAAGAATGAAATGAGAAAATTTATTGGAATTTGGAAATTGGAAGATTGAAAATTGTAGATTATTAATACAGAGTGAAAAATGTATTAGGTAGATTATTTATTATAATTGAGTTGGAATTTAGAATTATTGTTGGTTTGATAATGCATCCCACAATAAGGTTTGTGAGAGTATAATTGTTGTGCATATGGAGAAGGTGTGGTGTGGGGGCATACATATAACTAGAAATTATTCTCTCCAATGATTAGGGCGTGAAGAGCAAGTTTTTGCCACTAATTGTAACATAACTTTAAACTAATTAATATTGGCACCATGTTCATTACCATGTGATATCATTTACTTATAGGGATTGGAATCAAATCATCGACAAATCAACTTGTGTAAGCATGCAAACAATCCCACTCCTTATCTCTTTTATGATTTTTTTTCTTATTACAAGACAAAGTAACTTAAACATATAGGAATTTCTTAATTGGTATATGAACAACTTTTTCATACGTAAGTTGTTGAGGTAGGAAAATTAGTAATAATTCATTAATTTAAATATAAGTTTAAATTCTACGTAAAAATAACATAAAAATAATAAAGTTGAACATTTTATGAATAAGAAAATTCATGAATCAATAATATATTAAAGTTTCGGTATCAATTTCATATATCAACTGCACTCAAATTTCATTAATATATAGTGTGTCTTTTAAATGAATCATTCTATGATTTATTACTTCTTTTAGCGTTGACAAATTTAACAAAAGTTAGCAATAATTAAATTGATATTTTCTCAATTTAAAAAAAATACACATATATCTCTTATATGTTTCTTGTTTCAATGTATTTGTCCATTCTAATGTACTCCTCTTCTTGTATTTTACATGTGACCTATAAAAGGCTAGGTCAATATATAGCTTTTCAGGAAGATTACAGCTAAACTTCTATAGAACTCTAATTAAAAATGCCAACATTATTCAAGAAGCCTTTGCCACTTCGCAACATATTAAATTATTTAAATATTGTCTTAGTATTATTGTCATATTACTTTTTTTTTTCTGGTTAAATATGTTCGTGGTTTTATAAATTTTAGAAAAAATTAGAATTAATTTCTCTTAAAAAATTTAGACTAATTTAATTTTATATCTTCACAAAAGTATGAATTTAATTATTTTAATTAAAATTTAATAAGTTGATTAGATGTTTCAAACATATTTCTCTGCTAATAATGTAAATAATTCAAATGTTATATAAAACGTTTTTAAAGAGTAAATAAATTTTATAAAATTGGTTTAAAATGACTAAATTCAAATGTAAGTTAAAAAATTAAATTTGGTCAAAATTAAAAAAAAAAAGACTAATTCCAATTCATTAAAAATTAAGAAATCAAAACATATTTAATGTGCTTTTTTATGATTTATAAAGTGTATATGTACTTATCTTTCTTAATTATTAAAATGTTAACTCACGTAAAAACAAAGTCAAACTTATAAGATTACTCAAAAAAAAGTTTATATTTTGTTTAATAATCTCGTTACAAGCCAGGCTTTGGAATAAGCAATTTATTATCTAATATTATATGTACAATTCATATATTACACAAATAATTACGAACATTATAATCTTAACCAACCTATTTAGGCCAAATAATAGGATAAGCCTACTAACCTTTTAAAATTTAAAGATTTGATTACAATATATACTTTTAAACATAATTGCACGTTGTACCAAACTTTCATACAAACTAGGTCAAAAATAAATGATTGAGACACACTTTGTATTTTAAGAGAGGTTTAGAAAATCTAAGCTAACATATGTTCACTTTTAAACATTTGTTTTTCCTTTTCTGGTCCTATATTTTTTAATCTGTCAATCATTTTATAAAGTTCTTGTGCACAAGTAATAATTTTAACTAATTAAGGTAATAACCATGCGTACAAATCAGTGACACTTCACATTCTCAAGGAGTTTGACCAATCAAATATAATAATTATTTTTTTGTAAAATTGTGTTTTTAATGTTTAACAAACTAGTATCATCTACTAGTCCAAGACTACATATTAAAATACAACTTATTAATTAAAAAAAAAAGTGATTATGGGGTTATAAATTATCGTTTAACCGTTTTACTTAATACGAAAGTTTAAAATTGGTAATAAAAGATAATTATAATAAAGAAATTAGAAGTGAGAAAATAATTCATTTATTCTTATTCATCCGTTATTAAGTCTATCTAATTTATCCAATATAAAAATCTAAAAAATAAATTATATTAAATCCATCCCATTAATTTTATAAATAATCCATTTAAATTTATAAATAGTTCATAATTAATTCTATTAAAAACAATTAAAAGAGCATAAATAGTATTTTAGTCTTTATAATTTACTGCATTTTTCTTTTGGCATATTTGAAATTTTTTAGTCTCTATTTTTGACAAACTATAGAATTTTTGTCTAGTTTGTTTTAATAATATTAAAAACAAGATTGCCATCACCTTATTATATCTCACATTAGTTAAAAAAAACTACATTTTAATGAATGATGATATAATGGTGTAAAAGAGTTGTCTTACATCACATTATTATTTCAATTTGACAAAAATATCAGTGATGAAACTTTTAGAAAATAACAATAAAAAAATATTAAGTTGATTAACCTAACTCCAATAAAACTATTAATTGTAATAATATTATTAGTGCCTTCAAAGAATTCATTTCTCCTCCACGTTCATCAATTTTGTATTGAAGATCACTCCTGAGGCACACATCAAATTAAATTCTTTAAAAATACATTATTCCTTACGACTAGTTTATCCAAGTTCCTTAACTGAATTATAAAGACTAAAGCAAATAAAATGATATGATAAGTTTATTTTTTTTAAGGTGGTCTTATTGAATTTAATTTGATTTTAATTAAAGTATATGTTGAAAAGTCTAAGACAAGAAAAAAATACTAATTTTATAATATTATAGACTATTGGGACTAAGTTATCTTAGTTCATAGTATCGTTATCTTAATTGATATTATTTGTCTATTGAAAGATCTTGATTGATTAACTTCAAAAATCACACAATTAAGAATGTGAATCTTAAGAAGTTAGAAAAGGTGTTGGAAAATAAACTACTTGCAAAAGCATGTCTCCATGATTATTTCAATTGGTATCTCATCAAACACCAACGAAAAATAACATAAAAAATAAAAACATTTTTAAGTGTTTCAAAATATAAGGAAATTTGAATGCAAGAATAAGACTAGTCAAGTTAAAATTAACCTAATTGATCATATGTTTAACAATTAATTAACTCCTCATTCAGAACATGAAAAATTCATTCAAATTAGACAAAGATACTTGGTAGCTCCTAAAGCTAAAGAAAAACAAATTAACATTATGCTTTGAAGCAACATATGTAGCACACGAGTTAGTTAAGTCTAATGTGAAATAGTTATAAACATTGTTTTCATTGGCGGATCTTAACCTATATATTTAGAGAGTCAAAATAATATATTCAAAATTTGTATTGTTAATACAATAAAAACATGATTATAATTTTAACTATAAAAGAAAATTCACACACACACACATACATAAAATATATAAATATATACATGAAGTAATTGAATCAAAGCTAAAATTGTCTACAAAAAAATTATCTTTAATTTTATTTTGCAATATATATATATATATATATATATATATATATTTAAGACTGAAAATAATTTATCATAATCTGATAAAAAATTGAAAGATGTAATTATAAAAAACAAAATATATGATAATCAAGTCACAATGAAAAATTTGTTATGAAAAAAACACATAATACATTACTTTTTTCTCCTGTATTATAAACAATGAATATACCAAAGACTTATATTTCTTCAAGTGAGACAAGATGCTTACCTTTTTTTTCTTAAAGAATGGAAGAGAACAAATGAGAAAGATGAGAGCGAAAATAATGAGTTTGTATATAATTTTTTTTTCATAAACAAAAGAAAGAAACACGAGTAAAGAGAGAGATGAGAGTAACAATAATGAGTTTGTGTCTAATTTCATTTTTTTAAAAAAAAAAAGAAAAAAAAAACACACAAGTAAGTGTGAGAAATCACTACAATATATAAAAAATTAAAAAATAATTGGACAAAAGAAATATCTTAATATTTTTTTATTCTTTATTATATTTAATTTATATTTTATTATTTATTAATATTAAATATTATATTTTATAAAATAAATAAAATTCAATTCAATTAAATTTTCATGAATTTTCAATATTTCTAATATATATAATACATAATTTAAAAAAATTTAAAATAAAAAATTAAAAAAATAATTAGGGGTGGGGGAGGGGGCGCGCCAAGCCTTCGCCTGCTCCTATTGAAATCCGCCTTGATCAATAACTCTTCATGTGACTTTTCCACATACCAATTATGCCAAGGTGATTCTTGGATCGTAGAATATTTTAAGAGAATCAGCGAATATTATATGATCTAAGAGTTTACAAAAGATGAAAGCTTCTTTATATATTCTTTTACTTGTTTAGGCTTGTTTTTTGTGAATCTCTCTTGGAATCTTATTCCGTATTCGCTTTTTTCGACTTGTTTATTTTATTTATCCTTAAAGTTTCTTTTATCTTTCTTCCTCACATTATTCTCAAATCATATTTACACCACACAAGAAATATCACATTACAATAAAAATAAGATTACATAATATTCGATGTTTACAAATGATATTGTAAATTTGTACTCATTCAATAAGACCCATTACCAATGAAATTATCTGTCAGTAATAAAACTTCTAAATCTATCAGTAAAATCTATTTTACTAACATATTTTGTTCGTCAGTAAAATTTCGTAAAAAATTACGCAATTTCTTGTAGTGGTCTATGTGTGTATCTAAACATTAATCATATACTTTTGATAGTATAAATAATTAATCTCACGTTTTATACAACATACTATAACAATCATCATATTTCAGCACACATTTGCTTGAGGGAGCTCTTGTTTATTCAAGGTCTTACAAAATATAAACAAAGAATCAACTATTATTCTTGAGTGATACCTTGAAGAAATGCAACCAAAGGGCAAACCCTCTTTAGGTGTTCCTTATCTTGGCCAACATCTTATCACGTGAGCATCCATCACCTGGGCATTTTAGCTAGTGTTAGATTGGCGACCACATGTTAGAACACCATGAATAAATTCTAGAAGGATCACCCATCTCATTAGGACACTAAAACATCCAACCAACGCTTGAGGGCCTAAGCCACAAGTCATTCAATGACATGTTACGAGACATATCCACAACCATAACACTTAAGCTTTCAAAACAAACACTTAAGCCACAAGTCATATCGCTTGAGCAAAGTGTTAGAGAGAGAACTACCTTAACGTCTTTTTCGCTCTAGCAACAAGTCAAAGCTTGAGCAAATGGCCAATTTCTTGAGTGATGTAAAACAATTAGTGCAATAATTACACACTGCTCAAGAAATCCAAAGAATAATAATATATCATTTCACAAGTTTCTCAACGATATCAATGAATCTACATTTGCTAAGTTTTGCAACAATACAAAATATATATGTTTTAAAACCACAATTGCATCAATACTAAATCATACTCCCATTTAAACATTCATATAATTGACATCTCAAAAGTTTGTATACTTCATACATTCAAACAATAAAAACTGTGTGTAGACGAAATATTTGCTCCCTTATCTAGATTGAAACTTGTTTTTTGTCTAACAATTGTTTGAAAGCCCTTTCCAACAATCCCACAATTGATGTAAGTTCCCAAAAAAACCTTATACAGACAACATCCACTCTTAGCCATCAATTTGATAAGAGAAGAATAAAGAAGCATATAACAATGATAAGATTGAATAAACTTACCAAAATAAAAATTCATCGATTCAATTCTTTCCAAATTTCACCAGTGAGGACCTTATTGTTTGAAATTTCATTGTCATAATCTTTTGTTTGGTACGAGAAAATAAGAGAGAAAAACTTTAGAATTTGAAGATTTTATAATGAATTAAGAAATTAATATCTAAGTTCTACGTATAAACTTTATTTCTTTAAACCTTAAATTCTTATTTATACTTTGAAATTTAATATAAAAATATTTTTAATTTTAAACGAAATATGCTATAATCCCACCTTTTGTAAATATAAGAAATGACGTTGGATAAAAGCTTTTATAAAAAAGACTCTCATTTCATATTTTGTTATGTATTTTGATTCAATATGTGATACAAATAGATGAAACTAATAAATGCTATTTTTGTTACACTAATACAATGCCACATCAACGAACACTATAAAAACATTGCATATTATTGATTGACACAATCTGTTGGTAATAGTAAAAATTCGTTAGTAGTTCGAGCTTATCGATAAATTACCGATGGTCAAAAGTTCATCGGTAAAGTGGTCATCGATAAATTTTACCAACAAATCATGAATTTCGTTAGTAATTATTGACAACTGTAAATTTGTTAGCAAATATTCATCTATAAATATCTGTTGGTAGTTGTCAATGGATATTGGTCGTCAATAAAATTTGTCAGTAAATGTCGCAATTTCGTCTTCTTCTTCCTCCTCTTCCTATTCCTTTTCCTTTTTTGTGTTCTTCTTCTTCGTCTTATTCTTGCTCATTTCCTCCTCCTACTCCTATCCTCGTCCTCATCCCAATCTCTCCCCATCGGTACCTTTGGCTTCTCCTCCTCTGACTCTGGCCGGAACGTCGTTGAGCTGCCATTGCACCTCCTCGTCCTGCTTTTCCTTTTCCACTTTTACATCCTCCTTTTCCTCCTTCTCTTATTTTTATTTTCTCCTTCTCACCTATCTCTCCTCAATATACAAAAATATCTCATTAGACTTAGCAGAAAATTTGTCACTCATTTTACAATTGGATTTACCATTAGAAAAGTTCATAGATAATAGGAACTATAAATTACTGATGAAATTTATTGACGAAATTGACAATCAGATATATGATATATTAGTGACAAAAAATCTATTGGTAGTACAAATTTTAATTTATTGACGCATGTCACCAACATAATTTATTGATGGATTCATTAGTAACCAAAATATTTGTTGATAATTTATATTCTAAAAAAATTTATCAAAAAATTTAGATTTAAGGATAAATTTATTTTTATCTTTAAAAATTCATCAATAATTGCAAAAGTTGTTGCAGAGAAAATAGTTACATGTATTACATTTACAGTAATATAGTAATACTACATGTGAATTTGATTTCAAAGGAAACAAAAGATATAAAAAAATATAATTATTTCAATTAAAAATTACATAAATAAAAAAGCGCAAATAGATTGTTATTGGGAAATTTGCTCTGACGGGTTTCCAAACACATTTTAGTTGATTATAGGTGTGCAAATTTGTGGAAGAGGACTTACATCCCGTACAATATATTCTTAGGCGAGAAATGAAACTTTTGAAGTTTTTCTTAAATTAAGGATTGATTTCAAAGTCAACTCAAATTATTCAAACTTGCTGTGAAATGTGTCAGATTTCATCTAAAACTTGAGCCTCTAGCTAAAATAGTTAAAAGAAAATTATAGCATGATAAAACTTAATTTATTTCAAAACAACATGTGATATGTAAACAACTTTTGTAAGAAACAAAGTCTCATTAATTTTAATTTCCATTGGTTCTTTTCAATAAATATATGTAAAATTTATTTAGTATTTCGGGACCTTCGATATTAATAATCTCTCCTTTAGGCTGTGTTCTTATTGGTAGATGAATTTGGGGAGGGTGTGAAGATGAATTTGTGTGGATTTATGTAGATGAATATGTGTTTTTTTTTGTGAATTTAGAAGATAAAATGAATGGATTTGAAGATAAATTTTATAAAAGTTACTTAATGATTTGAGTGATGTGATAGATAAAATAAAAAATTATAATAAATAAATGTTGATAATTATTAAAATACCCTTAAAAAAAACATATTAAATAATTTTTAGATTAGTTAAAAATATAAAATTTTAAAAACTGACACTTAATAAACTTTAATAAAAATTAATACAAAAATAAATTATTATATTATTATAATTATTTTTAAAAGATTATTATTATTGTTAATTACTATATATTATTTATTATTATATATATATATATATATATATATATCTATATATTATTAATAATTTATTAGACATATATTATTAATTATTATATTATATATTATTATTAGTTATTAAAAATATATATTATTAATTTTAATAATTATTACATATATAAATATATTATTTATTATATATATATAATAAAAATAATTATGTATAATTATTAATTATATATATGTAAATTATAATTTAAGAATAATATATTTTATAAATATAAATATTTAAAATATTGTGACAAAATAATGTTTTAAAGATGATTAAAATTGTCAAATTATCGTTATAAACTTTTGCATCTTTAAAGAATGAAAATTTTGTGTAATCTTGCAAATCTGTTTCTGCGTATGTTCTTAAATCATCGAAAGAAAACACAAATTATATGAATTCATCCGCACGAATCAGCGAATTTGTAGAATCTGCACAAAAAAATACTAAGTTAGTCTGTCTGTTCATTTATATCCCGTGAAAGTTGATATATTATTTTTCAAAAGCCATACTTTTAAAGAATATGATATTTACTATATTTCAGATTATATGAACAGAGACCGAAACAGTTCTACGATTTTGTTGGTATGATCCATCAATTATATATAGAGAAAACATTTTTAACCCTAAAATACGCTTCTCACATGCATCAGAGGGAGTGAGTAGTGTGAAGCATTACCGAAATAAATAAAAAAATTGTAAGAAAGGGAAGAAGAAGAAGTACAAAAGAGTTGAATATAATAATATTTGGGCCATGTCTTAGAATAAAGTATTATAGAGAAGGAAGAAAGTGGCAACAGCATATGAAGGAACATGCTACCTTGATTAGCGGTGGAGTATGGGTGTGGTGTCTTAATCGTGTCGTTTGCCTTTATAATCAGCAGATGCATCACTGCCAGTATCACTGTCCATAGAAGACTCTCAACTCAGACTGAACAAGACAGATTCCTTCTAGGGCAAAAACAATCTTTGACTATCTGTCCCCATTTAACCTCATAATTAATTTATATTTCTTTCTTACTCACTGTTTTTATTTTTAACTAATCAAAATGTAAATACACATACACACGTGCTATTGGACTGTTTCGGTTGATATTTCCATTGGTAAACTTAATAGACACAGGTTTACCCTTTTCTAGTTTTTTACTGAAAACAATGATGTTTGATTTGAGTAGTGTTAAATTATGGCACCCAATAAAACTTTTTGTATTTATTTAACACAAATTACCATTGAAAGTTGGTGTTAGAAATAGTTTTTAATGGGGTTGAGAAAATTTGTAAAGCGCGGGAAATTTTAACTTGCAGGCTCTTCTCGTACGATATTTTAATGGGAAGAACCATGTTCACTCTTAAGCCATCACTATCAGCACCAATTAAGAAAGAGAAAAAGGTGGGGATCAATAAGATAGCTTGTTCCTTCTTTTTTATTTTCTTGTCTATAAAAAAAATCTTTGGTGCAAACCAGATGACAACCACAGTGAATAAAATAATGAAGATGAAAATTTTTGTGCTAAAGAGTCATTCTGTCAGTGTGTTTTTGCTGTCTTATCTATCCATTTTTATGAAGTGAACAGGGACACAGAATCCTCATAATTTGCCATATTTCGTGCTTAACTAAAATGAATGAAGCACCACTAATGGCGGCAAAAAAGTTTTTCGTGTAGGTGAGTGGTGGGGACTCGAATCTAAGTTTGTTACCAAACCTTGTTGGGTTCTTTATTCCGCATTTGAATATTCAATATTTCACACTTGTTAGTTCCATTGTTGTTTATAAAATGTACGGTTCACTGTGAAGACAATGAACTAAAGATAAAGGTGCCCAAAACTTTGCTTTATTTCATTAAACCTAGTTTCAGAATGGAGACATAATTTAGAAAAGGTACAAAAACAATAAGAAGAATACACAAGAGTACATAAAACCTCCTACCACACCCCCATAGTTTAGGACCCCTGTTCCCTAAACTTGAGGCAACAGGTTTAGGAGTAAAGGGTTCATCTCCTAATGATGGATTCAATTTGACTTAAACAATTGACAAGTCTTTGTACAGTATAACTTGGTTCAGGGAATTAAAGCTTAAGCGTAAATAGTTTTCTTAAGGATAATTAATGATTTGCATTCACTTAAATTGTTTTTTTATATGTAATAAAAAATACAAATTACTATAGGACTTGCTTACTTATCTAATTTATGTATTATTGTATTTTTTTTAGTTTTAATCATATTACATAAACGTTAATATAAAAAGTTATGTAAGAAAAAAAATAAAATCAGACGTAAAACAACCTATGGGATTTCTTGGTTATGGTTGACGGCTGATTTGATTATTTCGATTAGTTTAACCAAATAAATTTAAGTTCAGGAAATTTAAGTTCAATTGCAGCGTAGGAAAGATATAAATTTGTTTGACATTTGTTTTTAAAATTAGAAATTTAGATGTGAGTCTAAGTTTCACATGGTAAAAATAAGGAAGTTGAGCATCATATAAAAATGAGAATTTATAAATTTATTATCTTAATATTTTAGTTGAAGGTTGTATCAATCTTTTATGTGTGGGTTGAACTTACACATTAGAGGAACATTGTTGAGAATCCAAATGATGAAGATCCATAAACTCATTGTCTTAGAGTTCTGAGTTGGAAGTGGTGTCAATCCCTTATGTGTGAGTTGTATCTCATTGATATTATATCTCCCCAATAATCTTTCCTCAAAAGATCCATAATATAGATAATATTGTTTTTAATACGCAATAAGGTAGGTTGTGAATGAATTCTCATTCTCCTAAGATTCCAATTGAAGTTTTGTTTTAATATATTTAATAATAATTTCACTTTATTTAGGAATCGAGATTAAAAACAATTTAAATTTATATGTTTCCTACAATTTTCAAATTTTATATGTAATAATTGACCTTAACAACATTATTTCAATAGACTGAAGTTGGAACATTAACTCGTATGTGACAATGAAAACAATATTCTAATATATATGAAGTATGTTTAAAGGATGTTTCGAACATTTAATTTATTTGATAGATGAAATACATCTTTTGGTAATTAAGATTTTAGATGGTTTATTATTTCATTCTCTTTTAAGTTACTTTTTAAAGATAAAATATTTTATTAAAACTTTAAAAGGAAAACTATTGCTTTCTAACTAAAATAAATATTAAAATATAATCAACGGAGGATGCTAGAAAATGAAAGTAAAACTGAAAGAAAATGACTTACAGTTTCAACTAAACACTAATTTAACTATCATAAGGAAAAAATATTATTTTAAATGAATTACAAAATTTCTTTTCAAGACACAAGTGATTTCTATTTGAAATGTTCTTACTAAAAGTAAATTACACTTTTACAGTCTATAATTTTTATATCCAGGTTTTAAAACATTTTTTCATCATATGTAAAATTAACAATAGTTTTGATTTTAATTTCTATAATTTAATTTTTTATTTTTATTCGAATAAAATTTGAAATCACACTTTTTAGTTCTTATAATTGGTTTTACTCTTGTGAAATATTCTTTTATTTCATTAAAACAAAATTAATTAACTGTTTTCATTCTTTAATATTTATTTAAAAATGAATGGATAACAATTATTTCATAAGTATCAAAATCTTTTTAAATGGGTAACATGAATAGTTTAGAATGATATATTGATTATTTAAAATCGTATATGAATAAAAAGGATACTTTGAATTTTAGAGAAACAAAATAAAGAAAAAATATTTTTTTTTTGACCAAAACAAAAAGTCACCCATTTTATATACCAAAAGCATATTTAAGTTTTATATTAAATGTATATTTATTTTTACCAAATAAATTAATCATCTAATCAAATAAGTTATATGCTAACGTAACGTATAGCAAATTAAGAAAAATACTAACTTGATGGGACTTCTTTTATCAAGAAAAATGAGTTATATAGGATCAAAGGTACTTATGTGTAGATGAACTTTGGTTTGAATGCCTTTGAACCTATACAATTCAATCTTCTTAGTGGTTCAATCTCTGTCATAAGTTTGACTTCTTTATTCACCAACTTTTCTTTAACTTTGTCAAAATCCTTCGTTTGATAAGAACACACAAAACTATGAAGTTAAAAAATGTTCATTTCGTTGTAGATTTTTTTATTGGATGAACAACATTTTACGCTAAACCTTGTAACAATCCAACGTAAATTTATATTGGTCATGGTAAGTGCCCAATTTAAATTTACGTCGGTCATTGAAAGTGTTAAATATAAATTTATGTCAAATGAAACACTCCAACCTAAATTTACTTACCCCGATATGTTAGAATCATGCAACGAAATGTTTGCGTTTGGACTAAAACCAAAAAGGGATGAATTGACTTAATTAATAACATTAATACTTTAAATTTTTTTTCAAAATTTTACATTCAATGAAAAATCTTTCCTTTAATGTAATTGTAGATAATTAGAGAGAGTAGGGAAAGAGAAGATTGACACATGATATTTTATATTGGTTTGGATAAAAAAACCCTATTTTCCGTTATTAATCTTTCTAAAGAGGTATTAACTCAAACATTAGAAACAAACTGATTACAAATAGGAATAAGAAAAAATTAGGATAGAAAGCACATCTTTTGAAGCCATAAGAGACGAAAAACACCTCCCTTGAAATCCACAAGGGATGAACATATCCTTTGAGTCCCACAAAGGATGAAGACACATCTCTTGAATTACACAAGAGTCAAAGAAACACCTTCCTTGAATCCACAAGGAATGAACACTTCCTTTAAATCACACAAAGGATGAACAACTTCTTATAGCAACAACTGCAACACTCAATCACACACGAACCCACTTGGTGGAAGTTATCACTTTACCCACACTAGGTTTTTCAAAGTCTTTCTACAAAGAGTTCTCAAGTATTTAAACTTCTCTATTTTGTGAAGAGAACTCTCACCTCATTTATAGAAGTTACTTTGTGAAAATCACTTTTTACTTAAATAATTGATTATCACCTCAGATAATCATCAATTATTTCAGTAAGTTTTGCAAATAAATAAAACTCTCTCAATGTTGTGCTGCATGAGTTATGACTTGTGACATTTGACCTACTAATTTAAGTATTTTAAATAGGATACATAAATTACAAAACTTTAACAACTAAACTCTTAAATTTTGAATGTATCTCTTGAATTGAAACATCTTTTAAATCTTTAATATTTTTCTATGAATCATTAATACAACTCTTTATTGAAATAAGACAGGATGTACATTTTTCTTTATCACGATATCGAACATAAAATAAACATTAAAAAACTTGTAATAAACAATGTAAAAACTTTTTTATTAATAAATGTCAACATCAATTAGTGTCAATATAATTTTAGAATATATAACTATTCCTCTAAATTCATTTTTAAAGTGAATTGTATACTAAATTTAATATTTTAATAAGTATATGTAATATTTATTGAAGGTCAAATATACATTCAATTATATTAACCGTTAATCAAATTTAAATAAAACCAATAAAATTAAAATTGTTGTATTAAAATGATAATTCTTTTATTGCTCTAAAAACAAAATATATTAATATTTATTTTTATTAAACCAACATGTCCAAGACCAAAAGAAAAACTTTTATAAACTAAAATATACGACACCTATCTTATTTTTGGAAAAACTTCCCACTACCACATGCAATTGTTCCTTTTTAATTCTTAAGAATCAATCCAAACTTACGTGCTATACAATCTAAAACCTTAGTACAAAGTTGAAGAACACTTGCTTCCATACTAAGTATCTTTCCTCATCTTCAACTCTACTGAAATTTGATTGGCTAAGGACCAATCTTTTGTAAGAGCAAAAGTCAACATCTTGTTGGAAACTATAATTTAAGACGTCATTTAGATTTTTTTTCCTCCTCACACAGATTATATCCTTCGTTTTTCGGTGCAGAACATTCTTATCATAATTGGGACCTTTTTCGCTCTTTTATGTTAAACAATTGCATGTTGTGTGGCACTAATCGAAGCCTTCATATGACAAATCCAATGCACCATTTTCAGAATGAGGAATCAATTCCAGCACCTAAAATGTTCAGTGATTGATGTTCAACCAACGCTGCTAACCTCTAACACACAGAATGGGCTTTGCATCTTCTTTGATAAATGGTTTATTCCTCTCCAAGATTATGACTCATTGTAGATGCAAAGTGATACCACATCATAGGTATATCGGTTAAAGATGCAAGATCTTCTCAACTGAATTTGTTTGTGATCTTTGACTCACCACAACACTTGTTCTCGCATATACCTTTCCACGTCTCAAAGTGCTTCTCATCCTAACGCACTCCTCCCCGCAAAAATTCTTCAACAAAACCCACAGTTTCGTTCATAAGTTTCTTTTCGTTACAAAAACAATAATTTAAGCTTTTGATCTTTTTGGGATTTTCATTTTTTTAGTTCAAGTTTGGCAAATTAGATTCCAAATGTTGTGATTGTGTATGATTTTAGTGAAATGACAAGTGGCGCTGTGATCATATAACATGTTCATGAAAGCTTTTATATATTTAGAGAAAAACTAACGGAGAGATACAAAAATAATAAAATTATGAATTTTGGATCAAATTCGCTTAATTGAAACTTCAATATCATAATCACAAAAATTGTTACAATAACCTATCGAGTTTGGTCTCAATGATATTGGGCCATTTAGTATTTATTCTGCCAGCCCACTTACTCTGGTGAAGGTCCATGAGGGCAATCAATACTGATGAAGAAAAAACCTAAGCCCAAACTGAGCCCAACTTTTGTATATATTGAAAAATAATTCTCGTGTAAGAATTTTAAATATTATTTATCATAATTATATATAAATAGTTAAAATTAAAAGTTAGTAATATAAAACTTTTAAGAAATGATTTCTATTTATCTTATAATTTTGATTATTAAATAAGTTCTGACAATTTATAATTTTTTTTCCTCAAAGCTATTAAGTGATAAACATCACTACCAATAAACTAATTTCATTTATATTGCGTGAATTAAAAGCATTAATTTGTTTCCGTTGACATATTTACTATATGACTAATTTGATATCATAGAATGGCCTTTAGGAATTCTCAAAGGTTAAGTTGTAGGGAAAGAGGTACGAACCTTCGTCAAGAGTATTATTTTTGTTTTCTAGTACATAATATCTTTGTTTGTATTGACTTCACAATCGAATGGTTCAACTAACTTATGATTATTTTTAAAATCTTTTATCTTTTATATTATTAAGGATCATTTAGTAGTTAAAATAAGATATAATTCTTTCATCAAAAGTAGATATTGCAACAGCATATAAACTATTGTAAAAGCATAAAAAGAGTCATTTAACATTATTTTCATATTCTTGAAAATACATTTAAGAAATAGTTATTTAATTTTCAATATTTTAATTAGTAAGCTATTTTATATTTACATGTCAATATTATCATGAATGAAAACAAGATAATTTAATATATTGTGTTTTGTATACATATATTGCGGTCATTAAAGAAAAAAGTGGATAGAATAATTTTGGCTGTGTGAACCTGCAGTTCATTTTGAAAGAGCAAGGGATCATATTCGTGGGAACAATCATTATTCTGTTTAGCGTTTTCTTCTTATTGTTATCAAATTCTTCATTCTTTATCTTCGCTCTTCAAACTCACAACAAGAAAGCAGAGGAAGAAAGGAAGCATGGTGAAGGACAGAAACATTGGTGTTGCATTGGACTTCTCAAAGAGCAGCAAGGTTGCTCTCGAATGGGCGATTGAAAACTTGGCCGATAAAGGCCACACCTTTTACATCATCCATGTCAACCACGATTCCTCTGATGATCGTAACCAGTTGTGGGTCAAATCTGGTTCTCGTGAGTGTCTTTTATCGTTCATTTTTCATTTGGGTCTTTTCTGAGTATGTCCCATCCTCTGTTTTCCTCTGTTTTCGTACGATCTGATTTGATATGGTTTGGGTGTCTTTGCAGCTCTTATTCCTCTGAGTGAGTTCAGAGAGGCAGAGGTTCTGAAGAACTATGGCGTACACAGTGATGCTGAGGTCCTTGATTTGCTTGACACTGCCACCAGACAAAAAGAGGTTTCTTATTTTTCTATTTCTTAGATTCTTAGCGTTTGCCATGAGTTTTTGAGCTTTATGAGTGAGTTTTGTGGATTCGTAGGTTAACGTTGTTGTAAAATTGTACTGGGGTGATGTGAGAGAGAAACTTTTGGATTCCATTGAAGATCTGAAGCTGGACTCTTTGGTCATGGGAAGCAGAGGTCTCAGCACAATCCAAAGGTGCCTACACTTTTTTTTTTTTTTCAATTTGTTATTTTTCATTGAAAATTACAAAATCATAAAAATAATTTTTTAATATAAAAATAAGAAACTTACAGTTTTATAGTTTTCCACAAATCTTAAACTTGTAATAAAAATACTAGAGAAAAGTGTGTTATAGTTTTCTCCATATACCACTCTTTATCTGTATGGATGTCTTGAATATTTTGTTTCTGTTGTTTTGTTAAGAATCTGTGGTTTTTATTTGTTAATTGTTATGATTTATTTGAATAAAATTGGGTGAAAAACACAGGATGATACTGGGAAGTGTAAGCAACTTTGTGATGACTCATGCTCCATGCCCAGTGACAATTGTGAAGGAGTAGTATTAATCAGATGATAGATTTGGGAGAACATTTACACCTTTGATGATGTTTTTTAATCCGTTGACTGTCACTGTACTGTACTACATGATATAATTTTACATGTATATCGTATTAGAAGTTGTCGATCATGATTACGTTTTACATATGAAGTGTTCTAATACTCTAATTTTAATATTACACTGCCTACTGGAAATTACTTTTAGAAGAGATTGATAATTTTTTGTACATAATATTATTATTTATATCCATGAACTGTTGATAATTTATAGGAATGATTAAGTAATTTAATTAATAATTTATTCATATGAGCGTTACGGACAAGTTTTAACTAGGGTTTGAAATGAAATCATGTTGGACCACTAACTTCCCAATGGACTAATCTTTAAAGAGTTTATGCGCAAGTTCTTTCTTCACCTCCAATAATTTCAACCTGCACCCCCAATGGTTAAATGACTTATTTGTACTACTTCATCTTCTTCTTTCTACACCCGTACCTCCTTGAGTTTTTATTTCAGACTTAGTGTCATAACATTTTACTACTGTGAAGAACTGCATTAGATACTCATTGTCCTGCCATGTATTTTAGATAGTATAATTTGTAATGCATTTTTATTCTCTATTTCAGAACACACAATCGTGAATACACATTTTATATTTTATAATGCGTAATCCAGAATATAAAATAAAAGAACACTTCAAAATATATAATTTTGAATACAAAGTATTTCTAGAATACATAATCAAGAATTAAAAAGTATTATACAATCCACAATTCAAGATACAAAATTTGCATTCGAGGCTATATGAATTCTAAAACGCAGATCTTGTATTTCATATCGCCATGCAAAATATTTTTATTTTTGTATTGTATTTTAGAATAATGTTTTGGAATATATATTTTTGTATTGTAATTTTAATTTTTTTTAATTTTTCTATATTATGAAATTATTAGGAAACTATAATGTTTTTATGGCGGTTCTTTCCAATATTCATGTCTTAGGAACTATATATAACTTTGATGAACACAAAGATCTTGCATCTAATTTACTATACAATTAAAAACCTAACAAACGACAACTTCTTAATATAATAATATATTTGCAATTTTATCGTTCAAATTTTTTTATCCAAAAACAGAATAAACACTAGTGTGTCATTCATTCAGATTTTTGAACAAAAATAAAATAAATCAAATTTCAAATTTAAAAAATTGATAAGCTAAATCTATTTGCGTTCATTCATTCAGTCACAATTTCTTTTCTGCCTTACTCTCTTCCTCTTATCTCGATCAACCACAAACATAACATGCTTTTCTTTGACCTATGGACGTTCTTCACTCCAATGTTACCTTCTTCTTCTTCACTCCAAACCTTTTCTTCTTCTTTAATTTGACGCACAACAATGATATGTATTTCTCCACTTTTATGTTTTTCTTTATAAAGTTCTGATTTTTCAGCAAACAAAAACAAAAACATTTTATTTGGTGTATTTCTTTATGTATTTATGTATTTCTTTATAATGTTCTTCTTCTTCTTCTTGCCAAACAAAAACAAAAACATATTATTTTGTTGAAGAAGAGAAAAGATATGAACTACTTGACAAGATGAAAGGTTGGAAAAGTTCAAAGCTACCTGACCTCGACGAGATGATAGGTTCGAAAAGTTCAAAGCTTTCATACCCATTATTATGATTTTATTGACAAAGTTCTTATTTTTCAAGGACGGTCTTTTTTCTTCCCGAGCATAAACATATTATTTCTTGGTTAAATAACTTTTGGTCTTACAACCTTTTCTTCTCAGAAGAGGTTTGTTCACTACAAACCTTTTATCTAATGTTTGAAGGTTTTCTTTGAGTTGCATGAACTTTCACACAAGCTTGAAGAGGTGTGTATTTCTCTTCTCATGTTTTAGTTTATCCATTTTTTTTTTGTTTTCTTGACAAAATTACAATTTGTAAAGAATTCTCTTCTTTATGATCGAACATATTCATATTCTTCTTTTTATGTTTTTAACTTTCGTTTTATTTACATGAATAGAGTTCAGATCCACAAGAGGTATGTATTTTTTATGATTTTTTTTTCTCTGATGAAATATTTGAGAGAACACATTCATCTCTTCTTCTTTTTTTTTTTTGTTGTTTTTATCTAGGTAAAGTTTGTTTTGATTTTAACTTTCTCTCGGATGAACGAACTCTTGGAAAAGATCAAATATTTAAAAGCTCTTGAAGGTCACAAACAAGTCTCTTAAGCACAAAACTTTATGTTCAAGAATTATCATGGTATGTATTTTTCGATTCCTTTTGGTTTGTGATCAAAGTTTTGATTTTTACTAAATTACCGAACATATTCATGTTTTTTTTTTCAAATTTTTGTTTTGTTTAGATGAATGAAATGGTGGACAAGATCAAAGTTTCAAGAGCTCTTTAAGGCCACAAAGCACAAAACTTGCAACATGATTTCGTATTTTTTGTTCAAGAATCACAATGTTATGTATTTTTTTCACTTTTTTTTTGTTTTCTTACTAAAGTTTCAATTTTTAACAACTCTCGGTTGTTTTCTTCGTCTTGAACAAATATTCATGTTTTTTTAACTTTGGTTTTGTTTAGATGAATGAAATGGTGGACAAATCAAAGACAAAGATCTAAAAGCTCTTGAAAGTCAAAGGCAAGTCTCTCAAGCGGTATGCATTTTTTTGATTTTTTTGTTCTGTGATCAAAGTTTCAATTTTTACTCAACTATCAGTTGTTTTCTTCATTCTCACCACTCACCAACCAGATTCATGTTTTCTGTTTTTTTTTAAACTTTGGTTTTGTTTAGATGAAAGAAATAGTGGACAAAATAAAAAATTTAAGAGGTCTTGAAGGCCACAAACAAGTATCTCAAATACAAAACTTACAACATGATAAAATCACTTTCTTATTACTAAATAGAAAAGAAAAACAAATAAACTACGTCCTTATAACAATTTTATAAAATAAGTTATAATATGAAATCTAAACTATACAAAAGAAGTAATGATTTTTTTTAATTAACATTTATATTATGAACAAAAAATTTAAAATTCAAAATATGTGGTAACAAACTTTAAATTTAAAATTTAAAATAGCAAAAAACGGGTAAAAATATGATATCAATGTTTAAATTTAAAATTCAGCATCCAAAAAACATTAAAGCCTTTTTAATGAATTTTTAAATGTTTTTGAATAACTTTTACATAAATTTTGATATTTCACAAAAGCTTAAACAATAATTTAAAAAATAAATTTTATAACATGGACATTAGTGTATCTTTACAAAGTAAAAATTATAAATTTTTAAAAAAATTTAAATATATAAATATCATTAATGATTTGAATTTCAATATTTTTTTCTTAATTAAGATATTTGTTGCCAAATTTAAAATTTAAAATATAAATTAATAAATTTAAAATTTAAAATTTTAGATTAAAAACTATAAAAATATGTAACAAAAATTAAATTTGAAAATAAAAATCCAAGAAAACTGTGAAAAATTCACCACACACTTAACATTTGTATTTTTGCAGAGTTTATGTTTTATAATTCTTTATGTTTTATAATTCTTTTTGCATGGTCTACATTTATTAGTGTTCGATCGATAACTATTTATATTTTGTTTGTATCATATAACATTTGTATTTTTAAAAATCTATTATTTACATTTATATACATAATTTATCATTTGTAACTTTATATTATTTATTCTTTATATTTTTTTTATTGTCTAACTTGTATATTTTGATAGGATCTACTCAATAATTTATGTATCGTTCATCATCTTTATTATTAGAGAATCTATTATTTCATTTTTCTACGTTCTGTACTCAATATTTTATTTCAAATTAAATTTGATTTCTTAATTTTGATTAACTCAATCTTAATATATGATTTAAAATAATTATATACAATATATTTTGTTAAAAATATATATAAATAATTTAAATACATTTTTATCATAGAATTAATTAAAAAAATATTATTTAATTTTATAAAAAGAAATATTTATATTAAACTTAATTATACTTTTATAATTTAAAATTAATTTAATTAATATATTATAATTTTTCAAAATTTTGTGTGCTTTGCACGGGTAGAAATGTTATTAATTTATTGATTGAAATAGGAAACTATCAACACGAATAACCCGGCACATGCAGAAACTCACAGCAACAACTCAATCTCTCGCAAGTAACAGCAACAACTCAATCACAAGAACTCCACACAATTTTGCTTAGAACATCAAATCTATTTTGAAACAAAACGGCCTCCATAACGTCCTTTAAAAATGGCAATGACTGGGTCTCTTGGGGGAAGACATTCTTTAACAATTGGATGGTTCACAAATTCTTGGCTCCACCTGTAGAGATTAGGAAATTTCTGAGTTGTCAATAACTCCATCCCTCCTATTTCTTGAATCAGAGGGATCCAATATGCAACATAGACAGCACTAATATCTACCAACCCTAGCTTCTCTCCTCCAAAGAACTTCTTCTCCTTTATCTCATTCTCAAGAAACTGCAGACTCTCATATGCTTCTGCAACATTCTTCAGACGCCATTTCTCGTCAACCGTGAAAACAGATTTCCATGAACTCCTCACCACCTGATTTCGCATTTACAACATGCATTGAAAGGTGGTGTTTTTGGGATAAACGAGGAAAAAGCAAGAAAAGTTGAAAACATTGGTTACCTTGTCATCAATGAATTTGGACCAGAAACGAGCCAGGGCTCTCTGGTACGAATCAGAAGGCAAGATGGGATTGTTCTTCCACGTGTCATCGATGTACTCAACAATCACAAGGGACTCTCCTATGGACTTCCCATTGTGAACAAAAATGGGGACCTTCTTGTGAACTGGGTTGTATTTCAGAAGCTCTTCACTCTTGTTGCTCAAATTCTCTTCCACGTATTTGTATTCAACGCCCTTCAACTTTAGGGCTATCTCCACCCTGCAAACAAATGGGCTTCCAATAACTCCCAGAAGGGTCACCTCTTCCTCACTTGAACCCATTGCACCACTTCAATTCCAAACACTTACAATAGTCACTTTCAAACACTTTGTTTGGTGTCATATTCCTTAGGCTTCTATAGGCTTTTATAGAACCAGGAAATTAGTTCAATAAAATATAATATTCAATCTAGCAAGAAAAGGTGACATGATAATTGTCACCCCAGTTATAGTTCTGACAATGAAAATAACTTTCATTTACTTCTATGGATTGTTAGGGTTGTCAGACTATCTTAATTATGATAACTGGAGTCATATATAAATTTTGTAAATTCTTCTCTTAATCGGTGAAGAAAAGGTTTAACTATTTTGGTAAAAAAAAAAACTTAAATAATAATCGGTTTTAGTAATTAAAAATATACTATTATATTTTGATAACTAAATTTTGATAATTTTCTCTTACAATTTGAGGTGATAGATTTTAAATGGTTTTGGAATATAAAAAAATAGAAAAATAAAAAAATAAAAAATTACTTAAAAAATGTTACCTCTTGTAAAAGAAAATTGTCAAAATTTAATTATTAAAAAGTTATTTTTCATCGATTCCAATTTATAAAAATAACAAACTATTAATTATTAAAATAATTACTATTATGAATAAAATATTATAATTAATGACGAAACTTGGAGAAAATATCTAGGGATACCAAATTAGATTTTTTATACATTTTTTTTAATTACAAAAAATATTTTCCTTTACTTAAACCATACAATTCAAACTTTTCAATTTTTAATCTTCCTAATTTATTAAATTCACATAAATGAGTATTCTGATTTTTATTTCAATTTAAGACTATTCAACTAATTCAGTGTATGTAGTTAAAAATACAAAATATCAAGATTTTATAATGTTGGGTTATACTAATTTGAGAAAATATAATTAGGATTCATGCCAATTTCATACAAAAAATTTCTAAATTATAGTTAGGGTTCATACAAATTTGGGGAAACATAATTTGGGAGAAATATTGTTATGGGAAGAATCATAAATTTAACATACATAAATTAAAAGGAAAAGTAAGAACGGTTGTTTCCAGTGCCAAACCACAAGCGAATGACACGTAAGAATACACATTACAGCCACATCATCACGTATAAACGTCGTTTGCCAACTGATAACAGAAAGGACTGATTTAATACACATTTACAAAAATGATGATGAAATTGAGATCAATAAAAATATGAGGACCAATTTGAGATTTCTGAACCAAAACGAGGACCAACGGAGTATTTTAACCTAAATTATACTAGGATACTTATTTATGAGATCGTGTGAGTTTGCATCATTTGTTCTCTCTGTTCTCCAATTTCTTTCTCCTAATCTGTCTTTCTTTTATTTTACATATTTTATGATTTGTTGTGAAAAAACCTTATAACCAGATATAAAACCTTAACTCTTTAATCTAGTTATTAATCCATCAAATTAATTTTATTTTACTTTTTAAACAATATAATATATATATATAATATATATATATATATATATATATATATATATATATATAATATTATATAATATATAT
>Ga0214545_1002495_pt1 | contig 35424 bp, 25 predicted proteins | sample CNSS4metaG_FD_160064 | JGI IMG/M metagenome (GOLD analysis project Ga0214545, IMG submission 160064) | Root nodule microbial communities from cowpea collected in UCLA plant growth center, Los Angeles, California, USA - CNSS4 | ecosystem: Host-associated > Plants > Roots > Nodule | place: USA...
ACTGCAACAACAGCAACAACAGCAACAACAGCAACAACAGCAACAACAGCAACAACAGCAACAACAGCAACAACAGCAACAACAGCAACAACAGCAACAACAGCAACAACAACAACAACAACAACAACAACAACAACAACAACAACAACAATAATAACAATAGTAATAATAAACATAACAATAATCCACAACTAAATATTTAAAGAGATACATATTTTTGTTGTCCATTTTTGTTTTTTCAATTTTATTCTCTTAATTATTATATTTTAAATTTAAATAATTATTTATAATAAAAAAATTATTTTTTAGTTTTATCATTTTATAATTTTAGTAACTATTTTTTTTGAATTGAAATAATTGTTAAAATATAAAGATAAATAAATAACAAAACAAATAAAAAAAATAATTAAAATATGATTCCTACATAGTAAGTAACAATAAATGTTTTATTTTTTCCTAAATAATTAAAATATGATAAGCCTATGTGTTAGACTTTGTACTTGCTGTGTCAACACCAGTGTCATGTTAGTATTTTTCATTTTTTCTCCTGTTGTCTATATCTTTTGTTGGTTAATATATAGTAGTAGCTACCTAACACACCAACTAGTCGCACTCTTTCTTGGGGTGATTCTTCATCTCCAAAAACATATAAATGATTCTAAATGTGAAAACAATTAATCAGGTTTCTATATTCTTTTGTTTTTTTCTTCCAAAATAAATCTACACTTTAAACCTAGTTATTGTTCCCTGTCATCAAAATTCCTCAATGTCTCTTCCAAGGTTTACTTTTAATCTCATATATCTAATTTCAAGGTTCACATAACAGATGAATTAGACTTATTTTTTTTTTCATGGAATAGTTCGCTCTTGTTTAAAAGTTTAGTTTACTTGAGTAAATAATGGATGAATTTCCAAAATCATTTTGGATTTTTGTTGTCTTGGAGTTTGATTGTGTATTTGGATTGTTTGGGGGGTGATGTTATTTGGTTCGTTTGAAGTTCCTTGATGTTTTCTTCTCGTCGGTACATTATGTTTCTTGTCGGTGGTATATTATTATAGCCTGAATCAAATTTCATAATTTTTGAGCAGAGATGTTTCATATAACAACTTAACTATCACAGGCCAACAGAGTACAACTTGTAACCAAAAAAATAGGTAAGAATCTAGTTTTTTTTTTCTTCTTTTTTTTTCTTTTATCAAATGGGTGTAGTTTTACACACAAATTACATAAATAGTATATTTAATAAATATTACAGATTTTTGAAGTCTTGCATAGTATAATCTATGTTGTATAAAAGTCGTGTCTCGTATATATAATCTAGTTTAAAATGAGGACATCTTACTTAAAATGAGGATGAGTTTTTTTTAGCAAGCGAGGTTAATTAGATTTCAAAATTACACATTTACGTTCTCTTTAAAATATATTATTTTCAGGGTCAAGTCTTGTTTACGAAACACAACTTTGTTAAATCGTCATGTCCATTGACAACTTTGACCATCGAAGGTGAAGTTGTAACAATACATGACGACTTCTATGTAAGTTATAGAATCCCAACGTGAAAAGAGCTAATTTGATTAACACTAATCACAATTAATCAGAAGAAATCGTCTTTTGCAATAGCGACTTTGTTGTTAAGACTTGAATTGTCACCCCTATGACGACTTTAGTTTAGGTTTTCCAAAAAATAAAAAATTTAAACTAAAATCGTCATCCCCTCTAATGACTTCAGTTTAACTTATATTTCAAAAAATCTTAATTGAAGTTGTCATATGATTTCAGTTTGACTTATATTGAAAACCTTAACTAAAATTGTCATACAACTTCAATTTAACTTAAAAAAAACTTAACTGAAGCCATCATAGGAGATGACGATTTTAGTCTTATCACCAAAGTTGTCATAGCAAAAGACAATTCTTCTGATTAAGTGTGATTAGTGTTAATCAAATTAGATCTTTTCACGATGAACTTTAACTTTCACAAAAGTCGTCATCTATTTTTATGACTTCACTTCGATGGTAAAAAATTGTCAATGGACATGACGACTTCTTCACAACAAAGTTGTGCTTCATAAGCACGACTTGACCTTGCAAGTAATTTTTTTTAAAGGAAACCCAAATGCGTAATTTTTAAATCTAATTAACCCCGTTTTGTAGTAAAAAAAAAAATCAGAAGATGAAATGAAATCATTAAATTTGTTCACAACTTTACTTCAATTATTAATCTACTAAAGTAATGAATCATGACAACTTTCAATTAACTTTCCATGTAAAATTAAGTCGTAAGCAATATGACAACTTTAATTAAAAAAGGTATTAAATTAGAAGTTTTGAGTAGTGTGCATACTTTAGTTAAAATCTAATTGATTGAGATCATGTTCTATGTGAATTTCTCACTACTTCAATCGGTATTTAACTAAAGTTTGCAAACCACTCAAAACTTCTAATTGTTAGGAACAAGACAATAAAGGAAAGAATAAAGGAGAGAAAAATAAACAACATGAAGAGTTTAAAGTGGTTCAGCGTACAATGTGTATGCCTACGTCCACGACTACAGTAAGAAGTATTTTTATTTTTTGTGTATATCAAGCTTTACAAAAGGTCTCTTATATAGCAAAATAAATAACCATATCTTACAATCATAAGCGATGTGAGACTAAATCAAGCACCATAATGCTAACAATTCTCTCACTTGGGGTTTGATTTACATTTCCACCTAGTGTAATACTTTCATTATTAATTTTCTTAAAGGCCAATTGAGGCAATGCAAAGCCTCAACTTAGTTGTTGTGACAATCTTGGTCAACATATCAGTTGGATTCTCTACACTCAAAATCTTCAACAAAAACAAGTCTCCATCATTTATCAAGTTTATGATAAAAAGATACTTCAATTCAATGTGCTTGCATCTAGAATAAAGAATTGAATTTTTACCAAGACAAATAACACTTTGATTATTACTGAACAACAGAGAGTCTTCTTGCTCTTTTCCTAATTATTTTAAAAGATTCTTCAACCATATCATTTTCTTTGCTGCTTCTACGATAACTACATACTCAGCTTCAGTGGTTGAGAAGGAAACTCTTCCTTGAAGTTTAGACTTCCAACTGATAGTTGTACCACCCAATGTAAAAATGTAACCTGTTGTGATCTTTCTACCATCCAAATCATCTCCCAAATCTACATCACAAAACCCATGTAAAGTGAGATTAATTCTTCTAAAATAAAATACATCTTTGAAGTGTCATTCAAATATCTTAATATCCATTTCACGCCTTCCTAATGCTCTCTTCTGGGATTTGATAGAAACCTACTCACAACTCCCACTACATGTGCTATGTTAGGTTTGGTGCAAACCATAACATACATCAAACTCCCTACTGTAGATGCATATGACACTTTAGACATGTGACTTTCTTCTTTCTCTATCTAAGAAGATTGCCTTTTTCAAAACTTTAAATGAGTTCCCAAAGGTGTATTCATAGTTTTAACATCTCCAACATTAAACTTGCTAAGCAATTTTTCTATATATTTTTCCTGAGATAAGTTCAGAATACCTTCAGATCTATCCCCAGACAATTATTTCTTCATTTCAAAATTTTCTGACGATTATTTCTTCATCCTGTTAATTTCTGTCATATTAGCACCAACAATCAACATGTCGTCAACATACAAGGCAATAATGATATAGTTGTCAAAATATTTCTTCACGTAACAACAATGATCTTCTTCACATTTGTGAAATCCTGAGTTTCTCATAAACTCATTAAACTTCTTGTACCATTATTTCATTGCTTGTTTCAATCCATACAAACTTTTATAAAACTTGTATACAAGATTATCTTTGCCTTGTATTTCAAAACCTTTTGGTTGTGCCATAAAGACTTCTTCCTTAAGATCCCCATGTTGGAATGCACTTTTCACATCTAACTGCTCCAAATAAAGATTTTCTACAACTATTATACTCAAGATAACTCTGATGGTAGTCATCTTGACAACATGAGAGAATATTTCCGTGAAGTCAATTCCATGTCTTTGTTGGAACCCTTTCACTACGAGTCTAGACTTATATCTTTTGTTGCCATGTGGTTCTTCTTTTAACCGATAGATCCACATGTTTCGTAAAACATTTTTTCCTACTGGTAGCTTGGTTAAAGACCATGTTTTATTCTTCTGAAGAGATTTTATCTCATCTTCCATTGTTAGCTCCCACTTAATAGATTCATCTCCTGGCATAGTCTCAACAAAATGCTCTAACTCACCAACATCATTCAACAACAAGTAATGCAATGAAGAATAATACCTTTGTGGTGCTACAATTGTTCGACTTGATCTTCTAATTAAGACTTTATGAGTTACTATCTCTACAATTTGTTTAGGTTTTGACTTAGGCTTTGAATCAAGCTTTACTTCTGTATTCTGCCTTTTGTTGACTACATCACTTTATGAATTTTCTTCTAATGATACCTACTCTGGCTATTTATTTACATTGCAAATTCTAGTGTCTTATCATTATAGAACATGTTTTCATTAAAAGTAACATTTTTACTTTTAAGAATTTTCTTGTTTTGCTCATCCCAAAACTTGTAGCCATACATGTCAGATCTATAACCAATGAAATAACATCGCTTTGTCTTAAGGTCTAGTTTATCTCTACTATTAGAGTCTAACAAAATATATGAAGGACAGCCAAAAACTTTCATATGTGAAAGGTTTACCTCATTTCCAAACCATACTTCTTCAAGCAATTGATAGCCTAAAGGAATTGATGGTCCACTATTGATGAGATAGGCTGTTGTGCTTATTACGTCTGCCCAATATACCTTGGGTAATCCTGACTGAATTCTCATACATCTTGCTATCTCATTTAAGGTTCTGTTCATTCTTTCTGCCACACTGTTTTGTTCTGGTGTTCCTAGAACCATCTTGATCATTCTGATCCTGTTCTTTGAACAAAACTCATTAAATTGACTACTATCATATTTTCCACCATTATTAGACTTCAAACATTTAAACTTTAAACTTGTTTGAGTCTCAACCTCCTTTTTCCACCTTTTAAACACAAGAAACACATTAGATTTATTTTTAAGAAAATAGACCTATACCTTTCTCGTAGAGTCATCAATGAAGGTTACATAATATTGTGAATCTCCAAGGGATTTCACTGGAGCTGACCCCCAAACATCTGTATGCACTAGTTCTAGTCTTTCAACTTTAGTCGAGTTAATTGTTTTGGAGAAGTTAACCTTTTTCTGCTTTCCAAAGATACAATGTTCGCAAGGTCCAACGTCAATATGCTTCAAGTTATGTATTTTACCTTTTGAGAACATGAGCTTCATTCCTTTTTCACTCATATGCCCAATCATTTGATGCCACAAAAAGGAATTGTTGCCAACTTCTTCAATTGATATCATATCCTCATTTGTAATCATGTAAAGAGATCATTGCTTCTTTCCACGAGCAACAACAAAATTACCTTTCATTACCTTCCAATGTCCATCTCCAAAAGTGGTGTAATGTCCCTCATCATCCAACTGCCCTATAGATATTAAGTGTCTCTTTAAAGCAGGAATATGTCTAACATTATTCAAAGTCCACATGCTTCCATTAGAGGTTCTGATATTAATATCACCTCTTCCTATATATCAAGAGATTTTCCATCTACAAAGTAGACCTTCCCAAACTTTCCTGAAACATAGCTAGATAATAGTTCTAAGGAATGTGTAGTATGAAATGACGCAGTTGAGTCCATAATCCACGAGTCAATAGAACTATCTAAACTACATAATAGTGCATATTCAATTTCATCAATTATTGCATTTGTTGATTGATCATCATCTTGCTTCTTCTTGTTGTTATTATGCTTCCTTGGAGCCCTACATTGATTTGTAAAGTGACCCATTTTCTAACAATTCCAACAAGTGATATCATTCCAGAACTTTGGTTGTGATCTCCCTCTAGACTTTGATCTCCCTCGACCTTGATTACGACCTTTCTGACTACTTCTTCTCGTAGTTTCAGTACTCAATGCTAAACCAGAATTATAACTGGAAGATTCCCCTGAACTTTTCTTGCGAACATCTTCGCTTAAGATCAAGTCGCGGATGTTATCAAGCTTCAACTTGCTATTACTTGCAAAATTACTAATTGTAATAACAATTACACTCTAACTTTTTGGAAGAGATGATAATAAAATTAATGCTTTCACCTCATCATAAAATGTTATCTACACTGATGTGAACTGCGTAATAATTGTATTAAATTCACTAATATGATTAGTAACCGAGTTACCTTCACCCATTTTTAGGTTGACTAGCCTGCAAATCAAATACACTTTATTGGCTGCAGAAGGCTTTTCATACATATTTGACAACACCTACATCAAATCTATGACTGTTTTCTTGTTCATGACGTTGAACGCAATATTCTTGGCTAATGTCAACTGGATCACACCAAGTGTTTGCCGATCTAACAACTCCCATTCTAACTGCTCCATGTCAGTTGGCTTTTGCCCTGTTAAGGATCGATACAACTTCAGATATAGGTAATCCTCTATTTGCATCTTCCAGAACCCGAAGTCACTGCCATCAAACTTCGCAATCCTCACCTTCCCTTCTTCCAATGCCATTGCTCTTGTTGCTTTTGAAGAAGCTTCCCTTCTTCCAATGCCATTGCTCTTGTTGCTTTTGAAGAAAGCTCCTATTACCTTTGACGAAAATTCCTGATGCTATTGACAAAAGCTCCCACTAATATTTTCTGATGGATTTGGTATATCAGACAATGCTGTAATCACAAATCATACTAAGAAAAATGACTCTTGATATCAATTGTTAGGAACAAGGCAATAAAGGAAAGAATAAAGGAGAGAAAAATAAACGACACAAAGAATTTAGCATGGTTCGGCATATAATGTGTATGTCCACGTCCACAACTACACTGAAAAGTATTTTTATTTGTAGTGTATATCAAACTTTACAAAAGGTCTCTTATATAGTAAAATAGAGAACCACATCTCACAATCCTAAGCAATGTGAGCCTAAATCAAACACCATAATACTAAGACTAATTTAATATGCTTTCTAACTATTTGCAAACCACTTGAGACTTCTAATATAATATGCTTTCTAACTAAAGTTGTCTTATTGCTTAATTTTACTGCGTAACGAATTCCCTGGTTAATAAATTCGTTCATGTTCACAATCACGCGACATCACGCTACATTGCCTGATATTTGTTTTTTTAAATTCAATAATGCACAAGCCCACTCACTCCAGTCCATAGTTTCTTGGTGTCCATCACAGGTGCAATTCCATAAAAAAGTTAAGTTTTATGTACTAATAAATTTGATTATATTGACTTTTATTAATTATATTTTTAGTGTCAATATGTGTTTCTCTGACTTTGCTCTCCCCTTCAAACTTAATATTAAATTTGATTATGTAATTAACTTTTTATTAATTAATGAGATTCGTATGTTAAATAAATTAATTGCCTCATATTATATTAATTAATAAGTATATAATTTTTAAGGTTAACGGTCCCAACTATTTTATCCAGTGACTATGGCTGCTGCATGGGAAACTAATTTGAAATATTCTTCTTCAAGATTAATTTGTTAATTGGTATTAAAGACGTTAAAAATTAATTCTGTGCGGTTTTGTCCAATAGTGTAGTCGTTACATAATGACTTCATTTTATTTAAGATGCTCTTTTAACTAAAGTCGCATATATGGATCATGATTTCTAATTTAAAAAACAAAAACTATATGAAGAATGCACAACTTTCATGGGTATTTATGACTTCAGTAGATTTAATTTGAGAAAAGTCATGAACAAATCTATCGACTTCGTTTCATCTTCTTTTTTCAGTTAGGCCATTTTAAAGTATTTTTTTTTGTATAGGACCCCACTTCTGTTAATGAAGTCGTTTGTCCCATGCATGACTTACAAAAAATCTTTAATATTTTTGAAAACTGTCCATTTTCCATTTTCGTTATTTATGTGTAAAATCACACCCATTTGGTAAAAAAATTGAAGAATCCATGGAGTTGTGAGAATTTATGTTTGCAAATATAAGGACGTGAATCATAATCTTCTCTTTATGTATAGGAACTTATTTGCTAATTCCATCACGAATGGCTTGTAAGTTAGCATTTTTCTACATTATAATTTTTCATTTCCCTTGTGCGATTTATATTAAATTGATCTTAATCGAAATATGTTAATGGCATTATTTCCCTTCATCATTGTCTTAGAGGAGAAGATGCTTGTTTGGAAGGTCATACATGTTCCAAAAGTAAGTTTTCTTGTGGAGAATTTTCAACTGAGTGCTTTTACATTTTAATTTTACGTTTTCTTAAGTATATTTTGAAAGTATTCCTAAAAATGCATAGCAACATGTGTAGATTGAAATTTATCTTAGTTTTTTCTCTTTCCATATTGATACCTCATTTATCTTATTTTGTTAATAAATAAGTTTTAAAAAATAATATAGTAAGAATTTCAATTTTTTGATGGCATGAAATAACTAGGATAATACTTTTATTGTTGTTAACCATCTAGAAGTATTAAGGAGAAAAAGATATAAACTAGTTCATTAAATTAAATGTATCATTTACCAAAAAGAGAAAGTTATACATATATACACTTTGGAATTACTTAATAGCTATGCTAAATGTCCCATACGGTAGATAATTTATATACATTATGTTTATAATGCTCCTCAATAAAAAAAATTCAAAATAAATTTATAATTTATATATCATCTAGAAGAATATAAACAACATATACGTATACTCAATTAATTAGTTTTCTATTTTTAACTCCAGCTTTCAATAAAATAATTATGTTCCTCTTACAATTGTTTATTCCTACTCTCGAGCACTCTCTAATCCTTACAATATATAATAATAACCATCAAATTGAACAAAAAGGAAAACAAAATTATTGGTTATATATAATATCTATTATATCCAATTATATTTTTCTCTAATATCTCCTCAAGTTGGAGAATAAATGTTGATAATACCCAACTTCCTAATAAAATGCGACAATAATAATAATGGCCTCAATGAATATATTAGTTATTTAGTAATCGATTCTAACATGAATGATAGTTAAGAGTTTCTTTTAAACAAATTGACGAACATTTATATGTTTGGACATTGTTGTGTCAATGTAAGTGGAAGAGCATTGTTGTGTATGACAAATTTGTTATAGTAGAAGAGCATTGTTGTGTCAATTTGAAACATTAAAATGTTTCAATAACCATTATAGTCATACTTCACTAGCCACCGAAGATAAAACAAATATTTTGTTTCTATTGAATGCTTACATTAACTTGTTTTACAAAATTTCCAAGAAATGAGAGAATTACCAAGGAAAATACATCAAAACTCTGTGGTTAATATCTTGCATCTAAATAGTTGTCCCAATATGCATAGTTGTCCCAATATGCATAATAGTATGCTAAAAGACAAAAAATGTTGTTGGCTAGAAAAAGACATTGGTCTAAAATGGACTTCAACTACTATAAAAGGTGATGAGCTTTAGTTTAATATGTTTTTACTAAATTCTCCATATATGTATTATATGAGCTTGTGAATTGGAAAGGTAATGTCAGGTATGGAAACGGTCAAATACATCAGACTTCCAATTAATCTTGTATATGCAAAGTGATTTTCAATAAGGTCACCATTGTTGATGTTAAGTTTAAATTGGAATTCATATGTAATGTAGTTGGTTTTCTAACCAAACAAAGATAAAGTATACTTTCTCAAATCCAAAGAGACACCCTTGTTGAATTTGGTAATTTTCAAGCCTAAAAGGTATTGGAGAAAACCAAGGATCTTTAGTTTCAACAAGGAACCATATTTCAATTGTAAGTTGTTAATTCAAGACGAATCAAGGCCTACTAGGATGATGTCATCTACATAGACCAACACAATGACCAATTGGAACCATGAGTGAATAAAGAGTAATCATTTTTAGATTGTATAAAGTTATGTTACAATAATATTGAGGAGAACTTGTAGAACCATTATTTATACACTTATCTCAATGGTGTAAACCTTAAAATGTTGGAGATCAACTCAAGAGGTGTTGGAAAAGCAAAACTCCATGAAAATAGTAATAGTTTTAAAAGCAAAGATAGGCTTGGTTATAACATGTGATTTTTAATATAATGAAGAGAATAATAAAAACAAGTACAAAAAGGAAACTAAAAGTGGATCAAGATAAAATATGTAAGAAGAATACTTGACAAAAATTCTCAAGATACAAACTGAAACAAGAGAAGAAAACTCTTTATAACTCTCAAAATCTCTCAAAGATAACTTTATTCAATCTCAAGGTGTGTTTTTACAAATGGAGGAAGGTCATAGTTATAATAGAGGAGCTTAACCTATGGGAGGGGAAAGACAATAAAATATAGCTAACTTGGTAAATCAAGAGTTAAGTCCCTTAAACATGATTAAAAAAACCTAACCCCTCCTTAAAATTAAGGGATGCACAAGGGTAGTACCTTGAATCTTGGGAGTGTTAGAATAGTTAGGCCAATTCTTCTCAAACAAAGAGAGGGGGGAGGGGGGTTGAATTGGTTTTAGCAAATTTTGATCAATTTAATCTTTTCAAACCATTTTCAAAAGAATAGCTTGTTAAAACAATTACAACAATGTGCTTGAATGCTTAAGGTGTTGGATTGTTTATACCATGACTAAAATAAGGACAGGAAAGATAGAACACTCACACAAGAGATTTATACTAATTCTATTCATTAGAATCTACATCCAATTTCTCCTAGCAAACCACAACTAAAGAGCCTTTTTGACCATGCAAAGATTTACAAAAACACTTGGAAAATCTTAACTCTAAGACAAGAAAAACACTTAAGCATGGCTATACACACACTTGCGTCAAACACAATGACTTTCACAATGAGTTTCAATAAAGAACAGAATACAAATTCACAAATCAGTAATCATATTGAATACATTTGTTCAATTTTGATCTTCCTTCATCTTGCCAAGCCAAAATCCATGTAATTGATTCCAATCTTGAGAGATCTTAATGAACTTCAACTATTCCCTTCAATGTGCTCCAAGAGTGCTTTCTCTAAATCTTTTCCATAATTCAATTGCTCAACCACGTAATGACATAATACTAGTTTTCATGTTTAAAAGCATGTGTTGAGAATTTTAATTGATTATATTAATTTTGTAATTGATTAGGTTTCTAATCAATTAAATTATTAACCTAACTGATTAATTATTTAGTTTTTAGCTACCTTTTGTACCATATTGATTCATAATATACTATACACATGTTAAGGTGATTATGTATTTGTTCTACTTTGGCCTAATTCTAATTTACCTTGATTTCTATTCTAAACATAGGAAGATATGCATGGCATGGTTCATTTTCCTATTTCTGGAAACCATCAAAATCACAACTTGGCCATACAAACAGAAACATACAGACAACACTCCTAGTCCAATGCCCTAGGGGCGAAAATCTCATCTGTTTTTAATGATGGCCGAAACAACTTTGTAGAGAAATCAAAGACCATGCAAAACGCATAACAACTTAACATTATACACATAGTAGAACACACAAAACAGCGCGCACACACACACACACACACACACACACACACACTTCTCCCCCCTTTTGGATATTAGCAAAATAAGGGAATAAAAGTGAAAACTATGCAGACCGATGAGACATATTCAGTACCAATACCATAAATATTTGTTTAGACAAAGATGTAGCATTCCAAGGACATACAAAATACAAAACATGTATGCAACAATCAACTCATACATCATACAGACTAAAGAGATACCCTACATAAGCTATTAGAATTAGATCAGGCAATGTTCATATTAACAACAAATTAAGCCAAAATGAAAGCAAAAGAAGAAGGAAAACAAGATTAAAACTCTAATCAACCATACATTTCATCTTATGTAGATCCCTCCTTATCATCAGTCGTGGCAGCGACATATTCATATTCTTCTTCCTCATAGGCATGCTTTGCATTCGTATTTTCGTTTCCTTCAGTATCATTATCAAGATGAACTCCCCGTCATCCTCATCAATATTCTGATGTTGCAACAGTTTGGTGACCTTGACATCCAGCTTCTTGATAAAATTTGTGAGAGCAGCCAGGTACTACATCATACCGTGCTTAAAAGGATTCTTTGGCTTGACACCAAACATGGGCTTTGTTGTTGAAACATCAGTGGAGAGTGGTGGAATGTCCTCCAGAACCTCATGAGGGTCATCTTTTAAGGGCCACACTTTGTCAAAAAGAAATATCCCTATATGGTGAAGGGCAATGACTTCAATGATGTTGTTGTGGTTAAGATCCATGCAAGCTTCTTTTGTGAAATCCAATTTGTAATATTCAAAGACCTTAGACAGAAATAAACCATATGGCAGTGGGTATAAAGGTAGTCTAATGGCTTTCAAGATTGTATCACTGGTGAGTGTTAGGACTCCAGCAAGTGTACCAGGTTGTGCAAGTAGTAACCGGTAAGACTGAGATATCATTTCCTAAGAGACTCATGTATACTAAAATAATTGTGCAATTAATGACTAATTTAAACTAAAGAATGAAACCATAATTTTGAGTTTCATGTAAGAAAGTAATTTTGCATAAATGATTAAAATTGAACTTTGGAAGTTTAAGGCACTTAGTGAATGGAAAATATTAGAAATGATATGAATTGATATTGTCGAGGTTAGAATTCACCAACAATGCTCTCATGCAACTACAGTTTTACATTCTCTACATCAATATGCTACTGTCAACCCACATATATACTCAAACCCTAATTCCTTAGTGGAATGAGCCTAAATTTCCTTATTAAGAGTCAATCCCTTGAACTCTTAATAAACAAATCTGCATTATGCACTAGGGTTTAAGACAACCAATGGGTCAAGTCCCATTCCTAGATACAATCTTCATTGGGTTTTCTTGTTCCAATTCAAGGTTTCAAAAGATATTTCCTCACCCAATGAACCAAATATCATGCAATGGATGGTCAAATCAATGCAAGCATTAAGTGAAGAAACAAGAAGACTAGCAATTAATGAAAGATGCATATATAATCAAAAACATTTGCATTTACACAAGAGTTTTGTGGCTACATCTAACCCCAACAAAAATGGGTTTAGCTCTCTATTGTCATGGAGAGCTCAAGCTTACAAATGGAAGAAATGGAAGAAATGGAAGACAAGGGAGATACAAAAAGGAAGATGGAGTCGTTCCCACAAGCCTTGTCACACCTCCAATGATACGATCCTATCCAGGAAAGAGTATGATTGTTTTTGAATTTGAATCCTCAAGAGGCCCAACACGAATAAATTAGAGAAGAACGCAGAATAAGATAGAGATAGAGGATGCCATAATCTAGCAGATTGATAAGTCATGTGAAGATTCGCCACAAAGATATTAATCTTTGATAAGAACTAGAGGCCTAAGCCAAGAACAAAGAGAATTCTCTTTTTAATGAAATCAAATTCAAGATATGACTAAAAGTGTTTACATTATTTTTGGTACCTCTATATATAGGCACATATGTTTAAGAAAACCTAAAAACCCTACAAGAAGGCCCAAGCCCAAAACATAAGAACATAAACTAATTTATAAAAGAAAGCCCAAAGCCAAAAAACATAGAACATAACTAATTTCTAAGAAGAAACCCACAGTCTAAAAACATAAAATAATTTTCCTAAAAACTATACTTCAAATGTGCTTCAAGCCGTGATCTTCATTGTCTTTGAATTTCAGATTACTTGTAGCATCAAAAGCCTTGAATAGTTTTGATTTTTCAATCTCTTGCTCCTTGCCCTTGTCATAGGTCCTTTAAATTGTAAAGGTTCATCTTAAAGTTCTTCTTGTATGGAATCTTGGGATAGTCCTCTATCATTCCCTCCTTCTTGAAGAGAATTTGTCCTCAAATTTGTCTCACTTGAAGATTCTTTATCATCCAAGCTCTCTAAAATGAATTTCTTCGTGCCTTCCACTGCCAAAGATGATTTCCCCTCAAGAATCCAGAAGAAATGGGTTTGATTTTACCACATCAGCACAACTGCCACTCAACGCTGTCCCCGCACCGCTCAACGTCCAAAAAATGCGAACTAATTAGCGCTGGCTTCTAGCGCTCAACGCCAAAAAATGTGAACCGAATGGGGCTGAGCGCTGGCACTGAGCGTATAGAAATGCGAATCAACTATCTCTCAGCGCTGATTCTGGCGCTTAGCTCTGAAAAATGCGAGAAGAATGGCGCTAAATTTTGATTTCTGGCACTGAGCGCTGGAAAATGCAAGAGGAATGGGGCTCAACCTTGAAATGCTAAGTTCATATCTTCAAATTTGGCTTTTTCTCTTCTTTCTTATCTGGTTACCAACTCTTTGGCTTGAGATAAAAGCTTCCTATCATTAAATTGGACACAAAAATGGGGATTAATGGTATAATTAGATCTGTAACCCATATTGTATTTATTCATAAAAGTAAAGTAAAAATGAGGATTAAGTGGGTTAAAATCTCAAGAAAAGTTGATTTTGTTAGCAAAAGATAGCCAAGATAATGGTAAAAACTACATTATCAATGAGCTCTACCTAGTTGGTCTAGATTCTTGCATTCAGGGTAAACATCAAATAAATGTCTTCAAGGGTTAGTTGGACATGGTTGCTTGCCCTAAGAGCTAAGATCCATCCGATGATGAATGCAAGCACATGGTCGTTGTGTTTCATACCGCCCACCAACTTTGTAAGTGGAGCACTTTTTAAACTTTTCAGAGTGTCGTTGTAAAGACTTGTAGATAGTGAGTTTGCTTACATTTGGAGCTCTAACATGAGGTTTTTCTCCCCTTAACTTGAATCCTGCTACATACGACCGTACTAAATCATCTAAAGTAATACCGACCCCTTTCATTCTCGATATGATGATTCCATTTTCTATTCGTGCATTCGCATAGAAAACCTTGACGAGGTCGGGATAGTATGTACCTCGTATTTGCGGAACTGTTCCATAACTTGATAGGCAAACTGCTCTTGGAAGAAAAAACCAGTACTGCGGAAGAAGTTCATATCTATGTACTTTGGGTTGACTAGGTTTCGAATCCTTCAGTTGCAAAAATAGTTTGTTTGTCGCTCGTAATCACTAATTAAACCGCCAATGTTAGTAGAGCAAAAAGTTTGCTTGGTTGCCATGCGTTTGACTCATTTAGGGCATGATGAAGAAGACATCATTTGGTGGTGCACAAAGAGAAACAAAAAGATTAAAAGTTGTGGGAAGGATGAACAGGAACAAAGAAGTAACAAAGGTTAATGGCACGAGGAAAATTGAAATAGTTAATTGATGTTATTATACCAAGATTAGGGTTTTGAAAAGATTGTGAATTTTGAAAAAATTAGGGATTGACCCAATCACTTTACCAAAAAGACTTGATTCAGAAAAAAAAAAAAACTTAATTTTCACATGACATTTTGTATCAGGAAAATTTAATTAATTACGTTAGTGCCAGATCTCAAAACACATAAACATAGAGATAATAGATTAGGTGATCGATTATTTCATGTAGAATTTTCAATTTTGATGCATATTTTTAGGTTGTGCATGCCAAATCAAGTATGCCTAATTCATTTCGAAGAATATCAAAAAAGTGAATGTAAAAAAGATTGGATTCATCATGGTATCCATGGGATATAACAAATATAAGGATAAATTCAGAAAAAAATCACTATTAATACCATGTTAAGGACATAAAGATATAAAATAATTCATTAAATTAAATGTGTATCTTACGAAAAAGAGAAAACTATATACAATAGTATATACACTAACAAAGTGAATAGAAAAGGAAAATAAATAACTAATTATATAATATCTATGATATTTAAAAATAAAATATGATATCTAATTATTTTAACAAGTTGCTTGAAATGTTTCATATACGCCTAGCATGCATCAACTTATAAATGATTTTTTGAATTCTTTTGCAATCTATGTTCTCTAAATCCATAAGATTGGTTTGAAGGATTTGGAAGGGAAGGTGAGAGAGGTTGTGGGTTCAACTCCATCCACTAACAATTAACATTTGTCAAAAAATAAAACAATATTATGTATGTCTTGGAATATAAAATATCAAAAACATATTATTCTTTAACTTGTTGTACTCATTTGACATTTATTTTCAATAAATGAAAATGGATAGTTGAAGAAAAAATATAAAATAAATTTTGAATAAATTTTCAGTGGTACTTTAGAGGTTAAATTCAAAAGCATCTTAAGTATTGAAAACAAGTTATAGAATTATAACAATAATCAAACAATTACACATATAAAGACTTATAATGATAAAACGATATCCTTTTAATAGATTTTTAATAAGTATTCAACACATTTATAACAATACATTATTCAGCATTTTCCTGTATAATGTATTATTTGTGACCTTCCAAAACTTCTCTTGATAGATTCATCATTCGATATGCAAAACATTGATATCACCTATCCTTTATTTTATTGCTTCTCAAATAATTACCTTTATGTCTATGTGATTTGTTTTTCTTCCACGGTATATTGGATTTTGCTCATAATAATGATCAATTAGTTATCACAATGAATAACTACAAGCTCTTATTTTTCACCAAAATCTTCAAGTATTCTCTTCTTCTAAAAATGAAATTGGTTTATCCAAACAAGAAAATTTAAATTTGACATATTTAATTACTTCATCCAAACTAATTACTTAAGAAATGAAGAGAATTCAATTACTAGGTATTTCAATTTCTTGGATTTGTTGAGATCCTTCATCCAAACACATAGTAAAAGTCAAGTTAAGTGAAAAAAAATATTATGAGGGTTTTTCACATCACCCATATTCATGATGCTCAGTCACTACTACAAAATCCCATTAACACATAGTTCAAGGTGTCTTGAACATATCTTGAGACCCTAAACATGTTACAAACACAATATTGAACCCTGAATTAGTGTGATAAAATAAATTAACAAACATGCTTTTATAGTTTATAACATCAACTTCCCTTAATTTTATTTCTTCAAATTTTCATTCACAGCCAATGGTTGATTAGTTTTATTTTACTTAAACATCCCAAAAATTCTAGATATTTTTTCAAAATATTTTTTTTACAAATAAAGAGCCCATTTTCTTGAAGAAATTCTAATCCAAGAAAACTATGCAACATGTCTAGATCGTTTATCTCATATCTATCCTTCATTTCTATTCTAAAATATTCAATCAACTTTAAACTTTTTTCTAGTAAAATTTAAGTATTCCATACCTCATTATTTGACATATAATCATTATGAAATAGCTGCCAGTGTTATTGTACTATGTTCTTGGAACTTGTTGAAACCAATAAAACTTCTTTTTTGTATTGTAAGACTTTTCTTCTTGGCCTTCAATCACAAAAACTTGAGGTCATCCAACATAGTCCTTTTGTTTGATTCTTTATATTTTAATCTTCCAAATATGTCACCTATAGAAGACTAATCAATATTTGTGATTTGTACTTTTGAGATGGTACCTTGTGTTTTGATTGAAATGTGTTTCCAACTAACTTTTCAACATTAGGTAACAAGTTTTTCCTTTGATCAAATCTTTAATCATTGATTGTATCTTTGCGAGACTTCATTTGGTTCATCAATTAAAACAATCTATTTTAGTATTCATTTTGATTTTTTTCTTTCATATTTTTCATTCTCAATCTTTGCTAAAAGATTGAAGCTTGACTACTCTTACCTTCAAACACCCTCTTAAATCTTTTTGAAGATTATTCCATACTTCTTTGGCTATTTTTGATCTTATGATCCTTGGAAACAAACTAGTAAGACTCCTCTTTGAATCATTTCAAGAATTCCAAGATTTGTAATTTTCTATATTTGAAGGCCTATTGCGCAGTTCTAGTGATTAAATCTTCATATATTTTTGTATGAACTCTAAAACATCCAAAGAGGTAAACAAAGTTTCCATTTTTCTAACCTAAAGTCGTAATGTTCTTCATATAAATTTGGATTTTGTTATAAATTGTTATCACTTTTCTTTAACTTGCTATACATATATTTGAGTTAGAATGAGTTCCTTGTTGGATAAAAATAGATAATAAAATTAATATTTGAAGGAATATAATTTAATCATCTAGATTTCTTGTTATGCTTTATATAAATTAATATTATTCTTTTTGTTCGTCATGTAGTGTTATACAATCTTCGTATAAATTGTGGTGGAAATGCGGTAACAGTCAATGGAAACACATATGATGATGATGTAGATGATGGAGATGCAACTAGATTTCTTTGGAATAGAGGGAGAAATTGGGCAGTTAGCACTACTGGTAACTTTATGAATAATAATAATTATCATGCAGGAAAGTATCTAGTCTCAAAAACATATGGGCTTTCTACGAAGAATGTTGACATGTACACGACTGCACGAGCTTCTCCCATTTCATTGACTTATTATGGATTTTGCTTGCAAAATGGAAACTATACAATATTTTTGCATTTTGCTGAAATTGTGTTCACTGATGATCAAACGTTTAACAACTTAGGAAGACGAGTATTTGACATCTACATTCAGGTATATGGTTATCATTATTTTAACCTTTATCATTGGGTTTTTTCACATATAAAATGGAAGGTTCAACATAGGCTACATTGAGAACACGTTGGATTGTTTTTATACACAAAATATCAAATTTCTTTAGACAATCAATAGCCATTTGCTACAATATTTTCAACAAGATTTGAAATATTTAAGGCTTGTAATCATCATGAAGCATTCATATTTTTTAACTAAAATGTTGTAGGGAAAACTAGTGAAAGAAAGCTTCAATATTGCAGAAGAAGCAGGAGGTAATGGTAAGCCAATCATAAAAAAATTTACTACTGTTGTGAGTAATAATACCTTGAATATACGCTTGAATTGGGCTGGAAAAGGGACAATTGCACTCCCATTTGGATCAGTATATGGTCCTCTTATATCAGCTATAACTGTGAACTCAGGTAGGTTGTTACTCTTTGTGAGTTCCATGTTGTGTCATCTTAATATTATCATCTAAGATCTTGTATAATTATCATGCAGACAATCCACCTGGAAGTAGCATATCAGTAGGCATTGTGGTTGGAATTGTGGTTGCATTGGTAGTTATTATCATCCTTTTGGTTGGTATACTTTGGTGGAAATGCTGCTTAAGAAAGAAAAGCTCCTTAGAAAGAGGTAAACTATAAAGAAATTAATTCTGTTGTCAGTATTTGGAAACATTTTGTTGAAATAAGACAATTCATTAACTTTAATCTATAAATTGTATAGTTAATGTTCACCTCATGGTTAATCACCTATTAAACATTATTACCTTTGTTTTAAAAGTTTTTTTTTATCACCAAACATTTTCATAACCTAATAAGATATGTTTGCATCTCAATATTTGATACACATTCACTAATATAATTATTTCGAGACAAGGTTAACCACATTTAGAAATCATACATGATAGTCTACATTATGAGACAAAATTAATCACTATTCGATAACTTCGTCAAACTCTTAAAACATATAAGATAATATTTAATTATAACATTCAATTATTATGTACTGCAACAGGGGACTAAGTTAACCATGTGCAATGGTTAATAACACCATTATATATCATTAAATAGATGTAAGATAATGTTGATTGTCATTAAACATTTCAATAATCTTATGGTATCATTAACTATATATACTTATAATTTTACATGAATGAAAGCAAATGTAAAAGTACATAAAGGAAATAAAATAAAAGAAACAAATGTGATGACATAATATCAAAACTTATATAAAGATCAACTACCATTGTTTTATGTTTAATTTCTTACAAAATTATCCATATTTACAAATATAGTTAACTACATGTACTTGAGTGGACTCACACAGACAAATTTCTCAAAGTATATTGCTTTTTTGCCTCGAAACATGTACATTTTTCATGTGTAAAAGTGCAAAATTAATAATGTTGAAAAAATTGTTATATATTTTCTTCTTAAGGTATATTGTATTGGTAATTTAAGACAACTAATTATCTTATAAATCACAAAGTTGCAACGTAGATTATATGTAATGTAAACATGAATTAGTTTTAGCATAAGAGGTCTCTGATATTTCTTTCTCTTTAATTAACAGAGTTAAAAGGTTTAGAATTACGAACAAGTGTATTCACTTTAAGACAAATAAAATTGGCAACAAACAACTTTGATGAGGAGAATAAGATTGGAGAAGGAGGATTTGGTCCTGTGTACAAGGTAATTTGTATATAATCTTGCATATTGATGTTTTAGAATTATTTCACAACATTCATAACATATAACATTATCCTTGAAAATTTAGGGATGTCTATCTGATGGGACACTAATAGCAGTAAAACTACTCTCTTCTAAATCAAGACAAGGGAATCGAGAGTTCTTAAATGAGATAGGAATGATTTCAGCTTTGCAACATCCTTATCTTGTTAAATTATATGGATGTTGTGTAGAGGGAAATCACCTATTGTTGGTATATGAGTATATGGAAAACAATAACCTTGCTCGTGCTTTATTTGGTAAATCTCCTTATTATATCATCAAATTTTACTTATTATCATTTATTTCATATATTAACTTATGAATATGACTATATATGGATGGTACTTTTGTCCATTTTATATCATTCTCACAAATGAAGGCCCAGAAGAACTCCAGATAAAATTGGATTGGCCAACAAGATACAAGATTTGTGTTGGTATTGCTAGAGGTTTAGCTTACCTCCATGAAGAATCAAGATTGAAGGTTGTTCACAGGGACATTAAGGCCACTAATGTATTGCTTGATAAAGATCTCAACCCAAAGATATCAGACTTTGGTTTGGCCAAACTTGACGAGGAAGAAAATACTCATATTAGCACTCGAATAGCTGGGACATAGTAAGCTCCTATGTCTTCTTTATTACTTTCATAGAAAAATAATTTTTGTGTATATCATTGTACTTTTAAGAAACGAAAAGTAAAAAGGATTTATTGATGATGTGACTAATCAAATATATTTCTTTCTTAAATTACCGACCGAAAATCTTATTGAGATAAGGGACTTGAAAGAAAGAGAAAGGATTATTATGTCATGCAACTAATAAAAATTTTCATTTGTATTATATAGTGGATATATGGCTCCAGAATATGCCATGCATGGTTATTTGACTGATAAAGCAGATGTCTATAGTTTTGGAATTGTTGTCTTGGAAATTATAAATGGAAGGAACAATACCATTCATCGACAAAAAGAAGAATCGTTCTCAATTCTTGATTGGGTAAGTACTCTCAAGTTCTTCATTGGGTAGAAAAAATATGTTTCACTAGTTGGTTCTTTTGAAGTTTGATTTATTTGGAATGAAATTCGTCTTTATACTATTTTGTTTTACAGGCACATATGTTGAAAGAGAAATGTGATCTAATGGAGCTAGTGGATAGAAGATTGGGTTCAGACTTTAACAAAGAAGAGGTATTGGTGATGATAAAAGTGGCTCTATTATGCACTCAAGTGACTACAACACTGAGGCCAACAATGTCATCAGTAGTAAGCATATTGGAAGGAAAAAGTGTTGCTGAGGAAGTGGTTACAGAAGCAAGTGAGCTATTGGATGAGAAAAAGATGGATGCAATGAGAACATTTTACAATCAGCTACATATAGAAGTGCCATGGACTGCTTCATCTACATCTGCGTCAGATCTCTATCCCACACATCTTGATTCATCTTTTTTGGACAAGAGAAATCATCTCTAAAGAAAAATTCCTACCACGTCATGACAGTCTCTAAATTTGCAACATCAACAAAACATTTTCATATTGTAATGTCTTTTCCTAATAAAACCAGTTATCATTCTACTATCTAGCTTCTGTTCATTTTAACTCAAATAATTTTAATTTGTGGCTACAACATAAATACTTTTAATAATAATATTTTTGTATGGAGCATTATTAGGAAATGTTTAAAATTTATTTTAAGAATGAGTAAGTGTTTTATAATCATGAGTTTAATTATTTTATTGTAAGGAAGCCATCATGTTGAACAATTTTTTTTTCATTTCAAAGTTGTATTTTGCATTATTTTGTACAATTTAGTTTATCGTCTTATTCAAGTAGTGTATGGAAATCATTTTCTTGTTAGTTTAGTAATTGATGACTATGCATATGAAATCAATGGTTTTTTTTTTAATTATGTTATTGAAGTTTGTGCATAGAAAACATGACTTTTTTTCCATTTATTTTTTTAACCGTTTATGTAATTAGTACTTTCTCTTAATAAATTATGAAAGTTGTATATAGAAAGTGTAACACCCCATTTAATTAATAACCCTAATTAAAGAGGCGTCACACAGAATAATATAGTAGCGCAGTCCTGGAGTATAAACACTACTCCTTACAATATACAAGGCACATTATGATGCCAAAACAAGACAAGATACAAGGTTCAACAGTAATCATAAGAGATTTTAAAAGGTAAGCCAATACATGGGCCATAGCCCTAAAGAAAGCCCAAATAGTAGAATCCAGCCTAGTTAAGCTACGCATCAGAACCTCCATCACCCTGATGACCAGGGTGTTTCTCACCTCTGCTCACATCAACAAGTTGATGATCATCACAAAAAGAGAAAACCACACACATAACAATCAAACAAGCAAAGGGGTACGCTGGAGCCAAAAAGAGATTTATCATACAATCAAATACACTTTCACAGTCAATTATACATACATTGTCCAAGCATGTTCTGACCTTCGAATAAATACACTAAGACTCGAGACACGACTCATCCAGATACATATAATTAGTTGGATTCAGCAGATGCTTGCACTTGTGGTGGATTTTCCTGCTCTCCCCCGAGCTAAGTGTTACAATATCTCAACCCACACACACAAGGTTAACCCTTAATGGGTTTCAAGCCTCCTGCTACTTTCACCACAAGAGTTAGTCCGCTATATGTGAGACTAACTGACTCCTTAGAGTGTCAGGATGCAATCTTACCTTGAATCCTTATTAAATTATATAGATGGGGCACCACCATGAACTCCTACTAATAGGGGTTATGGAATTATGCCCCGACCAACTGATGCACCACCATGAAGTCTCACCTATAGGCTCATGGAATTACGTCCTAACCACATACAAATCAGATTTCTAATAATCACATCAAGTCTTTTATCATGCCATAACCATGCCACTTTGATAACCAACCATCTCGTTCAAGTCACATGCCAAGATCATACCAAACCTATCATTCACAACCCATGAATCATATCATTCATGCATAATCATTCTTCTCATGCTTTTAACATAACAATTCAAATAAAACAAGTGCCAACCATCCAGGAACAGAGAAGCAACAAAATAGCAAAGCACCCTCGTCCAACTCCTCGCTCAAGCTGAAATGCCTCGCTCAGGAGAGAGGGTCTCTCGCTCAGGCGAGCTCTATTCGCCTAGGCAAGGGCTCAAGCAGAGGGGAATAGTGGTTTACGCGTTCTCTTGCTTAGGCGAGACCTCTTCGCCTGAGCGAGATAGACTCTCGCTCAAAACAGGAGTCTGTCGCCTGAGCGACAGCTCGTGCAACCAACATGGATGAGTTGCTGCAGATCTCGCCTAGGCAAGATACACTCACTTGGGCGAGAAAACCAGAATCCTCCACTGTTCATGCAGGGCAACAATAATATTCCATCAGGGCAAAACAAAAATTTCATTCAAAACATCACACACACCATACATACATCAGAAACACGAAATAGGCCCAAAAATGGTACATAATCGATTTAAACTAAGTAACCCTAGCTTTCCTTACTTGTAAATAAGCAAGCAAGGGACCTGGACGCTTAACCCCATGAACACAGCAGCTTCGAGAGTAGTTTTAAGAGCTGCAGATAGTGACACTGAAAGGAAATGAGGTCACTACTTTGAACCCCCACTAGGAACTACGAAAACCAACCGAAGGAGAAAAGGTATGAGTTAAGGGACGACTTACGTGGAGTGAAATGTGCTAGTGCAAACTTACGTGGACCAAACCCTAGCAGAGCAAATGGCTGGAAAAATCTAAGAAAGGGTGAGGTTGTTTTTCTGAAATGTGAAAGGAAAGGAATTGTTAGCTGGTTTTGGGGCTTTGGGGTGCCCAATGGGCCAGCCCTTAGGCCCATTAGATTTTGGGGCAGCCCTTGAGTATTGGGCTGAAAAGTAAGAGGATCTTACAAAAAGTACTACTTTTGTATTTTTTTTCTTTTTTTATGTTATTTTGTTATGGTTTTATAAAGATTGACTTTTTCAATAATTTTAAATATTTGTTTGTTTTATAATGTTAATAAAGAGTGGACTTTTTTTATTGCATCAAAGAAGAAATAATGATAGTTCAATATTCATCTACTTGGCTGTGAAAAGTAAAGTTGAAGAAGATTGAATGATGCCATTATTAAGTACATTAAATTGTCTCATGGATTAGCTCATCACATTCACACGATGTAAGGCCCACTTATTTTCCACCCTAAACGTTTAAGGGCCTAACCTATTCTATTGGACCCAAGGCCAGCCCATAGGGTGCCCAAAACCCTTTTCCAGACCTAAACCTCTCCTTCTGTCCCCATTTCGCAAGACAACCCCTTTCTCCTCACACACTCTTCTCTCTTTTCAGAGCTCTGCTAGGGTTTGGCCTCATTCTTCATCGTGCTAGTTGAACTCCATTTCTATTCCATGTAAGTTGGTCCTCTCCCCACATCTTCTCTTCTCTAGCTTTACTTTTGTGTTCCAACTAGGTTCATCGTAGTAACATGTTCTTGGTCCTGGTGTTAGTATTTATAGCTCACAAAGCTATTCCCAGAGCTGTGGTGCTCACTGTTGGGTGTTTATCGTTGTCTACTAGCCTCTGTTATGGTAAGGGAAGGGTTTCACTGTTTTAAGTTATTTTTGCATGCTTGGTCTATTTTATGTCATGGATGCTTGATTCATGTTGTGTGTTGTGTGAAAATACATTGCTTGTGCTATTGATGTGATTCAAATCTGGTTCTGCAAGAGTGAGAGCTGGTGGATTCTGTTGAACTCGCCCAGGCGAGCTGGGTGGTCGCCCAAAACAAAAGCTTTCGCTTAAGCGAGGAGCTCTCGCCTGAGTGAGAACAGAAGTAGCTCACCCCTTCTCTGTTTTGAAAGCTCGCCCAAGCAAAGGCCACTCGCATGAGCGAGAGTAGTCTCGCTTGAACGAGATGGGCTAGGTTGAGCGAGACCTCGACGTGCCCTTTGTTAGTAGTTTCACCCAAGCGTGAGCTAGTAGCTTGAGCAAGGAGTTCCTCTCGCTTGAGCGAGAGCTCTTTAGCCTGAGCGAGATTTACAGAGTTTATTGTATTTGTGTGTGTTTCACATGATTGGATGATTTGTACTTTAAACAGTTCAAGTATGATGGCATGTATGCTCTATATGATATATTGGGATTTGAATTGATGAGATTGGTATGAATGAATCATGAAACATAATGGGGCGGTTGGTTGGACATTTGTATGAGTTTGTTATGCATGATAAATCTATGGTTGGTTGATGAGACATGGTTATGGTACTAGTTAGACGTAATTCCATGAATCTCTTGGTGGTGCCTCATGTGATGGACATAATTCCATGAACCTCTTAGTACGGTTTCATGGTGGTGCCATAGTGTATATAATTAGGTAAGGATTCAAGTAAGGATTGCATCTTAAAACTCTAAAGAGTTAGTTAGTCTCACGTAGAGCGGACTAACTCAAAGGGTGAGAGTAGCAAGAGGCCCTAGTCTTTGGTAGAATAATGACCTTAGATGTTTGAAGGCTAACCTTGTGTGTGGTAGGGTAAAACCCATTGACAATGGCTCTATAGAGTAGTAGAGGCCACCACAAGTGCAAGCATCTAGTGAAGCCGACCGATTATATGTATCAGAATAATTGAGTCTTAGAGTCTTGCTTTTTTGCTATCACATGATTGTTTGTCTATCTTGTTGCATGTTTATGATTTGTTTTAAGTATATGTATGCCATAACATGTTAAAATGATTTGTACTCTAGCTTACCCTTTATGTTTGCTTGTGTGTTTTGGGTTTGGTTTTTCCTTTTTGCAATGATCATCAATTTATTGATGTGAGCAGATGTGAAAATCCCTAGTGGTCACCAAGGTGATGAAAACTCTGCAGTGTAGTCAGGCTATGGTTGGATCTCATTCTTTCAAGTACCCTCTGTAGGCACTGTTGCCTATGTATTTTGGTCAATTGTCAAACTATTATATTCTGTTTGTTAATGGCATCATGGTGTGCCTTAGTTTTCTTTTTGGTATATTTGGATGACTGTAAAATCCTTATACTTTAAGTCTTGTGCCCTTTTGATATTATAAATTATGAGATGTTTTATTTAATTAGATTTATCTATTAAATAGGACGTTACACACGACATGTCATATGTCATGTTAGTAATTTTTTATGTTATTTTATTGAAGTTATAAAATAATGAATGTTTTAAATACATTTTTTTATTATCTATTAATATTTATAAACTCTTGATTGTGTAAAAGAATTCTAATAAGCTAACCAAACAAATATTATAAAATATAATATTTTATTATTTATATCAATAATATCTTGATTATGATGTTCACTAAAAGAATATGAATATATTTTTTTACTTATTTTGAAGTGATTAATTTATTTTGTTATGGATATGATTATAAGTCGATCTTCTTGACTCTTTACCTTCCATGTGAGGGTCGAAGTTAAATATGGTCATATAGGTAGATTAGTAATTTTTATTTTCAACTAATCGTAATTGAATTTTATAAGTTTTTTAAATGTTTGATAGCTTGTATACTTGGTGAACAAATGTCATTAGTTGTAAATTAATAAGTGATGATCTGTTGACACCAGATAAAATAAAATCTCACTAGACAAAGTAGTTTTGATGATAACAAAATAAATATAATCAAATGCTACATGATACAATGTTTAAATATACTGACAACAGAAGGAATTATGAGTTTTTGACAAGGAAGTGTTTTACTGTATATGATTGCAGCTAAAGTCTAGTGATTTTTATCAAACGAAATAGAATTTAACTGACGAAGCAATACGATTTTGGAAGTCATGTTAAAACCATTATTCAAGGTAATAAAACACTATGGTAACCAGATGAATCCAAGTGTTTATCAAATCATTTATTATAAAATTGCTCAATATTTTATTTAGTCTAATGTGTGTTCGTACTGTTTGAGCATGCTCTTGAATTGATTAGACCATGTCACAATACATTGTGATTACATTAATCTTAAAGAAAGGTAGAAGCAAAGTGCATCATTGTCACGACTACGAAAAATAACATAAATATTTACAAACAAGAGAAACAAAGTGAATCATTGTCAATTCTACTGAGTGAAAAATTAGAAATTGGATTGTGTGCTTGTAATATTCTTCACATTGTAAGTTTACATGTGAGTTTAAATTGTCCTTTACTTCTTTGAGAGTGTTTTCTCATTTTACTTGAGGGTTCATAATCTCTTTGGAATATCAAGAAGGATTCCTCAAGATGTTAAACTTGGGTCTAGAGAGACTATACTCGTGTAAATCGGAGAGTTTGATACTTGTGGTGTTTGCAGACATTGTAGTTGTTGTAATCATTTAAATTGATTAGTCGGACTTCTTAAGTAGTGTGTTTGAAAGAAAATTGGACGTAGCCAAAGAATTTGGGATGAACCAATATAAAAATTCTTCTTAATGCTTGATATGTTTAATGTTATTTATTTCAAATTACTAAATGCTAAAAGAGAGTAGGCTCTATTCAACCCCCTCCTTTCTAAAGCTATTTACACTAACACAATGGACGATGACATTAGGACAAGGTAGTCGACAAGCTTGAAACTTCCCACAATCACAACACTAATAATTTCATTTAACTATGTAATACTTTGATTGTCGACCAATTTGATAGGTGGTTGTCTCTTTTATAGTACAAAAAATCCATTAAAAATTATGACCAATCTAATGCTTCAAGAAAGAACACTATTAGTGTTCAACTTAACAAGCAAGAATGAAGAATGATTAAATCACACACGAGTCAATAAATTATCATCTTCACCTAGCATGCAAAAATGTTATTTAAGTAAAAAAAAACCTCATCCTCTACACATTAGCCAAGAGCGGTTATTGGTTAACAATACTCAATTATTAGCCATGAGTGAATGTTGTTCAAAGAATACTCATGTTTAAGCCAAAAGTGACTTGTCAAAGAATACTTGCCTAAACTAGAAGTGATTTGTAGAAAGAATACTTGAACGGGGTCAATCAAGAGTGGTTAAGAGTTAAAAGAATCATGTGTTAAGCCTAGAGTGACTTGTTGAAAGAATACTTGTTTGAGCTAGAAATGGCTTGGGAAAGAATACTTGATTTAGGAGTGGCTTGTATAAAGAATACTCAAAGGGTTACCCAATTAGGTTGTTGAAAGAATACTTTTTTATTTAATCTAGGAGTGACTTCGGATTATATAATGTTTAGATTTCTCACATTGTTGAACTAAGATATGCACATTATCAATTGCATTATTTGCTTTAATAACATTTATGATAATATAATAAATTCCATATATTTATGTCATTGCAATAATTATTTTCAAGTTTATGATGACTTTTCCAATATGTCTAGGATTGTATAAGTATTTGAAAAAAGAGAAATTCCATTAAAGCTTATTAAAACGTTACATACGAATATATCTGTAGGTAAATTACATGTAATTATGTATAGATTTGCTTGTACATAATTACATATATGGATAATTACATATGAATTTACCTATAGATTTCTAAAATTTATAGGTAATTGACTTCTATCTATCAATTTTGTGCATTACCTACAACTTGTAGGTAATAAAACTTTTTCTTGTATTATTTGTCATCAATAAGATTATGTGGCCATTACATTTGTTTTCTTGTCTCTAACTACTTGATCAACTAGTGTCATCCCTCTTGAATTTCATTCAATTTACTAGTAAACTCAATTTTGGAGAGGAAATGAACAAGTTGACTGAGAAGTTACTCAAAGTTTTTGTTTAAATCATTTAAATTTATTTTTTAGAAGGACAAAGTTTATTGGTTTTAATACTTTTATATTACAACTTTATTTGAATTGTACTTTAAAATTATTACTTTTATATAGTTTTATATTTCAAAAGACTGGTTTACAAATAATTTTATTTAAGATTTTAAAAGAAACAATTCATAAGTTTAAAAAATATTCAAATATATTCACATGAATACCAAGTGTTGTTACGAGGTCAAATTATACTTTGCAAAGTCTCCTAAAAAGCTTCAGAGGGTTCACGAACTCAGTCTCAAACAATACTCGTCCTACAACATCACATACAAGGGGTAGGTACCTGCAAAAGACACTTTGAAGACAAAGTCAGTTCAAGATATCAGAGAATAAATGTCAATGAATACGTAATCAATGTACTTCGTAAATTGTGCCTTTTATACTATGGTTCATAGGCCTTACCTAATTGGGCTTTGCCTGAAATGACCTAATTACTTGATAATCATATTAAGATGATTAACCTTGGATTTAGCTATTATGAGTGATATTATGCTGAACCAGTCTATTGGTGTAGTTCGAGTACATGTAGTCCTAGAAGGATGACATGTACTCAATCAGGTCGCACACCTTATAGGGTATCTTGGTCATGTACGAGATACCAGCCCTCTAGTCTTAACATGTCTAATGTTGAAGACATTGAGAAAGCGATCACACATAGTCGGATAATGGTCACACATAGTCAGCCAGTGGTCACACATACTCGAACATTGACTTCTCAGTCATTAGAGCTTTCGCAAAGAACACTTATATCTTTGGTCGTATGGTCCTATAAGTATAGTAGTCCTCTAGCCTCGAGGAGCTAAAGTGACAAAGAGGTTTGAGATATTTGGGTATGTGTAGAGCCTTGATTGATGGGACGTGAGCAGGTTATTGTTAGAGGTTTGTTAGAATCGAGGTGGCCTTTAGGGGTTGAAGAGTATGATGATTGGATTTTTTGTTGAAGGCACATAATTGTTGGTATGGGATGGGTTGGGAAGGTGAAATGTTACGGTCCATTCTATAAGTAGTGTTTTATTTTGTCACATTCTTTACATAGTTCTTTGAGTTTTCTTCTATTGTTGATCTTTCTTTCTCTTTCTTTCTTTCTCTCTCTCTTTCTACAAACTTCGTATCAGAAACACAAAGGGTCCAATACTTTAAGGTATGTCGTTTAGTGTTTCCAATGTGAGTGCTACTAGAGGGCGGGTAATAGCTGGTCTTTGTGGTTATCGAACGATTCTTTATCTAGATCGCTGAGGGTGACCATGGATGTTACCAAAGAGTGTAGGGAGGATCCTCCCAAAGTACATGCTGAGAATTCCCTTCATAGGAGGACTTAGTATGATCGGGTTCATGAGAAGGTTCAACTAGCAACCTCCAAGTTCAGGTGGTCATGGCTGCTGACATCTTGGCTTAACAGTATTTATGTTTTTGACTAGGAGTGAGTCCCAATATAATGTCTCTTAAGAGAGTTAGCAGCATAGATAGGGCATGTCATGGTCGCAAAGGGGATGATGATGATTTTTTCTATGTATATATGGCATTTTTTGTTCAATTGCATGTTCGACTTCCATTCAACTATTTCACCATGGATGTTCGTTTTCTATTGAACGTTGCTCCTACTTAGCTTCGTCTAAACAGTTAAGGTGGTTTACAAGCTTTCTGACTTGTTTGAAAAGCTTTGTATTTGTCTCCCGCCCTTGAAATATTTCTTTATTTTTACATTACTCATCCAAAAGATCTAGTTAAGTGGTTGTCTTTGATAGGGAGGTCGAACTTGTGCCTTTAATATGAGTACCATCAATCCTTCAAGAGGCTTAAGGACGGGTTCTTCAAGGTAGTTATGACCTCAGCTGGAAGGTCGCATTTTTTTTGTGATGTTTGTAAACTAAAATTTTCATTTTATTGGACAAAAAATTTGCATAGGTACAAAGAAATCTCTAAGAGTTTGCTATCTATAAAGAGTAGACAGATAGTGGTAATGTTGGAACATCTTCCCAAGAATATCCCAACACAGAAGATAGTGCATTGCTATCTTTCTCCTAAGCTGGCTAATGATATACACAATGAGTTTATCTTTTTCTATGATTTATGTAATTTGGCTAATTTGAAAATTTTATATTTTTGTAGGTTACATGGCTCAACATTTTCCAAGGTGAGTGCAGATGAGGATGAATTCGTCAAACCGAGTAGGAAAATGGCCGAAGTTGCCCAGAAGGAGGTGTAGTACAATGTTCCCAACCTAACTCTAGATGTGGTGGATACTCATCAGTTTGAGAATGTTGTCAAGAGGGTTTCCCATTCTAAACAAGGGGAAATGTAGGGCTAGAAAGAAAATTAGATTTTTGGCTAAGGGTGGAATATCGGGTTCCTATTCTATGCCTCAGAGCTTGGTGACCTCAATTTGTATAAGAAAAAGCATAGACCTCAACCGAACTGAGCAAGAGTTAGAACTTATTGATGCGATGGTGCCAAGTATTGCCATGCAAGCTTTACCTGAATTCCAAGCACGGTCCATGGTAATGAGCCAACGGGTAGCTAATTTGCTACAAAAGAAGCTGGCTAACAAGGGCAAGAAGAAGGTTGTGGAGGAGCTTGCCATTTTGAAGAAGAAAGTGGATGCTGACCAAGCCGAATAGGTCGCCGAGAAGAAATTTCTTTAGGAGGAGGTTAAGAAATTCAAAGGTTAGAAGGTGCTTTGATTGGATTCCGAAAAGAAGCTGAAGGAGGGGAAAAGAGAGAAGGAGAAAATTGAGGAAGCCGCTAATTCAAAGTTGATGGCTCTAGGGGAGGTCGAAGCCGAGATCGCCACTCTTCGACAATATGTTATATCTAAAAATATTAAATGGTTTCCAAAAGGCGCTAAGGCAAACTACATTTCTATACAAAGAGGTGTCGATTACTAATGCTCGTTTTAGTGTGAATCTGGATATATATGATGGTCGCATGCTTGATGTTAAGGAGATAGTGGCCACTAAGGATGCTAAGTGTGTGACAAAGAATGTTGAAGATGAACATGCTAATGAAGGGACAATTAGGATCAATCCTTTCGTAACTACCAGTTAGACTATTGATGAGGAAATGGAAAATGCTGAGGATGTTGCAAAATAGTAGTGTTAGCTAACGTTTATATTTTAGTTTGTAGTACAACCCTTTTTGTATCTCAATCAAATATATTAAGGCCCTTTCGTATGGATATGTTAACCTTAATGGAAGGTTACTCTTTTGACGTTAAGACTTGTGTTTTTCATCTTGTTGTTTTTCTTGTTTGCTTGCTTAAGTAACCGGCTCGACTAGTACCACTTAGATTAGTGGCAGGGAACTATATCGTGGGTTCGACCAGTACCACTTAGATTAATGGCTAGGAACTATATTGTAGGTTTGATCAGTATCATTTATAGATTAGTGGCTGGTAACTATACCGTGGGCTCGACAAGTACAACTTAAATTAGTGGTTGGGAACTACGTCATTGGTTCGACCAATACGACTTAGATTAGTAGTTTGGAATTGCATCATGAGTTCGACCAGTACCACTAAGATTAGTGACTAGAAATTATATCGTTGGTTCGACTAGTACTACTTAGATTAGTGGCTGGAAACTTAATGTGAAATGAGAGTAAAAAGTAATAGAATTTATGGTAACCCTTTCTTTATTGAAGATTTTGGTGCCTCGTTGAAACCTTTCTGGCCGGCCAAAACCCTCCTTAGTGAAAGAGACCAGATAAGGAAATAGTACACCAAGTTTACAATGTTACAAGTCGCTGAATTGAAAGAAACATTTAACTAAAATGAAACTTAAAGTGAGATACATTCCAAGTTTTGGGGATGGGTTCGCCAGACTATGTTTACCTTGTGAAATGATATTGGGTGTAACTTGGAGTTGTATTTCCTATATGCCCTTTGCATAGTTGTCTTCTCCTGTATGCGAGCTTTTTCTCTTCTTTCAACTAACAGGTTTAGATTAGTATTGAGGCAGTATTCGTTAAGCTCTTCACTGTAGTGCGCTCGTCATAAGGTCGTCTCTCTGATTTCCACTGGTATCATGGCATTAGTGCCATATACTAGGTTGAAAGGATTTCTTTCATAGAGGATTCGGGAGCGCATCTGTATGCCCACAGAACTTTTAATAGTTATTTTCCATTTACCCTTAGTTTTGTCTAATCTTTTCTCCAGTTCAACTAAAATGACCTTGTTGACAATCTCTGCTTGCCCATTGGACCAAGGGTGCTCGATTGAGCCTGTCTTACGCTTGATTCTAAGACCTTTGTAGAAGTCAACCAGACCCTTATCAATGCATTGCCTCCCATTGTCAATAATAATGGTATTGGGGATTCTATACTGACAAGCAATGTTCTTCCATAAGAATCGTTGTATTGGCTGAGCTATGATAGTGGCTAGGGTCTTATGACCTAACCTTTTCCTGGTGCAAAAGGTCTTATGATATCCATCCCCCATTTTAAGCAAACATGTGATGCGCCTGCTCTTGATTATTATGGATGATATACCTTGCTTTTGACATGGGACACAACTCCTTGTGTACTCAGCGCAATCCTCTTCCATTATCGTCCAAAACTATCTATCTAGAAGTATCCAAGCCGCAATAGTCTTTGCACTAGAATGATATCTATTGATTCTTCAATTTATCTCTTATATAACGTAGGCGACCTGAATGGAGGTGATACATCTTAACAAGGACTGACTATAGCCCCTTTGAAATGTTCTCCATTTAGCAATGTATAGCATGCTGCCTTTCGTACCCATCCTTTCTCATGTCTTTCTGGTATGTTATTTTTAATGTAATGAATGAACAGCTCCTTCCAGGTGCCTTCTATTATGACCTTCATGCAACTATCTGGTTTATCAGTGGAAGGTGACACTAACACCTGCTACAGCAATGACTTATATCTTCCTTTTGGCTTTGGTGTTTGCCAGCTTGGATAAGATATCGGCCCGTACATCACCACTTCTCAGGACATGATCAAGTTTAACTTCTAAAAAGCTATCTATCATATAACGAACTATATGATAGTATTGCAACAACAAAGTGTCCTTCACTTGATATTCTCCTGTTAAGTGGCTTACAATTAATCTGGATAAGGTGAGGCCAACTATGATGACCTCGTACTCAGTGTGATTATTTAATGCTTTAAAACTAAAGTCGAGGGACTTCTCTATGACTACGTCATTCGGTCCTTCCAAGATTATAGCGGCCCCTACACCCTTTGGATTCAAGAACCAATCAACGTACAAGGTCCACCACTTTTTTTCTACACAATGGTTTCCTTGCATATCAATGGCAAAATTAGCCAAGCATTGCGCTTTTATCGGCCCTCGTGGTTTGTACTAGATACTGAATTTTGATAGTTCGACGAAACAGGAAGACGTTCGGCCTTCCAGGTTTGGCTTTTGCAGGATTTAACTATGGGATAGTCTAATTTGTTATAATTGAATGCTTTGAAAGTAAGGTTTGAATCGTTTTGTTGTAGTCACGGATGATAATGCAACTTTTTCAACCATTTGGTACCTGGTTTCTACATCTTATAACGTCCAATACCGACCTGTGAAATAGAGCGTCTGACTTCTTCAACAATTTGATCATGGGCTTGGTTTTGTTTGCTTGCCTTGGAAAAAATCGTGATATTGTCATTAGTCTCCCAATTAGCCATTGTACCTCTTTCACATTCTTATGACTTCTCATCTCAATTACTACTTGACAGTTTTTCAGTTTAGCCTCAATACCCCTATGTGTTAACATGAATCTACAAAATTTGTAGCCATCTACCCCAAATACATTTTTCTAGGTTTGACTGCATATCATACGATCTCAAAGCTAAAAGACATTGCACCAGTCTTGAAAATGTTGGGCTAGGGTCGGGACTTAACAACCATATCATCAACATATACTTCTACGTTATTTCCAATTAAGTGGATAAATGCCATGTCCATTGATTCTGGTATGTTACTTTTGCATTTTTTAGGCCAAAAGGCATGATCTCAAAGAATTAGTTGGAATCTTCCCCAATGAAAGTGGTTTTCACCTTGTCATCCTCAATCATGGGGATTTGATTGTATCCTGAATACTGACTGCACAATCTACTAATCGGTCAATGTTTGGTAGCTGGTATGTGTCCTTGCACTAGTGCAGAAATTGATTTTTACCTTGCCTTATATGCCTCGGTTGTCCAGGAACCGAAGCATATAATGGCGCGGTGGCATTTTTGCAATTTCAGACAACTTTTATGCCTCGGTTCAGCTTAACCCGAAGCAAAAGAGATGTATATGCTTCGGT
>Ga0214545_1002497_pt1 | contig 35419 bp, 19 predicted proteins | sample CNSS4metaG_FD_160064 | JGI IMG/M metagenome (GOLD analysis project Ga0214545, IMG submission 160064) | Root nodule microbial communities from cowpea collected in UCLA plant growth center, Los Angeles, California, USA - CNSS4 | ecosystem: Host-associated > Plants > Roots > Nodule | place: USA...
TATATATATATATCAAAGAATTCTATCGTGGGTATGCATTGGAAATCTTAATTCCAATAATTGGTAGCATTAACATTATAGCAAATGATATTTAGATTAAGTTTATTAAGTTTTCTTGCTTAATATTTACGTTTATTAAGTTTTCTTGTTTAATATTTAAGTTTTGGTGATAATAAATAAAGTGATTTTGGTGTGTCAAATATATTTATTATGATCATAATAAAGAGTTAATCTTTGGTTCTAGATGAGTTACTAAAATAAATAAGATAATATTATATTAGACTATTCTTTTCAAAAAAGAAGATCAATGTTACATGATTAGATGAAGTCATAAGTGATAGTAATTCTTGCAATTTATATTTAGTAATGTAACCTATCGTTGTTTAGTTTTAGATGATTGGACATAGCCTTGATTAGGCAAACTAGAATAAATTTCTTATTATTGTTTTTTTTTTTTATATTTTACTCGTGTATAATCTTATGGTTTTTCCCTTATAAAAGGCTTGTGAAAATATTTACAAAATGATCAAATAACCCTCATTTTGATCTAACTTAACTTTTGAAAGGTTTTACAATTGTTAGAGCAAAATTCAACACCCTATGATTTTTACTAAGTTCTTAATCCAAGAAAGTTTAAATCATGAAGAAAATACATGTGATAGACGTACAAATCATACAAAAAAAAATTACAAATAAACATTAAGTCAATGTAAACGATATTCTTTAAGCTTAATTCTATGATGCATAGAACCATTTATCTTGAAAAATATTTGTGTCCGATACAAGTTTCATTCATATATGAATTGAGGCAATGATGGATCTACACCAAAATTTTTTTGGAGAATCAAAATTTTTGGGTGAACCAAAATAATATACTCAAAATTTATATATTTAATATTATTGTCACTGATCCAATAAAAATGAATACATAATATAGTATATTTATAATTACAAAAGGAATTACACATATCTAAAGGAATGTATATGTTTTTTCATATTCTTTAACTCATGATAATTGAATCACAATTAAAATTTTCAGTTATTTTCTTTTCAATTTAAACCATATTATTTGCAAAATATTCATCTTCCATTTTTTTAACATGCATTTGATTCAAAAGTTTTCATAAGTTTTCATTTCATTGTTATGCAGCAACCACATTATCCTATTTTTATCTTCACCGGTAGTTTCTCTCTTATCAATTTTAAAAATAAATTTATTCTTTTGTTTTTCATCAATTTACCTATTTAAAAAAGAAATTTAAGAGTAAAAAATAATTTATCATAATCTAATTAAAATTTGAGAGACATAATTATTTAAAAAAACTATGATAATCAAGTCACAATTAAAAATTGGCTATGAAAAATCACATATTACATTACTTTTTCTATACTCATAAAAAATGAATATACAAAAAGATCATAAGATAAAAAATAGTGTTAAATATTAAACAAATGTTTCATTATCAAGTAAGACAAGAAAGAGTTACCTTTTTTATTTCTTTAAGAATGGAAGAGAAGATATAAAAAATGAGGACAAAAATGATGAGTTTTTTGTCTAACTTTATTTTAGTAACAAAAGAAAATAAATAAATGTGAGAGATGAGTACAATATATGAATAACTAAGAAGACAATGAGAGAGAAAATAAAAAAATATCTTAATAGTTTTGTTTCTTTATTATATTTGATTTTATGTTTTATTATTGATTAACATTAAATGTTGTACTTTATAAAATAAATAGAAAAAATACTTAATTTAATTTTCATTAATTTTCGATAAACCATTTCTTAATTTAAAAAAAGGTTAAAAATTTATATAATTTAAAAAATTTAAAAATATAAACAATGTAAAAATAAATAAAAAAATTTGGGAAAGGAGGATTGTGGCCCCCACCTGCCTCTTTTAACCTCTACCGCTGAATTGATGTTTGAGCTAAAGTTGCATTGTCCTTCAACTATCTTGGCATAAATTTATTTCAACCTTGACTTAGTTGTTTGCCCAATACAAAAACTATGCAACATAGAAAGATAAATGTTGTTAGTTATTAAGGATGTTGTGTGAAGAAGAGAAAGACAATTAATGTTACATAATGCACATTCAATGCTTCTCAATGATCAAGCTTGATCGACAATAAAAGAACAAAAAATATATGTTCAAAATGACTCAATGGTAAAAAAAAAGATCACAACAACTTTCTCATTTGCTTATTTAAAGTCACTCCTCAAAGAAGAAAAATATATAAGAATAGTCTTTATTTGCAAGTTTAGTTTTAAAACTTTGTTGATTTTTCTTTGTTTTCTAAAGCTTTGTAAGAATAATATTTGTGTTTATCTTTAGCAAAAGTTTAATGGTGTAAACATCGAAAGAAGCTACTCTTTATAGTGAGAGTAAATTATGATTTATTGATCACAAATACATTTTTCTTGTCTCAAGCCACGAGTGACTTGTTGTTTGAAGAATAATCGGATTAAGCCAATAGTAACCAGTTGGAATAGTACTTGAACAAGATTAGTCAAGAATGGTTGCAAGTCGAAAGAATATGAGTTTTTAGTAAGAGGTACTAAGTATTAAAGAATACTTGAGAGGTTAGGAGTGACTACAATCCAAAAGATACTTGTTTTTACTTTGTAATAATAGTTTGCTTACTATAATTTGGCTAGTTGGTCAAGAACTAAATATAGTTTGTCATATCAGATGAACCACTATAAAAAAATTGAGTAAGTACTTCTTCCTTAATATATTATAGTGCATGGTATAACTATTGGCCTAATTTGAAGTTTTTAAAACTTAGTTTGTAAATTTTTTTGTCTCACTTACTTAAACCTATTGTCTTAATGCACAATACTCATATGTGCCTTTAAAACACATTCACTATCCTTATGTTTTTATTGATTTTCACACATATTTTTAAACAAGCTATATTCCATTTTCTTTTAATTTTAATGTAATTTTATAAAAAAAAAGAAACTATAGGCCATTTTTAAAAAATTATATTTTACAAATACATTAGTTTTATTGAAACTAATATGTGTGCTTACAATTTTTTTTTTTGTGTTAGTCTTTAATTTTTGTAATAGTTATCATTATTTTAGATATTAATGTGTATATTAATTTTAAATTAGATATATTTTGAATACATATTTAATTATATGATTTATTTATTTTATGTTATTTTGTTTAAATTGAAGACATTATTAAAAAATTAAAATTTAATATGAACGGAATTTTATATGTAATTTATTAGAGAGAGAAAAAAAATAGGATATAGGAGAGTAAAAAACTTGAAACTTATAAAAAACAAATAAAACTTAATAAGTGACAAAGACTAAATGAAATATTGAAAAGTAAGATATATAGGAAGTAATTATTTTATATACAGTAGTAATTATTTTTATATATAGATAAATAAAATAAAGAAGGTCTCATTAATTAATTTAGTAGTAAATAAAAATTAAATTAATTTAACTTTTTTTTTTAAATTTAAATAATTTTGTTACTAAGTAATTCAGTGAATTTGGTTTATGTAGGTTGATAGTTACTTTTATTTATTGCTACTTGTCACACAAGTTATATTTATTTTCTCATTGCTCATAGTGAATAAGTGAAGAGTTAATCTATCTGACGAAGATCAAATTCCAAAATTCAGAACAGTGATCCATGATAAAGCTAGTGATAGATAATTGTTTAAAAATATTTTTTATAAAATTCAACTAAAAAATAAATATTTATTATTTATTTATTTAGTTGCATTTTCAAACATTTAATATAAAAAAGGAATTGTTCATAATTGTACTTAGACAGAAAAGTATTCTATTTAAATACTTATTAAGATTCATAGTAATTTATAGGAGCACATGATAAAAATCATTTTAATAATTTTTTATAGATTAGGTGTTATGGTTCTAGTTGTTTAAGAAAGTCTTAAGAATATTCTCATTGACATTAAGATAATGTTATTTAGATGTGAAACTTTACTTCAAAAGAAGCTTAAAGAGAAGAAGAGAAGATGGTTTCAAGATACTAAAAGGAAGACAAAAACAATGAAACAAAGAACAACACATAGTAACACATAAGCTAGAAAATGAAGTAAAAAATGAAAAAGAGAAAGGGAATGGAAGAGAGAAGCGGTAGTTGACGAACATATTTTAATCGCATTAGTTCATGCAAAAACTAAATTTTCCTTTTAATATAGTAGAAATTCAACGGAAGTATTTAAGGAGAGTGCAAAATTAGAATGAATAGTTGTATTTTAATGTAGAACAATGGGGAAAAGTATTAAATTGATCTAGTGTAATATAAACTAATATAAAATTCTATATGTGATGAATGCAACTATTCTAAGTTCTGATTCTAAACGACACATAATGCACGCTTAAAAATATGAATGCAATGGTCTCTAACTCTAAGAATAAATGCTACTATATGGAATTCATGAATGAATAATTATTTAGCATGTATGAATGATATATAACATGTTCTTATCTTTGTAATAGATTAAAATGTTGTAAAACTGTGAATTACATAACTGTTTGATAAAATGCCTACAAGAAACCCTTAAAGGAACATGTGTTTGAAAAAAAGGCCTATATGAGTTATGAATACAAAATATGGAATGCAAATGCTACAAACATGATTCAAATACTAAAATCAAACAAAATATGTATTTAAAACTGATAGATAACATCAAAATCATAAGTAAAAACCAAATCCTATAAGACTAGTATAGTAAATTTACTCAATAACAGATGTCTATGTGTGTAAACATGAGAACATGTGTAAATATGGTTTGAATAGTAATCCAACCTTACAACCTAATATAACACAATAATAATTGAGGTTTAGAATGCTGAATTGCACAAAAAGAACGAGTAAAGATCTAATCCTAATCTAAGCTAACAACCAAATAGACCTACTTTAACTACCTAAGTTCAGTTGTCATTTTTTCATTGGAAGGAACTTCAATCTAAATTTTAGAGCATACTATGAAATACATATTGAAGCAATAACATCAAGTAAACGGAATAAAAAATGAACAAAATTGTGATTTAAAACTTGAAAAGAAGAAAAAAAGACATGAGAACTGGTTAGCTAAATCATAATTCAAAAATTGAGTTAAGTGTATTTGATTCTTGTTTTTTCCGTCCAAGGCTCATTGTGTAATCACTTGGATAAATTGATTACTATGCATTCTCTAAGTTTTAGCATGGTTCCATACTAGAATTAGTATTTGCAAGAACAAGTTTAAAATACTCAAAACCTAATATTTTGAATTTGATTTAGATGAAAGGAATGAAAATATAGCATTTAAAAGATGCAAATTCTTGATTGTCGTTCCTTGGTTATTCTTTTAAGTATGTCCATTAACTCTATCATTTCTTGTTGTCCTTATTTATAATTTGAACCTTTTCTTGATTTTCTATTATTCTATTCTCTCGTGTGGAAGAATAGTTATGGCTCTCCCTTGTTCCTATTTGGTTACTTGGTAAGTGATAAGTCCCTAATCTTTAGAGTTTTTCTTAGGCAATTGCATTATTTTGGGTAGGTTTAAGTGGTTAATTAGGAGTAATTAGTCTAAAATTAGTTTAGTTAGGTTTCTAGTCTAGTTTTAGAAAAGTAGCTTAATTAGGTGCTTTTAATTCATTTTTAGTGTAATCCTTAGAAGTCTTATTAGTTTGGTTAAGTTTAGCATGCAATTTAGGTTCATAAATCCACAATGGCATATTAGTGTAAGTTCTAGTTTGATAGTTAAACTTAGAAGTAGAATTGGTCTAGTTTTAGGAGTTTTTAGAAGTAGTTTGATATGACTAACATTGTTTTCTTAAATTTTTGAGTGAAATGCATAAGGAAGACCTAGAGTCTTATCTCAGAGTTCAAAGAAGCCATAAAGAGAAAGTTGACCAAACCAATTTGCTCAAAAGTAGCAGAGTTGACTTTTGGTGCAAGTGTTGACCAAAGTTTGACCAAGAGAAAGCAGTTTGTGGATGTGGAAGCATCACCAAACATGGGCAAGTGACCTGGAGTAAGTTGGCACAACTATTGGGAAACTTGCCACCTAAGTTCCAAGTGGAAATTGCAAAGTAGATAGGCAAATTTATTGTAGTTAGTTAGTTAATGACCCGTAGAAGCAGTAGCAAGTTTGGTCTTTGTGTTATTTAGGTGCCAAAATAGATTCAAACAACACACGCACATCACGAACAACACTCACCACCATTCCTTTCTTCCATCACGCAACCATTCTCTCTTCACCACACCATAGTTGTTGTTTATGCATCATTTTTTCACCATTTTTGCACTTTTCTGCCATGTATTCTTAATTTTTTTCAAGTTGTTTGTAAGTTACTTCTTTCATGTTAATGATTACAGTTGTTGTGAACGTGTTCTTTGATATAAAATCATTGTTTTCTTTTCATTTTTAACTGATTAATCAGCATGTTCTTTGTTATTCACTGCTAAAAGAACTCGTGATTCAATTTTGAGTGATTGAGTGATGCTGATCTAAACCAACACATGATTTGACTTGGAAATAAGTTGAATTTTTAGAAGAAGAAGAAGAAGAAGAAGAAGAAGATTTCAGAATCAGAAGATTTCAGAGGAAGAAGAAGAATTCAGAAGAAGAAGATTTAAGAAGAATCAGAAGAAGAAGATTTCAAAAGAAGAAGATTTCAAAGAAGAAGTTTTAGGGCCTAAAATAGTACTAGCCCACGACGCTTCGTTCCCTGGATTCAAACTACTCTAATGCTGCCATGTGACACATATTTAAGAGTGACAAGACAACACAATCATTGTAGCGCTTCAGAAGAATACCCCTCATTAATGGTGCTTCAGAAGAAAATCCCTCATTAATGCTCCACGATTCGCAATAAAGCATGTCACTACACAGCACGACAACACCTCATAAAGCCTGCCCAACATAACAACACTCATAAAGTCTGCCCAATACGACAACACCTCTTAAAGCCTACTCAACAAGACAACGCCTAACAAAAGTTGTTCAACCTGGCAACACAAATTTTGAGCGTTGAGCCCGCCTAAAGACGCCACGCTCCAAAAACATCTACATAATTCCATGATAATTTCCCGGGTCTTGCTCACCGTTGGTAGGACAAATTGGCTCGTCCACCTGTAAAGTCAAAGACAACCATATCTAATATGGCAAAATGGCCCATCCACATGCAAGATTGTAAAAGTTGGATACAGCTCAACCAAGATGCCAATCATCGTCGCATCAAGCACGCCTTATATGTCAATCAAATTTTCGAGACTAGGGATTTATGTACCTACCCAGCTCAATAAATGATGCTAAATAATGTGTGGCCAAATAAGGCCCAGTGAGCCTCATCTCCAGAAAGACTACAAAATATACTAAGACACTTCTATTGGGGTAAATATTCACATATTAACGACAATTGTGACAAATCTCGGTAGTTTGATTACTTCTTGATACCCTTAATACAAAATATTTAGTATATTGGGTAAGGTCTCACATTATGATTATTATTATTTACTTAAGAGTAAGTTGTTATTTTATTGATATTGATTAATATTACATTACCTATTTTATCACATGGATCCAAGACCCAAAAGATACTATAAATACACATAGTATTTCACCAAGAAATACACACTCTTATATACTCATTCTCTTTTATACAAGATCCTCACTCTCTTACTGACTTGAACGTCATAGAGTTTTTGCGGATGAATCTTCCCTTATGTTTCAATCCTTAGAAGCACCCTACCAAGATCTATCGAAGCCATTAAAGAATATTATGCAAGACATCCATTTGATCTATGACTTCTTAATGGACTTTTACTTACAATGAAGAGTTCACAAATCCAAAAACAAATTCATTCATTCCACACTTTGTCCAATGCTTTTACCTTCATCTAAAAACAATAACAATTTTATTTATCTTGTATCACCGATCTTGATATATAAATCATCCATATTAATGATACCGTAGAAAATATAGATACAAATATAAGAAATTATGTAGAATTAAAAAGGTAAATGTGTAATAATAATAATAATAATAATAATAATAATAATAATAATAATATCATTTTCAAGCAGGTGCAGTGGAAACAATCTGATAATTCAAGCTCAATGAATATAATAGATGTATACATAAAAACTCCCTTGACACGGAATACAGCGTAAAAGTAAGACCACGTGATTTTGTAGTCGTGGTTTTGAATTTGAGCATTGAAGTTTTGATAATTGGTTCTGCATTTGGTTTTGATGTGTGTTGGAACAAATTTCCCTTCCTTGTGACCCGTGTACAACGTTGACGTCACATGTTGCTCCAGGTAATGAAATAACCATTTCCTGGCCAATAAGTATTTACAAACCGGTGGAAATATTTATTGCGAAATTGACAGAACCAGTGAGCCCCACATACGATATCTGAAATGTGTAAGTCTCCAGTCTTGTCCACCCAACAATCAAGTGCCCTTATAATTATTATCCAATTATTGCTACATATCTATCATGCCATCACATTTCAAAAAATCAAATTCTCAACAATTGAATCAATTTAGCATATATTTGTTCAAAGGATGCAACTTTTACAATTTGTGTTATGTTGTCAGAGTCTCTGCTGCTGGAAAGAGGAAAAGCTTCTGACTTGCTCATCGATGTAGGCGTGTTAATTATTGTAGAATCAAGTATCTGGAACTTGCATCATTCGGAGAAAAAGTCAATGTAAATATCAGTTCTATTGCAGTGAAACGTACTCAAGTAACTTTCTGGAGATGCGAATGCCTTGAATTATTTTCTAACAATTAGTTTATCGAATTTCGAACTCAAACGATTTGGCATTGGTATCAAACTGTTGCATTCACTGTGAAGGTGTTGCAACTTCCGATGTACGTTGACGTTACAGTTCGTTCTCAACTTTTTAGTCATTCAGATTCACAATTTGTATTCCTTTTTGGAATTTTGTTTTATTTTTCACTAAGAGAAAATTTTCAGGCGACAAGTTAAAACTATTCACTCACAAGTCACAGTTCATGTCCTGTTGATCTTACTCAACTCATGGAAACCTTTTCATAGAATCTTTTCCTTTTTGGCTTGTTATTTATTTACTTTTTAGTCATTATCCAAAACTTGATATATTAAAAATAAGTTTATATTGATATTTTTTTTTAAATTTTTTGTGTAGTTATCTGGATTGACCAATAAACAGACGGAGTAGCTGGAATTGGGAGACATCGATTATAGCCACCAAAAAGAAAGAACACTGTTTTTGCCCAATTGTGCTTCTCCCAGTGAATGAAGAATAATAGAATTTGTGTTAAATCTGAAGGACGAATAAAGTTGTTACCTGTAAACCCAGTGAGTGATATACCTAACATCATGGGGCTTTAAAATTTACAATTAAGATCGAAAATAAAAGAAAAGATATTCCACGAAGTGTTAAGGCAAACCAAAGCAGTGAGGCAAAGGAAATTCAGAATTAGAAATTGTACAAATCGGCCAAAAAATGGTGGATCATTCAAACACTACAGTATAATGTATCAGTTACATGTTTGCAAGCCTAATTCCAGCACGGTTAAGAACATAAGGAAGCAAGCTGGTGTGATACATCAATCACCATCTTTATTGTGAGTCATGTACAAAGATTTGATGGTGCACTTCCTCCCCTTGATGCCAAGAAGCTAATTTTCTTCCTTTCACCTGAATCAAGCCCTTGTGATGCATGCATCAATACACATAAAATGTAACGTGCCTAGGCTAGATTACTATAAGTTGTATTATTACATACACAAGGATGAGACTCTAGAACCGTATTACAATACACCCTAGTCTTCTAATCAGCCTCCATCGTTTCGACTGATTTACATGGAAGAATAATGGGTTTTAATACTACCCTTAACAACCAATTACAACTCAATTGCAACCAATCAAACTTGGCTCCTATGTACACTCCCTGCCACAAAAACAATGTTTTAAACCGGGGACCTTAAAACACAGCAGAAATAACAACAAAATAGGTCAAAAAGGTAGAATGAACCATTTCTGAACTTCTACAATATTTTCCCCGCTTTGTTCCATTTTCCTTTTCTTTCAGATGAGATAATATAGCATTCTTCGGTATCTAGTGACCAACCACCAAACTTTGAGGTCAAGTATTAAAACACTCTCAAGAGACTTCTGAACCTATTTATCCACTTCAGAGTGTCATGGAGTACAGACGGCTATGCTTCCATTATCAGTAATCCTCTGTTTTAGATCAGCACTGTATTTTTCTTTTCAAGATGACTGGAAAAACCGTGAGACTTCTCTATAGAGCTGTTCAGCTTCAAAAGGTTTTGAAACGTACCCATCCATGCCACCCCCTAGGCATTTTTCATGTGTAGCCTGTATCACATCTGCAGTCATGGCTAAAATGGGTACATGCCAATTTCTGACATTCTCATCCATTGATGCTTCTCTGTTCACACTTTGCTCCATCTCCCTAATTTGCTTTGTTGCTACAAAACTGTTGGAAAAGAATTGTCATTGACATATTCTAACACGATGATAAGGATTTAGATACAAAAAGTAGATAAATTAATACTTCAAATAATTTTTATTTAAACTGTCAAATGAATTATCTCCCTTTATGAGTCCATGGCTCCCAAAGCCCGGACTAAGGAGAGTTGTGTTTGACCCTTGACAACCCACATGAAATTTGTTGAAAGTTAAAACACAAATCACTAACTATGGGTTATTTATGCTAGGTCATCACTTGAAAATATCACTTTGTATGACTTGAGTACAATGTCAAATGAACTATGTCTGCTAAATCAAACTCTCAAATGTAATGTTCAATAAACAAGAGTTCTCACATTTTTCTTTACAAATGTGGGTAAAAGCAACTACTCTTGCGGTGCCTGATTAGACTTCATGCTTGGAATATTGGAACATTAGAGGATAAGTCTCGAAGAATTCGCATCATGTATGGGTTGAAGAATAAATAAAGGAATTAGACACTAATAAATTTATATTTCGGTATATAGGGTGGGGGGAAATGATTGTGGCTATTATTGTGGTCAAGGATTGGAAATCGAATGCAGTGGTTTATTCTCTGGTACCAAATGCCCTCTGAGGGTTATTTATGACTGCAATGTGCTTACCAAGTTTAAAAAGAAGTTTCAGTCCACTATTATATGATCAATATACTTTATGGTAGTAAAGGTTGAGTTTTAAAAGCACATAAAGAGAAAAAAAGTGGGAATAACAAAAATGAGTACTTGAAGATAGAGACTACGTAAGAAAGAACAAGATACTGAATTCTTGTATACTGGGAGATATTCGTAGACTGTGAAGAAAATGACAAAATCGATTAAGATTGTTTGGATGCATGTACAGGTCAATAGAGGCACAATGTGGAGAGTACATTGCATGGTTTTTAGTCCTTTTAAAAAAGGATTGAGGGAGGTCTAGAAGCACATTAAGGGAAATTATACATGGCATCATTTGATCTGTGTACCTGACCTCACTAAATGGGACAGGCTTTTGTACAGAAAATGTCAAATGAATTATAATATTGCAGTGGCAAGTTAGACTCCAAAAACCTTGTGTGCTAATATAAATTAGTTTGTTTCACAATTTTGTAACGCAAAATGTTTTCCTTTGATGTAAACTGTTCAGTAAATACTGCAATTATCTGAGATCTATAAAAGAATTAAAAACTATTTTCTATTTTTCTATCAGATTCTTAAAGAAAGTATTCCAGTTGCATACATACCCGTCCATTTCTGGCATTTGAATATCCATGAAACAGGCATCAAACTGATGGGGTGGCTTCAGGGAAGAGATGGCATCTTTCCCACTGCTTACACAAACCACGTCTGCCCCATACTTTTTCAATGCACCCGCTGCTACAGCACGATTCACAGCATTGTCATCTACTATTAGAATTTTCCTGCCACAAAGAAGATGGCGAAGAGACAAACTTTGGAGTTCTCTATTTCGAGGAGCTCCCTTGTTTTGGACACCCATGGATCGTTGTAGTGAGGCAGCAAGCATACTTGCTCTAAGAGGTTTAGTAATGACAGTAGGATTATCAGCACCCAGGTTTACAATAGCTTTAAAAGAACTACTAGAATTAACAAGAATGAACAGCTTTGGGGGAACCCCGTGATCAATTTTCCTTGTATTATTGACAAAGTGAGATGACAAGCCTAAATCTCTATCCCAAACCTCTTGCTCAATCAAGACCATATTAATAACTATATTCCCATTGCTTATGGCTAGCAAAGCTTGGTTTAAATCAGAAACCATCTCAACATGAATGCCAAGCCGTTGGATGTGATATCTTGACACTTTTGCTCTAACAGGTCTTGGGTCAATAATTAATGCAGTCATCCCCTCAAATTCTGAAGATGCAGACCGAGGTTGGTTGTTTGTTTGCTGAATTTTACACTCGTTTGAACTGCGGTGACCATTGGTGAATATGGCAGTAAAAGTGAATGTGGATCCAATCTTGGGTATGCTCACGAATCCAATTTCTCCATTCATGAGACCAACCAAACACTTGCTAATGCTTAGGCCAATACCTGTTCCTCCATGCTTTCTGGAAATGGATGGACCTACCTGCATGAATGGGGTGAAGATGCGGGGCTGAGATTCAAGAGGAATGCCTTCACCTGTATCCTCAACAGATACAATCAAATTGACAAGATCATTCGAGGGTGATGAAAAGGAACCAAGAGGTCCCTCTTGACTGAAAGCCCTGAATCCTTCCCAGCTCTTGCGACTATCAGCTACAACGGAGCCACTCAATGTATTTTCTGAGTTGGATTCTTTGTCAACCTCTATTGAATGGACAACCTCCTCAACAAGATGGATAGTGACAAAAATATGTCCTTTGTCAGTGAACTACAAAACAATTTCAGAATCAGTTTCGATGATACTTTCAAGAAATACACAACAATTTTTGCTACACTAATAGTCATGGTTTGCTAGAACACTAATAGAAGATTTTTTTTTTCATGAGACTATAACAACTGTAGCATGCCTATTAGGCAAGGATATAGCACAAGGTAAGATCACTTAATGACTTTCATGATACACTTGGGCACCAGACTAAGCAACTTCAGTTATGCATAATGCTCTTCTCTCTACCTATAAACTTACCTTAATTGAGTTACCCATGAGATTGGTAATTATTTGTCGAAATCTTCCTGGATCACCTATTAGAAATTCTGGAACCTGATCTGACACATAAACTGCCAACTGTGCTTCCCAAAAAAAATTACAAAAAGCTATTAACTATAATTAGACTACACACATTTTGGAAATCCAATCATATAATAAAAAGGCAACAGTAGACAAGAGATATATTACCTCTACTCCTTTTCCTTGAGACTTCTCAGAAAATAGTGACAAAACATCATCCAAAATTGCGCGTATGTCAAAGAGCACAGCCTCAAGCTCTAGCTTACCAAATTCAATCTTAGCTTGATCCAAAACCTCGTTTATAAGTGACACCAGAGCCTTTCCACTTTCCTGTGCAGTCCTGACATATTCCTGTTGGGTTACATCTAGATCTGTGTCCATGAGCATATGCAACATCCCTGAAAATTCAAATTTAGAGCAGGGTCATGGCTGAACAAGCTCTTCGTTTTTGTGAAATGCTTATAGTTAAACATTGGATATTGCAGACTAAAACATAGATAGAATACAACTCACCTAAAACACCGTTCATTGGTGTTCTGATCTCATGGGAAACAGTAGCAAGAAACTGCAGTAATAGTTGATTAAGCCCACATGACCAAAATAAATTAAGCCAAAACAAGGAAAGAGTATATTTTAAAAACAGTTACATACCTGGGATTTTGCAATATCAGCTGCCACAGCTCGTTCCCGAAGTTCCATCATCTCACGGCAATCATCTTCTACTTTGGCAATATGATTCACAGTGGCATGGAAAATATATCCGACAAGGAATGCAATAACAAGAATACCAAATGACGTAGTTATTGCCAACCATGGCCATGGTGGTTTCTGCTTGAACCTGTGATAGCATCAAACTTAAATTTCATGAATAGCTCAAGTCTTTTGACACCAAGCAAATTTTAATCGTTGTAATATTTATGTAAGCCATTAGAATCAATGCACCCAAAAAAGTGTGACAAGATAAAAGAACTCTAAACTAAGTACAGCTAGCAGAAAAAACCACAGCACAAGATTGTGAATTATTAATTCATATGACATTAATACACCTTGTATTTAATATATATTCTACCTATTTCAAGGTGGCACCGCTGTTCATACAAACTACACTGAGCAATAAGGATGACGGAGATGTTAGACTCTTTCTATGGCATTACTCTTACCTACAGTGCATCTCGTGCTTCCTGAAAGGGTCTCCGAAGTTAAGAGTGCTGACATGATAGAACTCATCCCCTGATTCATTTGAACCATACATGGCAATTGGATGAGTATGATTTGTAGTATCATACACATTAACAATTACAGTTTGCTTGCTAGCAAGTTGCTGAAGTAGTTTCTCCACCAATGACTCAACATCAAAGACGCCCCCAAGATACCTGCCAGCAAGCAGCAGTGAAGACATAAAAATGCTATCATTTTAATTGTGTTCATAATCTTTTTCTGTTTTTGATATCAGCTTTATTGAATTTAAAAGTAGATTTGTTACTTTAAAAATTTTAATCATCACAAGAAAGAACCAATAACTGTTCACCTTTCTTACATTAATAGAGTTCATGAATATTCCCTCTGAAAATTTAATTACAGTGATTAGATACTTAGTAGACTAGTTACTACAGAGATTTAGATGACCAGAAGGGAATAATTTAAATTATATGATTGATTAAAAAACTGACCAGAGAAAATTAATGAAAGTAATGCAAAAAAATTAAAAGTTTCGGCACACCCATCAGTTGCTTGAATTCTTTCATTTGGGGTTGCATTTGATGGAAGATCTCTCTTGTAGACGGCAAATGTCAGGATTACCCCCAGACGATTTGTTTTGAGCAGCCTGAAGGGTGCAGTTAAAACTCCTTTGCCTGATTCTCTCGCACGCAGCACATTTTCACGGTCTTCCTGTTGAAAAACAGGTGAATAACTGAGACAACCATAACTCAGAAAATTTGCAATAGATTTCAGGTATGGAACAGGAACAACGTGTGTAAACTCAGCTTTGTGATATTCATCAAATTAGACACTATCCACGTATTTTATTCTCCATTAGGAACGGTCCCATCAGGACAGCCAAGAGAAATGAAGAATAAGGATACAAAAACAACGATCAGGGAGCATACATAGTTCTTCTTCAAAAGTTTTCTCGCATAACATAGTGAATGATCACTAGAAGAGCAGTCAAAAACCGTACAACCAGGAATAAAGAGCTTAGAATGGATGGATTAAAATTATCATCAAAACAACCAAGTCAATTGCATAGCATTTTCATAAATCACTATATATGGCTCATAAGATGAGCTCCACCTAAACTTTGACGAGTATAAGAAACCTACCTTTCCAGAGAGCACATTAACAGAAATCACATGTGCAATTGTATCTTGTGCAAAGATGACAGGAGCATATTCTTCCTGGACGGGGGATGGCTCCAATGCCTCTGGGACGTAATCATCCTTATGAACCGGGTTCTGCTCTAGAGTATCCATCCTCTTGATAATCCAACCTTGTTGCTTTTCAAACTGTTCCCTTTCAGAATGGAGCACCCTTACAGCATATGCAACACCACTTGTAAGAGGCCTCTCAAAAGCTGTTCTTTCTGTGTACCTCGCAAAAGTTTTCTGCAAGTTTTGGAAGTTGGATTGATTAGCAGAGGTGAGACAATAGGTCAAAAGAAATCGGTATCTATTCCATCTTTTCTAGCAGTACAAGTTCGACAACCTTGGCAGCAAAAGATAAAATTAAAATCCCAATATTTTCCAGAAAAGAGGGCGGGGAGGTTGGGGAATGCTGTTACACACCCTAATTAATGACAATGAAACAACTCCTCATAACCCCGTGTGCGTAAAAATTCTGCTAACATATCTCCTTGGAGCATAATAAACGAGAACAAAAAGTAAAAGGTGAGGAATTAGGTCCTGATTTCCAAGGGCAAATAAAGAGTAGTACCTGATCGATGGCTGAAGGGTTCTTGGCATGGTGAAAGGTGGAGATCAGAATTGACATGGCTTGGATATGGTTCATACTGACGTTAAACTGATCCTGAAGCATCCTAGCCCTTTCATCACACAAGCTTGCCAGAGTTTCTTTCCTCTTCTCAATACCTTGCAAGCTCAAGTAGCACAAGATCCACAATGATACTATAATCCAACCCACCACCCATGTCAGCAAAAGCTTCCTCCACAACGCTCTCTTCACTCTCTTAGAGCCAATATACTGGTAGTACTGTTGGTGGATTTTGCAACCCTGCCCAGAGATCTTCTCCCACCATTTGTGCCACATCTTTCCACCCCCACCCCCACCTGGAAACCCCATCTTGGTGTCCATAATTCCACTGCTAATGAACCAGTTAAGGTAAAGAACAGATACAACCCAGCAACATAGCACCAAAAGTAGATGCCCCACTTTTAGACCAAACCCAACTACATGGAGCAAACTCATCCACAACAGTAACCAACACAAGTAAAAAAGAAACAGTTCCAAGAGGTTGTGGGCGTCAACACTAGCTGATTCCAGGTAGGCTTGTGTGAGAGGAGAGAACCACTGTCAAATCCACAGAATCCCCTCGACGCTAACACACATGCATCCCTATTCACTAAAAGCTTTTTAGGCTTGTGACTGAAGGAAATTTAAGATTTTGAAGAACTACAGCACAAACCCAATTCCTAAAAACAAGAAGGTTGAAGGGGAAGAAAAAAAATAAAAAGGACACAATAATAATAATAATAATAATAATAATAATAAGGGATGTGACCTTGATAAGATGCTGTCTTATCCACCCCAATAGCTTAAAATTCAGAAATGCAAATGAACACTGAAATTTTGAGGCAGATAAGAAAATTCAAATACCCTTTAAAGAATAAAAGAATCACAAGATTCTGGGTTTCTAATTCTAAACAGAAATTGATACTCCTTATTATCTTGTCAGCTAGCAGCAGCTACCAACCAAGACGCAGAACAAAAAGGAAGGGCCAAAACTAAACCTACAAAAGATTCGATTTTCACTATCACTCAGCAAAGAAGCTCTAGCTTGCACTTCATGGCCCTAGAACCAAACAAGAACAACACAAGCACGTGAATGTGTTGGAGAGATTTCCTATTCTTAGAACCGCACACTGTAAAAAAAAAAAAAAAATAGCAAGGCAACAACTAAACTCAAAGGAAGAAGCTAAAAAGGCTTAAAAGGACGAGTTCATCGAGCTGTGATAGGAGAATTTGGCAAGGCGAGATGATAAGAATACGGTAGCACAGCACAAATGTTTTCTATATTATTATAGGGCATTATCTCTTTCCAAACTATCCACTCATAAAATAATAATAATAATAATAATAATAATAAAAATAAAAAGATTATTTTAAGACGCTTATTATGGACATAAAAAGAAAGTAAGTTATTGCATATTTTGAACAGAATTTTATAATAGCAATATGAATAAATGGGTGCAGAAAAGGCATAGTTCCACTGAGCAGAAATGAGAGGCTTTGTTAACTTTGGTTTGCTTTGTGTTCACATCCCTATCCATCCATGGCAGTAGACAACTTCCTCACGCTAAGTCGTTAGCTGTGTGCGTGCGTGCGTCTGTTTGTTTAGCTGTACTTTTGTGTTTCCAAAAGTACCCCTGCATGGAACCAAAATTTCAACAATCAGCATAACCTTTTTTCTCAGAATGGCATTAGATACCCCGTACTTTATCAAAATTGCCATTGCAGGACCCATAGTCAAAAAAAGAGTAGTAGGTAGTAGTAGAACAAACAACTGTAGAGAGATCATCTTTTCTTACACTTCTAAAATTAGGTTAATAACACTTTGCATATACAATATTTTTTCAGATATTTGAACCATTAAATTCTCAAATTGAAATTGAAATTGAAATTGAAATTCTCTTCCGCATCTAATTTTGCAAACTAAACTCTAGGCATGTGAGTGTTTCCCACTTCCCTCTCCCAATATTTAATTCTTCCAATGAATCAATGGGAGCACTGTGAGAGAATTTAGGTCATTTGTCACTTTACCTATTAGAGTTTGTTCTCTTTTTCCCCTTTCCTAATATTGTGGTCTCTCCTAGTTTTTTAACTTTATGTGCAATGCGTATGTTTGAAAGGTGCTTATTAGGCCACCAAAAATGGCGTCAACGTGTATGCATTCAAAATTAGATGCTTTGTTTTATTACCAATATTGAAACCAAACTTCACAACTGTAACTCAATGCAAACTTACGTGGACAAAATCTCCAATTACAATATTCTTTCTTCATAAATGTGTACCCGTGTTTAGTTTAACGTGTTATTTTAAGAGAATTTTATATTTTTAAAAGGTTTAATAAACTAAATTTGAACTGATTTCTTTTAAATTATTTAATTCTTGAAATACTTTTTAGAAAACAGAATTTAATTTTACTAGTTATATCAATAAATAAAAAATTACTATATACAATACCATTAGTATCATCGGTATAAAATCAGTTTTGCAACATCAATAAAAAAAATAACCGTAGAAAATTTTAATAAAAAATATGGTTTTATCCTTTGAAAAATAACCTCATTGATATTATTATGTGTCAACTACAAAAAAAGAAATTGAAGGTTAAATTGTGTATCAACTTTTCAAAATTTTCTCAATGTTGTTGCGTTTGGTAAGTGATGATAGACGTAAATTGTTTACGTGTTAAACAATTTGTCAAAAACTGATTTTAAAATTCTAGTTTTTAAAAGCTCTCATTCTTTTCATAAGGGTTTTATAAGCATGCAATTTAAACACACTTAAAAAAAAAAAATTATGTCTATATTGATACTATGTTCAATTATTGATCAACTTATCAGGTTTCATGAGGCATATTAATACTCGCACCTCACATGATCTATTTGAAAGTATCATCTAAAGTGTATTCATGTTTTATACTTTCTTTGTTCGAAGCACTTAATTAAAATCTTAACTCTCTTACCTCAAGATCCAGAAAAACAATTATTTTCTTTGACATTGATAAAAAGAACCTTGAAAGACATTAGTTAGAAATAATTCTATCAATATTGGTCCAGAAAAACTTGATTAATGTTAGTAAATATTATGTTTAATATCATTTATAAATCATTAGTGATGTTGATAAAGAAATTAATTAATTGAAGTTAGTAGAAACATACCATTGACGTATATCATAACAAATATTAATAATGATGATAGAAAAATGTTTTGGTCAAGTTTAACATAAATAAAGCTCTTATTGACACATCAATAAAAGAAAATTTTAGGTTAATGATATTTCAACCTTAATTATTCAAAGATGTCCAAATAAAAATAAACCAATGACACTGGTCAAATCGAAAAAAAAAATATAAAGAGAAGAAAAATGATAAAATCTGAATGATTCTAAATTCTTACCTAAAAAGTTGAACTTGAATTTATAAAGTTTTAAGTAATTAAATTACTCATAAATTTATTATATTTCAATTTTTTAAATTTTGTTATCAAAATAGTATATTTTATTATAAAATGTTTCAAATTTTTTATAGAAGTAAATTATCATGTTGAAGTTTTCTATCTAAAACATATTGTTAGGATGAGATAAATTGTATTCAGCTTAGTTTTTTCTTCCAAAGCATCCAATGAGTTAAAAGTATTTAAAGTCCAATTAAGAAATTATTATATCTTCATTAAAGTTTTACCAAAAGTCTCATGAAAAGTAAATTTATTACTAAAACGCATATACTTTTCACAGAAGATATTGAGTCATAATTAAGGATTCTAACTCATATTTAACACACACACATATTAAATTAAGTATTTAATTTGTTTAAGGTGAAATTATTAACATGCTGAAAGAAAGGAGAGTGAGAAGTAATAAATGTGAAAAAAGCTAGAACAATTTTTGATGGATTGAAGGACCGATAGACTGTGGAAGTCCTACATCGATCAGAGATAAAATCAATTTATAATATATAAATAAGGTGCAAACTTCACCTTACACATAGATTTTGTGGGATTAAATTAAATTTAAAGTCCACTTTTAACATAGTATCAAAACCTAGTTAAAATCAATCTTAACAAAATTTTTTGAACATTCTATTTCACTCAATATTCGTTAAAGTGAATAAGTTAATAAAGATAATGATCGAAGGCATGTATGTAAAATGAATTGTGATTATACGGCGTGACAAGAAATGGTTCTACCCTAAGAGTGATAACCGGGTTGGGTGCGACCTTTTTCTTGATGTGTTAACCTCATAGGAGGCAAGAAGAAGACAAAGGTTGGACAAAGAATTTGGCATATGGGCATAAATTGAGTGGAAGATGAAGGGCATTATGGGAAGTGGAAACTAGTTGGGGAGCATAAAACAATGCAAACTCGTAATTTTTACGAAAATGGAGTCCCAATATACAACTCATTTTAATCAAAGAGGTGCCCACAAAACTGATTAGCTCATCAGTACTCACTTCTTTCTTCTGTCCTTTCCACTGGGAGCTCTTCCTAAAACCCTCACAACTTCTCTATTTTTTTTTTATAGACTTTTACCTCGAATAATCTTTTACTAAATCGGTTTTTAAAAATCTTATATATTCCACCATGTAAATTCTTGCGTTCAAATTCAATAAAAACGTTATTAAAATTAGTTTTAATGTAATAAAATTAATATGTTTTAAAGGTACCAGAAAACAATAACTAAAAGAATTCAATACAAGATTTGAACTGGAATTTTCTTGCTCCGCTTTCAATAAATGTAAAATTTACTATTATTCCAATGTCAATAAAGTAATATTTTTGTGTAGTAGTAGCAGCATTGTCTCCAAGGTAGCGTGAGTTTAGCGTTTACATAATTTCTGAAAGTTGTTCGATATTGTTAAAATATTGTGCAAACAATGGGTGGTTAAAAATCAAGGGTGAAAAGGGATTAGTTTGACCTCTCATTATGTTATAAAAAAAATTGATGCGTTTATTTATTAATTGCAGTGGACTAGAAACTTTGATTCATCCCAGACAGAAGTACAGTGGCGGGTTGGTGGACCAACTAATAAAAAAAAATATAAATTTTTAACTTTTAAAATTTATTTAAGTAGACAAGTTTAGTTAAAAAATTCAAAGCATTTAATAATTTACTATGAACCTTTCATCTCAATATTGATGGTTTTTATCAGAGAATTTACTAAAAGAGAAATAACACTAATGAAGTATAAGTCTACTAAATGATTCTTCATCAAAATGAAATACTTACCTCTTCTATTGTGAGAAAGATTTTTTATTTTGGAACTTGTATAAATCGATTATCAAATATATTATTATTATCTATTATTTTCAATCTAAAATTTTAAAATAATAAGTTTATAAGATTTTATCTTTATAAGGTATTTGACCTTTATTTTTATTCAATATAAAATTTAGACTTAAATTTCAAATAAATATTAGAATGTTTAAGTTTAAAAATAAACAACATATAATTTAATTTTCTAATAACACTAAAATCTTAAAAGAAAAAAACATGTTAAATTGTTAATTTAACTTCTATTTTTATCTTTTAAGAAGTAGGCTTACCATTGATCCAACCTACTTGTGTAAGATTTATCCGATTAAGGGATTAATTGAAATAAGTGACTAGATATTGATGAGACTTCTATGTGGCTTGTAATGAGGTGAGGTGAAGGTAGGGTAAAGAAAGGGTTCAAGGCTAGAAAGTAGAGAGAAGTGAGGAACAATGGGCAATAAATTGTAAGAATAAATATAAGTTCTTGCTTCAATCAAAACGAAAATGTTTATGGCTGGAGAGTTTCAAGTGTGGGGATGTGCAGTTTCAAAAGCATGAATGAAGTAAGCATGTGTAGTTTTTAGACTAGATTTAGGTTAGAGATAATTTTAGGTTAATCTTATAAATCTAGCTTAATTTGATGTTTTTAGCATATTTTTAGTGTTATTGTAGAATTAGTCTAAGAAGTAGTCTAGGTGAGTAGATTCTTAGTTTTGATATTAGTTTCGTAGTAAAGTTTAGTTTTAGAGTTAAGTTTAGAGTTAGTTCTTGTTATAAAATAATCTTTTTTATTGCAAATGATTCTAAACGTTCCAGGCCATAATTCTCACCGCTACAGTTTGAAGTTTTATGATAGAGGTGCTTCTGTTTTTATTTTAACTTGAAAGCTTGGCTGCCAGTTGTTTTTGTACGTTGCAGGGAAATTATTTTAATCGTTGCCATGCATTAATTTTTCTCCAAAAGTGCTATGAATTTCAGTCCTTCACCATTCAACACTCACACCTATAAATAGGTGGCTTTGGTGCTCTCTAAAACACACATCATCTCTCACTCTTTTCCTTCATTCTTCAAGCTCTCTTCTCTCTCATATTTCTTTCTTCTATCTTCTATTATTTGGGTTAAATACTCTTTCAAGAGCACTTTCTTGCTAGTTCTGAGATCCTCGGAAAATTCGAGAAGTTCTTGTTGTATTTTGGAGGACTTGCACAACACACTGTGGATAAGTCCTTAAGGACAGTGATTTTACACGTCTCAGGAAATACCCTTTTGTTCGTGATTTGTCAGTTATTACAACAATCTTAAGGACTTATGGCTGACAACAACAACAACTCTACTACTCTGGAGAATTAAAACATTTCCTGAACTCAGACCGTCTTTACGAAACCATTTCCAGATGTATCAAAAATTGAGGTATTCTCTGGGTAGAATTTCCGACATTGGCAAGAACATGTGTCTACTCTTTTAGACATGTATGGAGTAGCTATGGCTCTCTCAACTTCAAAACCTGACGAATCTAGTGCCAAACAAGTGGAAGATTGGACTCATGCAAACAAGGTATGCCGACACACCTTACTTAGTGCCTTGTCTAATGATCTGTTTGATGTGTACTGCTCATATAAGGAAGCAAAACAAATTTAGGATTTGTTGATTCTCAAATATACTGCTGAAGACGTCGTCCGACAAAGAATCGTCATAGAGAATTACTACCGCTGGGAGATGATCGAAGATAAAGACATCAAGATTCAAATCAACGAATATCACAATCTACTTGAAGATATCAAAGTAGAAAACATACTTCTGCCTGATGAGTTTGTTTTAGAACTTCTGATCGAGAAATTGTCGTCGTCCTGGACTGACTATAAACAACAACTAAAACACAGGCACAAGCAAATGACATTTCAAGAGCTTATTACACACACCATAATTTAAGATACCAACATGAAGGAGTGTGCTACTGCAAGGGCTAAAGCACTATCTATAAAGGCAAACGTGGTAGAAGACAAACCTGTTTCAAAAAGGCACGAGAACAAACCTGATCATAAAAGGAAAAGTAACTTTCGAAAATTTTCATCCCATTGGATCTAACCCCGTCTTTAAGAAAAAGGGTAATTGCTTTGTATGTGGGAAGCCAAGCCATCATGCACCTCAGTGCAGGCGTAGAGCAAGAAACGACAATCCTTTTAGGGCAAATATAGCCCAAGGGGAAGATACTATAGTTGCGGTTGTCTCTCAAGTAAATCTGATGACCAATGTGAGCAAGTGGGTGGTAGACTCTGGTGCTACCAGGCACATCTATGCAAACATAATACCTCATACACTAGTGTAGGGGATGGAGAAGAACATGTTTATCTTGGTGATTCCAGAACAACTCCAGTCCTTGGAAAAGGAAAGGTTCTTCTAAAACTCACATATGGGAAGACTCTGGCCTTGAGTGATGTGCTACATGTGCCCTCTATCAGAGTTAATCTAATCTTTGTAGCACTACTAGGAAAAGTAAGGGTTAAAGTGTCATTCAAATCTGACAAGATTGTAATGACAAAAAATAATGTTTTGTGAGGGAAGGGATGTTGTGATCAAGGTCTCTTTGTACTCAATATTTCAGAAATTATAAATGAATCATGTTCTTCTGCTTATATCGTTGACTCATATGATATGTGGCATGCTAGATTAGGACATGTGAATTCCTCATATGTTATGAAATTGCAACGACTAGGATTAATTAATATGCATGATAAACAAAGTGGTAAATGTGATGTATGTGTAGAATCCAAAATAACTAAGAAAATATGTTATCTTGTAGAACGCCAAACTGAATTATTAGGGTTAATTCATACTGATCTAGTTGATTTAAAACAAACCATGTCAAGAGGTGGTAAAAATTATTTTGTAACCTTTATAGATGATTATTCTAAATACACCAAAGTGTACTTAATCAAACGTAAGGATGAATCTTTTGATGTGTTTTTAACTTATAAAGTGGAAGTAGAAAATCAATTGAATAAGAAAATTAAGAGGATTAGATCAGATAGAGGTGGTGAGTATGTTTTATTTAATGACTTTTGTGTAAAAGAAGGTATTATCCATGAAGTAACCCCACCATATTCACCTGAGTTTAATGGAGTAGCTGAGAGGAAAAATAGAACTCTTAAGGAAATGATGAATGTCATGCTTATTAGTTCTAGTGCACCTGATAACCTTTGGGGAGAAGCCCTTCTTACTGCATGTTTTTTACAAAATAGGATACCTCAAAAGAAAACGGGTAAAACTCCCTATGAGTTGTGGAGATGTTATCAACCTAATCTTAAATATCTAAGAGTGTAGGGGTGCCTAGCTAAAGTAATGTTACCCGATCATAAGAAAAGGAAAATAGGCTTCAAAACCTCTGATTGTATGTTCTCGGGTTATGCTGAACATAGTGCTTCCTATAGGTTTCTTGTTCTTAAAAGTGATGTGATTGAACATAATACTATTGTGGAGACAAAAAATGTTGAGTTTTTTGAACATATATTTCCTTTAAAGGTTAATGATATAGTCGAACAACCTATAGATAATAATAGTGATGCCATATATGAGGGTTTAAGAAGAAGTAAAAGACAGAGGAAGGAAACTTCTTTTGGAGATGACTTTTATACATATCTAGTTGACAATGATCCAACAAGTTTTTTAGAGGCTACTAGTGCTCCTGATGCAAAATAGTGGGATAAGGCTATTAGGATTGAAATTGAATCAATTGAAAAGAATAATACTTGGACCTTAGTAGATTTGCCTAAAGGAGCAAAACCCATTGGTTGTAAGGCAAGATTAGTAGCTAAAGGTTTTACTCATAAATCCAACATAGATTACTTTGATACCTTTGTCCTTGTGACTAGGATTTCCTCTATTCAAGTTTTGTTAGCTCTAGCAGTTATCCATAAGCTAGTGATACACCAGATGGTTGTTAAGATTGCTTTTCTGAATGGTGAATTAGAGGAGGAAATTTATATGACTCAACTTGAAGGGTGTGTTGTCCCTGGTCAAAAAAATAAGGTGTGCAAACTTTTAAAATCTTTGTATGGGTTAAAACAAACACCAAAACAGTGGCATGAAAAGTTAGATAGTGTCTTACTTTGTGATGGTTTTTCACCTAATGATGCTGATAAATGTGTGTTCTCTAAATTTGAAAATGGTGAATGTGTCATTATATGTTTGTATGTGGATGACATGTTAATATTTGGTACATGCATTGATATAGTCTCTAGAACTAAATTGTTTCTAGGATCTAAATTTGAAATGAAAGACATGGGTGAAACCAATATGATTTTAGGTGTTAGAATCATAAGGAAGAGAGATAGTATATTACTATCCCGAGAACAATATACTGAGAAACTTCTTAGGAAGTTTGAATATTATGACTTTAAACCAATGAGTACCCCTTATGATGCTAACAATAAATTAATAAAAAATAGAGGAGAATCGGTTTCGCAACCTCATTATGCCCAGATAATTAGGAGCTTGTTGCACTTAATGAGCTTTTCGAGACTTGATATTGCTTATGCAGTAGGTAGACTGAGTAGGTATACTCAATGTCCTTTTTAATTATTTAATAATTTATATTAATATTATTATTACTATTTTTAAAGGTTAAATAAATATAATAACAATTATATTATTATTATAAAAAGATTTGAAATAAAAAAAAATTGTGTGTACACGCACCGGTTAGAGACTATTATAATTATTTCTTAAAATCAATTAACTGTACGATATTGTAATATGAATTTTTTTTATTATATTTTAAACTAAAATTATTATCATATCACTTAGATTTACTACTTCATTACTTTAATAATAACATTCACAACAATATAACCTAATTTTCATGATATTTCATTACATAATATTTTTATTACTTTATTATTTTAATATATAAAATAAAAAAATACAACTTGTGCGTACACACGGGTGAATGTACTAGTTCTTTATAAAACAAGAGATTACTTTCTCTTCACTCGATGAATCCAAAATTCACATAGAGTTAACAATGACAACATAGAAAACAATAACAAGCTTCTTCTTCAATAGATTTTGAGAGACTATACTCAAGATATTTAAAATTAAGATTATGCAACCAATGTAAACAAATCATAGATTTTAATTTTTATATATATATATATATATATATATATATATATATATATATATATATATATATATATATATATTATATATTTATATATATATATATATATACTATGTACACGTGTTAACAAATTATGAAAAATAATTTTATTAGTGTGTCTTTCAAACAATAAAATAAAGTAAAATGAGAGTAAGGTTAAACTCTTTTTATATTAATCTTGATGAACTCATGGGTGTGTTATATTAATCTCTTATTTATTTTGAATCATATATTATTTTATTTACTTCCATTTAACTTATTTTCATTTACTATCCTCTTGTATTTATTTAATTTATCTCCAGTTATGTACTGATTTGTTTCTTTATTTTATTTAATTTATCTTCAGTTATGCACTGATATTGTCTATTTAATTTATCTCCAGTTATGTACTGGTCCTTTTTATTTAATCTCTAGTTATGTATTGATCCTGTTTATTTATTTTATTTTATTTATCTCCAGTTATGCACCATTGTTATTTATTTATTTATTTTATTTAATCTCTAGTTATGCACTAGTCCTATTTATTTATATTATTTAATTTATATCCAGTTATACACTAATCATATTTATTTATTTTATTTTATTTATCTCTAGTTATGCACTGGTCTTATTTATTTATTTTATTTAATCTTCAATTATGCATTGGTCTTGTTTATTTATTTTATTTAATTTATCTCTAGTTATGCGTCCTATTTATTTATTTTATTTTATTTATCTCTAGTTATGTATTGATCTTGTTTATTTAATTTATTTTATTTAATCTCCACTTATGTATTGGTCATGTTTATTTATTTTATTTTATTTATCTCTAGTTATACATTGATCCTATTTATTTATTTTATTTTATTTACCTCTAGTTATGAACTAGTACTTTTTATTTATTTCATTTAATATATCTCCAGTTACACATTGGTCTTGTTTAATTTATATTTATATTATTATATTTATTTATATAATTTCAATCCTTGTGTAATTATTTATTTAAAGTTCTTGCTTTGATTCTTATTTTATCATTATTTTATAATTAAAAAATAAATAAATAAATCTAAAGTAAAAGTAAATATTATTTTATTCGGTGAACTTGGATAGAAAAAAATTACATGTACATTTTATTTTATTTTATATTCTTTGTGTATAGTTTATACAATGACATGATTTGATAGTCATCACATTTTATGACCTTTGAAAATATCCAAGAGTATGTCAATTAAGTATGGTTTCAATAAGTTGAGATTAAACCATTGTCAGAATGTTTGTATTTGGGAAGTCACAGTTTGGTACACTGTGGGATGAAAGGTAGGGACCATGGTGGAGTCTAAGGAAGTTTTACCAAGTAGGTGAATATTTGGATAGTTCAAAATAGCGCATTGGACTAGGATATTCATAGGCCAAACTTGGGACTATTCGATACCTTCTCGGCATCGCCAAGGTTAGGTAGTGAGTATGTATGTCTTTTATGGGCCTATAAATGGCTAATATTCTCGAGAAAGAAATAATTATGATTGTACCAATGTTTTATGAGTAATACTTAACTACCTAATCACTTCCCAAAGTAACTTTTGATGTTCATAATTGATCATCAGAAATGGAATATGGATCCATACGTCTGGTAAAACAAGATCAAGTTTTGTGGTTGTAGGGTCCAATTTTAGGACCCCAGTGTGTCTGTATTGTTTGTTGAGTTTATTAAGATTGATATTTAAGGCTTATAAAGACCTCACTCCTTTCATATGTACCTGTTGCATGAGTAGAAGGGGATCATGCTCAGTGAGAGTTGTTCAGGATATTATTGGTGGATCTTCTGATGATTTATTTGTGGATAAGTTATATTAATATCTTGATGAGATATTAAAAATATAAATAATTTTCTATTCTGATGTAGAACTCTTAATATTATATAAATACATATTTTTGTAATATTTCATGAAAAATTACAGAGATATAAACTATTGATATATAGTTGAATATGAAGCTATGTTATTATTGGTATCCTCTATATGAAAATCTTATTGTAAAAAAAAAATTTCCATATTTTTATCAAATAATAATTATTCAATATAGTAGAGTGGACGTCACAAAATGCATCAATAAATTTCAAAAAAAATAGTTCCCTTTAGAATTTTAACCAAGAAGTTCAATACAAACCTTTTCCTCTTGTTATTTCACTCATCAATCATTATAGTGCAACTTGTTTTCTCTATACAATCTTATGAATTTCCAAAACATCTTTTGTTGTCTTTATTTCTTCCTTCAAGTACTTTACATCTTATGGTATGAAGGTGGCTTAAATCCTATCCCATAATTTGAAAGTGAGTCAAGAATTCTCCTATACCTTTGCTTATTATCACACTAAATAGTACAACATTTTCATAGAAAAATTTTGCTACATCTTTACAAGTACTTTTTCTTTGATCCTTCTTAAATAGTTGAACATTTTCATCGAAAAACTTTGCTACTTCTTCACAAATACTTTCTCTTTAATCCTTATTGAATAATTGATTATTTTTTTTCTGAATTTATTTCCCCCTCCTTAAAAATATTAATACTGCTGCTCACATCCCCTTTTCGGTCCTCTCTCTTTTCCAATTTCTATATCATCATCCACACTATCAAACTTTGTTTTCTTCATTAATCTTTGTTGCAAACCTATAACAACTTCAAACATTTCTTTTTCTTTATAATTCATCATTTACACTTTTGCAAACAACTACATCCTTTTCAAATCCAGCAAGTGTGCTTTAAGTGATTAATCTATCCTATTATAGTTTTTTTTGGAAAAATTTACATTGATTATTGATTTTTTTCTTGGATCACCATCAATATATGCTTCAATTCCAAGTCTCTTCTATTGTCCGATGCATTTTTTCACCACTTTTTAAAAGTGAACATTTTATGAGAAAGAATTGTACCCGACAACAACATAGATGGAGGGCTAAACTCCCAACTCCTGAATCTATTATAATATTAATGGTGTTTTGCATTTTATTTTGTAAAATGAATATAAGTGTACAAAGAAGAGACACAAAAGAAAGAGATAAAAAGAAAATTTTATCAACGCCAAAAGTAAACTAGTACCAGTTTTGAATTTTTTAATTGGCTTAAATACCCTTTTCGTCTTCATTTTCATAGTGTTTGTTTCGGATGGTCTTCATTTTTACCAAATGTTTGAAATGGTCCTCATTTTCGCAATTCGTGTTTAATTTAATCATTTTCTCTGACGCCGTTTAAATCAGTAACAGAGCACTGTACAAGTGGCACTAGTGAGTTAGGGTTTTGAAAATGAATTGTTGGGCAGTTGGTGAGTTGCTGCAATCTTCTTCCTCCATTCCCAATTCGTGTTGGTGCCTTTATTTCAGGGCTGATCCAAGAAAAAAATTGTAGCAAGAAAAAGGGAGCAGGAATAAGAGAAGTCATTCCATGTGGAAAAAGGTTATCAAACATATGAGTCTAGAGGGTCATTGAGAGGTGGAAGATTGAATGGCTTGAATGGATTAAACTTGGATAAAAAACTTAAGTCTGTATCAGAATATTCTACGATAAACTTAAAGAGTGCATCCTTAAACATAAGTAAGGCAGTGGGAGTTGATGCAACACATGACAATTTGAATGTTGTTTTTTCATCTAACGATGGGCCATCTACCCCCACGACATTTAGCTTGGATTCTAGTGACACCGCTTCTCAATCTAGAGATACTTCATCTTCGGTGCCTAAAGCAAATTCTATTCTCGCTGTTGGTAACCCAAATGCATTACCAGCTATGGATACTGATCTTTCTCTTTCTTTGTCTTCAAAAAGTGAGTATCCTGTTACATCTATCTGCTGCAATAATGAGGCACCCAATAGTAGTTGTGTAGGGATACCACGCGACGAGCCCCTAGGACAGTGGATACCCCAAGATAGAAAGGATGAAATGATTTTGAAGTTAGCTCCAAGGGTTCAGAAGCTGCAAAATTAGCTTCAAGAATGGACAAAATGGGCAATCAGAAGACCCAAATGAAGTTTCAATCATGGGAAAAGCGAAAATCCTTGTTCCAGGAAGAGCTAATGGCTGACAAACACAAATTAGCTTAGTTTCAGCAAGAATTAGGGCAAGCTAGAGCAAAACAGGATCACCAATTGCAGCAACTCACAAAGTGTCCAACAATTCATTTTCAAAACCCTAACTCACTTATTTATCCCCAAATATTTAATTACTACATCTGTATAGTACACATAATACACCCTAATACAATGTAATACAAACAGTGCCACCTGTACAGTGCTTCGTTACTGATTTAACGGCGTCACAGAAAAGGACTAAATTAAACACGAATTGCGAAAATGAGGACCATCCGCAACAAACACTACGAAAATGAGGACAAAAAAGATATTTAAGCCTTTTTAATTTTATATTGGCTTGAATAGTCTTTTGGTCCATGTTTTCGTTGTTTTTTTTTATTTGGTCCTTATTTTTGTTTTTGTTCAATTACGTTCTGATTTTCGTCAATTATTTTTCAAGTTGGTTCTTTTTACTAACGGAGTTTAAATATTTTAATGTCTATGAACAATATATGACACGTGTCAGTTCCTGATATTTTTTAATTTTTTTAATTTTTTTAAATTAAAAACAATTGTTCACGTGTCAAGTCAACATCGTGCCATGTGTCAATTCAAGATTTTGTCATTCTCTTTTGTTTAATTTAGTCTCTATATTCATTATTATTATTTTTTCCAATTTAGTCCCAATTTTGGTAAAATATAACAATTTTGTCCCATCTAAATTAAGATCAAATTTTATTTTTATATAAATTTTATATTAATATTTTTATTAAAATCAACATTTTTATTAATTATTTTTAAAATTCAATTATAAATTATTAGATTTAATTATAAATTAAATATAATTCTTAGATTCAATTATTAAATAGAATATAATTATTATAATATTATTATAATATAATTATTAAATATTTTATTCTAATAATTATATAAAAATATACTAATATTTGTAAAATTGACATTTAAAAATATTAAAAATATTTTAAAATATTAAATTTAGGTTCTATTTGATATTTATAAAAATTAAAAATATTAGAAATATTAAATTTATGTTTTAATTGACATTTAAAAATATTAGAAATATTTTACAAATATTAAATTTATGTTTTACTATGTAATAATTGAATCTAAGAATTATATTAAATTTATAATTAAATTTAATAATTATAATTGAATTTTAGAAATAATTAATAAAAATATTAGAGTAAAGTTTATGTAAAAAGTAAATTTAGTCTCAATTTGGAAGGGACAAAATTGTTATATTCTAACAAAAATTGAGACTAAATTAAAAAAAAAAAACGAATATAGGAACAAAATGAAACAAAAGACAATGACATAATCATGATTTGACACGTGATATTGGCACGATGTTAACTTTACACGTGAATAATTTTTTTTAATTAAAAAAATTAAAAAGTAATAGGAACTAACATGTGGTATGTACTATTCACATACGTTAACTATTTAAATGTATCACGATGTTAACTTTACACGTGAATAATTTTTTTTAATTAAAAAAATTAAAAAATACTAGGAACTGACACGTGGTATGTACTGTTCACATACATTAACTATTTAAATGTCAATAGCAAAAAGGATCAAATTGAAAAAAATGATAAAAATTAGGACTTAATTGAACAAAAATGAAACTAAGGACCAAATTAAAAAAAAAAATAATGAAAACAAAGACCAAATGACTATTTAAATCTTTTATACTTATTGTATTTGGATGAAGAGATTTCTATAGCCAGCATACATATGTACATGAAGAGATGCACAAAGAAGTGCATTAGTTGAGTTTTGTTTTAATCGAAACTTCTTCACCTAAGAATGTGAACATTGCAACAAAAAGCACTTAAAACTAGAAGGTGAACTTTTGATTTTCTTAATTTTTAATTAGATTTGAATTTTTTTTAATTGAAACTCATACACCCCAAAAGTGAAGAGTTGTTGTAGTGAAAAAATAAAGGATGAATTTTATTTTCATTAATTATTAATTAGATGGCACTAAAGAAGAATGCATGTAACAGAGTAAAGTTTTAATAACATTAATTTTAATCAGTAATGCAACAAAAACAAGTCAAATATCAAGTCACACAATTTTACAATTTTACTCGATGATATGCACGGTTTGAGTTTATTACGGTCACAAAATGTAAACAAAAATACAATATGTAAACGGGTAGGATTGAATAATTTTAGGTTTCAATAATGATTTAGTCTTAGTTTTTGTTTATTTTTTTATTTATTTTGGTTCTACTTTTTTTTTTTTAATTTGGTCATAATATTCGTCAATTTTATTCAATTGAGTCTTTTTGCTAACACCATTAAAATAGTTAATGGATTGTGAATAATAGTAACTACCTCGTGTCATTTTGTATTTTTTTTTATTTTTTTATAAAAATTATTATTTTTATTTAAAAAAATGTTCATGTGTCAAGCTCATATCATGTCACGTATCATTTTGTGATTTTTTTTTAAAAAAATTCAATTTTATTTTTTATTTTAAAAAAATCCACATGTCAAGCCAATATCATCTTACATGATCAATTTTTTATATTAAATTTGGTCCTAATATTCGTTATTTGTTTTTCAATTTGATCATAATTTTTTTTAATTTAACATTTTTGTTTATCTCCAAATTGAGAAAAAAAAAATTAATTTGTATATAAATGTTATATACAAATTTAATAAGAATATCCATATAATATTTATATACAAATTAAATTTTGTCTCAATTTGGAGAAGAACAAAAACATTAAATTAAAAAAAAAAGATTAGGACTAAATTGAAAAAAAAAATAACGAATATTAGGACTAAATTGAATAAAAAAACTGACCCTAACATGTGACATGATATTGAGTGAGATGTGATTTTTTTTTAAATAAAAAACATTTAAATTTTTTTAAAAATTTTAAAAATCACAAAGTGACTCGTGGCATGATATGAGCTTAACATGTGGACATTTTTTTTAAATAAAAAAATATTTTTTTTGTTTAAAATAAAAAAAATAAATTTTTTTAAATTAAAAAAAATTAAAAATTAAAAAATACACAAAAATGACACGTGACAATTACTATTTACAATCCGTTAACTATTTTAACGGTGTTAGCGAAAATGACTAAATTGAAAAAAAAAAGTAGAACCAAATTGAAAAAATCTAACGAAAACTAGGACCAAATAATTATTTAAGCCCGTAATTTTATAATGTAAATTACAAATTTGACTTCATTGATCAACACTATAAAAATGATGTATAGTCTTTTGGTTTCATCACTCACTAATTTATTTATTTATTTATTTTACCATAACTAGGCTTTATAGAAATAAAAAGTTTGAATCAAGAAATTTAAGTAGTATCATTAAAAAATACAAAGGCGTAATATATTTAATATAAACTAATATTTATAAAATGTAAACTTTTTATGTTGATTTTTATAAATTTATGAGTATTTGTATAATTATTTGAAAATCAATTAATAGAAATCACTGGAAATTTTCTTTCCCATTGTGATTGTTATATAGAAATTTACTACTTGTATAATTATTTTGTGATTTAATTAATAAATATTCATCTAACTTGAAAATTGTAAGATAAAATGTCTCCTAACATCACTTAACAATGTTCTTTTTAATTTGATATGATCATTACAAAAAATAAACTTTTGTGATTATAAAGAAAAACAAAAACAAAAACATAACAACGGATATAAGTAGTTATAAGAATTTATTATTAGAATGTCAAGATGTTTTTGTTACACTGAAGTAGTAATAGTTTAATATTTTTAGAATCTCAAATAAAAAAAATAATCTTTCAGTATTTGTTAGTGTTGTTGTCCATGGAACAGTATGAGAGAAATTGTTTTTTATTTTATAGTGCAAAGTGATGTGTTTTTAGACAGGGACACTCCCATTTCTCCCCTACAAGATCTTCTTTTGTGTACATTATTAATAATTAAATATATACATACGTGTTAATTGCAATTTGATGGGTAAACGTTTAAGGATTAAAATTGTCACGTGATAAACAGACATAATCAACCACCTTAATTAAAAAAAAGCATTAATCAAATAAAAAAAAATTAAATAAAAAATAAGACCTGAGTTTTTCCACACACTAATCCGAGGGAAGAGACTTCTTTATAATATGCGATTTTGAGTTTTGCTTCAAGAGAAAAATACAATCATTTTAATATTTGAGTTGTTTTGAAAAAAAATATTTGTTTTCTCACGTAGGAAACTAAACGAGTTAAATACTGCAAAAAATAAAAAGACAGAAAAATAATACTAAAATTCAGAAAAGACACGCAACCTACCATGACGAACTATGAACCGTTGGAAAGCTTAAAATGGCGGTGAAGAAATAGTACTAAATGATCATTAATAAAACATGATTAAATACCTAACCAAGAATAAAACTACTATTAAAAATTCAATATTAATAATGTAGGCCCACTGTGCGTAATCCTTGTTTGTGTGTAGTACGAGTAGGGATGGCAACGGGGCGGGGCGGGGACGGGTTTCACTATCACATACCCATCCCCGCATAAAAAATTCATCCCCATCTCCATACCCAAACCCAACGGGTATCAAACTTTTTTCCCATCCCCATCCCACCGGGTAACGGGTATAATCTCGTACCCATACCCGTACCCATGTTCTAACTACTTCAATATTAATTTTTATAAAAGAAAAAAAATTACGGTAAAGAAAATATAATATTATGAAATATTCAATATTAGGAGGATTTTCTTCGATGCCAAATACATTAAAATAAATTATAATTGTTTATATTTTATATTAGAATACCAAATAAAATTTCATGTGAACCAAAACATTTAT
>Ga0214545_1002499_pt1 | contig 35415 bp, 20 predicted proteins | sample CNSS4metaG_FD_160064 | JGI IMG/M metagenome (GOLD analysis project Ga0214545, IMG submission 160064) | Root nodule microbial communities from cowpea collected in UCLA plant growth center, Los Angeles, California, USA - CNSS4 | ecosystem: Host-associated > Plants > Roots > Nodule | place: USA...
GCTTCTAGCCTAGCCTTGTAGTGGCGTGCTTCTCACATTTTTACCATTCCTTTCCTTTCCATTTTATGTTTTCTTCTTCCTTTAATTGTTCTTGGTTTTCTATGATTTATGTGCTTTCCATTTCCTTTTTGTTTTGAATCAATCCATCATCTTCTTCTCTTGAGCTTTGTGAAAGGAACCTTCACATCTAGATAGCTTGCTATCTTAATGTCCAGTGGGGATTTCGCTTAGCTTTCTTAATCAACTCACACCATATTCAATAATCATAAAAAGGAACAAGGTAATCCTTCATCATTATAAGCAATGAACTTACTGTTGTTGAGGAAGAAGAGCTTGTAAAGGTGTTGAGGAAGTACAAATCTACTATAGGTTGGCAAATTGATGATTTACAAGGTATTAGTCCTACGGTGTGCATGCACAAAATTTATTTGGAAGATAACTTCAAACCTATCCGACAACCACAAAGAAGGCTCAATCCCACAATGAAAGATGTGGTGAGGAAAGAAGTGATAAAGCTATTAGATGCGGGCATTATTTATCCAATTTCGGATAGTGAGTGGGTGAGCCCGGTTCATGTGGTGCCTAAGAAAGGTGGGATGACAGTTGTGAAAAATGAAAAGAATGAACTCATTCCCACAAGAAAGGTGACTGGGTGGCGCATGTGCATTGACTACAGAAGACTTAATCAAGCTACAAGGAAGGACCATTTTCCCCTCCCATTTATAGATCAAATGCTTGAGAAATTGGCTGGACATGAATACTATTGTTTTCTAGATGGTTATTCTGGTTACAACCAAATAGCCGTAGCCCCTGAAGATCAAGAGAAGACAGTGTTTACATGTCCTTATGGAGTCTTTGCATACAGGAGGATGCCCTTCGGTCTCTGCAATGCACCTGCAACATTTCAAAGGTGTATGTATTCCATTTTCTCTGATTTGATTGAAAATTGCATTGAAATCTTCATGGATGATTTTTCTGTATTTGGCTCTTCATTTGATTCTTGTCTATCTAATTTGACTTTGGTGCTGAAAAGATGTCAAGAAACTAATTTAATGCTAAATTGGGAAAAATGTCAATTTATGGTAAAGGAGGGAATTGTTCTTGGTCATCAAATTTCTGCTAAAGGCATTGAGATTGATAAAGCAAAGGTAGAAATAATTGAACAATTACCTCCTCCATTGAATGTAAAAGGGGTAAGGAGTTTTTTAGGACATGCAGGTTTTTATAGGCGATTTATTAAAGATTTTTCTAAAATTGCAAAGCCTATGACAAACCTTCTTGAAAAAGAAGCCACTTTTGTGTTTGATGATGCATGTTTGGAAGCATTCATAACTTTAAAGAAATAACTTGTCTCTGCTCCTATAATTACAGCACCTATCTGGTCTTTACCATTTGAACTTATGTGTGATGCTAGTGATTATGCTGTGGGTGCTGTATTAGGACAGAGAAAAGACAAAGTGTTTCATGTGATTTATTATGCCAGTCGTGTATTGAATAAGGCTCAAAAGAATTATGCCACGACTGAGAAAGAATTGCTTGCTATAGTGTTTGCTTTTGATAAATTTAGATCCTATCTTGTGGGATCTAAAGTTATTGTTTAAACTGATCATGCTGCTTTGAGGTATTTGTTTGCTAAACAGGATGCCAAGCCATGATTAATCCATTGGATTCTTTTGTTACAAGAGTTTGACTTGGAAATTCGGGATAAGCAAGGGAAGCAGAATTTAATAGCTGACCACCTTTCAAGACTGAAAATTGGTGAGGATGATGCTCGAGAAATACAACCTATTTCAGAGGAGTTTCCAGATGAGCAGTTATTAGCCATTACTTCTTTGCCACGGGTTTGCAGACTTTGCCAATTTCAAAGTAGCCGGTATAATTCCTCATGACTTGAGTTTTCAGCAGAGAAAGAAATTCTTGCATGATGTTAAAAGTTATTTCTGGGATGATCCTCTATTGTTTAGAAGATGTGGTGATGGTATCATTAGGCGATGTGTTCCTGAGACTGAGTTTGAGAGTATCTTGTGGCATTGTCATGGATCTGATTATGGGGGGCACTTTAGTGTTACGAGAACAACTTCTAAAGTTTTACAAAGTGGCTTCTATTGGCCTACTCTCTTTAAAGATGCTCGTGGTTTTATTGAGAAGTGTGACAGATGTCAAAGGGTAGGAAATATTTCAAAGAGAAATGAGATGCCTCTAAACAACATTTTGGAAGTGGAAATTTTTTATGTGTGGGGTATTGATTTTATGAGGCCATTTCCATCATCTTTTTCAAACCATTATATTTTGGTTGTAGTGGATTATGTGTCAAAATGGGTGGAGGCTAGGGCATTACCATCGAATGATGCTAAAGTGGTAATTTCTTTCATTAAGAAGCACATATTTTCTAGATTTGGGGTACCCAGAGCAATCATTAGTGATGGAGGTTCACATTTTCATAACAAGAAATTTGCAGCACTGTTAGGTAAATATGGTGTTAACCACAAGATCGCCACTCCTTATCATCCACAAACCAGTGGGCAAGTGGAAATTTCCAATCGAGAGTTGAAGAGAATTTTAGAGAAAGTTGTGAGTTCATCAAGGAAAGATTGGTCTAGGAAACTAGATGATGTACTTTGGGCTTACCGTACAACTTTTAAAACTCCTATTGGAATGTCTCCATCATTTATATATGTTTGAGAAAAAAACTTTCTCAACATCACAAATCATATCCTCCAATTGGTCATCCATGATGGAATCAACAAACTCTTTAGTTTTACACACCTTTGGCGAATATAATAATTCATAGGTTCATGTCCAAGTAGTATAATTTTGTAGAAAGTCATCACACAAAATGTGGTCCCTAATTTCAGTAGTATCCAATCTCTTCTCATTCAAACAATTAGTGTAAGAACAAATAAACCTCATTGCATCAAACACTACTACCAACATTATGTTACAATAATTTGAATAAGTTCTTCTACTTCTCTCTCATACTCATATCTTATGTGTGCTCAATTAATCTAATCTTGACTCATACATATGTTTTGTACATTATCATTAACATTAAGTATTCCCTAAATGCATGTAAATATCATCTTATTTTCAATCAAAGGTGTGATTGTATCCCATTCATGAAGATTCCATCTTTTTATAGTTGATTAATGCATAAATTTTAATCAATATAACTTTTTTTTAGTATTTCACATTAACTTTCAAGTCAAACAAAAATTAAAGTGATAATCAACCAAAATTAAATATGTAACTAAAATCTATGTAAATTGCAATTAATTGAACGTGAAATATATGAAATATAGATTAATATACACAAGCTAATAGACTACTAAAAATTAACAATCTTTCCAAACTATCTAATTATGCTATCAAGATTCAATACATTACTTTATCTCATTTTTGTTTTTATACATAAGAAATCATGACACTAAAAAAAGTGTTATTTTGTAGAGGGTTTTATTTCAAGTTACGAGAGTTTTTACCCTCTGCAAATTAATTTGTGGGGTTTCTTAAACCTCTATAGTTATATTCGCTACACCTTTTCCATGGAGGTTCATGGTGACCTTTAGTATCTGATTTATAACGTGGGGGGTTTTAAATTTTCCTATTGGTGACTATTATTTTGTAGAGGTTTGAAACCTCTTTTATCTGCAACTATTGTATTAAAGGGATTTAAAACCTCTATTTGTATTATTTATTTTGTGGGTTTACTACTTTATTTTCTAATATCTTAAATACAATAATTTTGTTAGTAATTAGAAACTCTTATACATGACAATGTATGCCACCATTTGAGGTGCTTATAATTTTGTGTCAACAATATTTATTTGTAAACTTCCTTCAAATACTTTAATTGAGACAAAAGACATAACAAAACTTTTACCAAAGTGCTCAAATATATATCAGTAAAACTTTCCATTATCAAAATCACCATAGTAACATAAAAGTAATTTAAACTTAAATGTAATTACAACTTAATAGACTAAATATAGTTTCATCCTAAAACACATCATAAAAACACTAAATGTTGCTAGCAAGAGATGATCCTCTTGTACCCAAAGGAGACTCAAGCTCATTTGCATCACCAATTTGATAATATAATCAATGGCATGAATGTGATTTGCAAGAAGAAGAAAACAATAAGACAACAAATTAGAGTGAACAGAAAACTATGTAAGCCATTATTTAGTTAACTAACCATAAGTGTGATTTCACAACCAAATAAATAATCATTCATACATTGTTTAGATTATCACATTCAATTTATTAGAGTTTTAAAGATTAGAATTCTTTCTTAATATTTCCAATTTATACAATGGCAATATATAATTCGTACTACTCTAATGACTAACAACTAAAATGAGCCAATAAACAAATTACTATCAGTTGCCAATGTACCACAATATCTTGTAAGCACGCCTTGTCCTTGACCCTATCATTCATTGGTTTTAACAAAACAATGAAACACTCCTTGTTAAACCTGTACAATAGTTATATGTGAAAAACCCTATATTTAGTTTTTCTTTGAATTATTTATAATTTATTTGGACTTATATTGTGACATTAGAATTTATTTAAACATTATTGTAATCTTATCAATTTTGATTCATTCTTGTATTATAAATAATACATAATTCATGTATTATAAAATAAAATTATAAGTTAACCTATAATAACTCTGCCATACTTATAAGGTGTTGGTTTATGGAAGAAGGAAAAAAAAACAAAGAATAGTATGTTTAATATAATAAAAGAAAAAAAGGAATAACCTAAAGGTAGAAATCACTCATTCAAAAAATCAATAAAATATTTATATATGAGTGAAAATGAAATATTTAAAAATGAATCATTAGATAAAATTTAGTGATTGTGCGGTATAAATAGGAAAAAAATGGAGTGACCTAAATTAATTACTCAATAAAAGGACCTAATAAACCAATAAATTAAAATATGCACAAAAGTAGCATGATCATAAAGATGAAAGAAAAATATCTCATGTTCAGTAATATCTCAAAAAGTGTAACATTCACTAAGAAAAATCACCCTTTATTAGAGAATTAAAAACCATTCTTGATATGAAGCCTTAATCCTAATCAAAATCATCTTCTTATAGCCTGTGAGTTTCTTCATCTCTCACTATGTCAAACACTTCTATTAATTAACAGAGGAAGTTTTTCCTTGCTCAAAATTTGAACCCTAACATCGTTGTACTCAAAATTCAAGCACTCAAGAACCTAAAGATTATCTCTCGCTCAATGAACTTAGCGAATGCAACAAAGTCAGTTGTTCTCTTGATATTCAAACTTTCTAACTTGTCCAACTTAACCCACAACACATTAAGCCAAACCTTCGTTCCCGTTGTCCAATGCTTACCCCTCACTCAGTGAATGTGACCAAATCATTAACTCAATCACACACTAATTATTGTTTACAAAGGGTATAAACTAAAGAGCAAGAAAAATGAAAGATAATAAGGCTAGAGAATGTGAAGAACACATAATGGGCAAAAAATTCGTACTGCACTCAACCTATGAATTTCATCAAACATGTACTGGGCAGAAACAACATCCCCACACAAACATGAATCAATAAACACAACATTTCCCTTATACATAAACATGAATCAATAAGCTTTCAAAAGATCAATAAACATATGCAAATATTAGGGTTTTGTGAACTTAGCAAGTTATTTCACACACTCCCTCGTCTTTGTAGCGAAGAAAGAAGAAAGGGGAATGCGAATGAAATTTTATGGAGCTGAGTAGGGAAATCCAATGTTTCATATCGATGAGATTTTTAATATAAAGTAAACTCTGACAAGTTTATGAAATTATAAAACTATTGAGTTTCACAAGTTTGAGGTTTACATAATTGGTTTTAAATTTTAACAATATAATATCTACAATGTGGACTTCTCATAAACACAATATAATTTGTCGAAAGTTAGACTCTAGAACTCGGTACCAATGCGTTCAAGTAATTGATCAATACAAAAAATTAAAAGATAATAAAAATATTATTCAATATCGAGTATAATATAAAAACAACTCCAAATATAAAAAATAGTGCACAATATCAAAAATAAATTTCAAAAATTAAAAGAAATCATGAGCACAAAAGAAATAAATATAAATTAAGACAATCCAACATTAATGATGATGGTGGTTGCTGCAATGAGGAGAACATTGCAACGAAGAACAACATTGGTGGTAGTAGAGTAAAGTGACAATTGGTGGCATGGAGGTGGAACCAAAGGGCACCAAACAAAGAACTTGTCTCCTACAACAAAAGGTGATGACAATAAATGATGAAAGTAATGATGCAAGAGGAGAAGATAACAAAAAAAAAAAAAACAACACAAGGAAAAAAAACATAAGTTTTCATGCTACATTAAGCCAACTTAGGCGAATGATTCAAATGCAACTATCATATGTCAACTATAACTACATTTATGAAGAACTCATCAATATAAAGTTCTTGGATTTTGAAAAATATCAATGGTCAAACATTTCTGATAGTTCTCTTATAATCATCGTTGTATGTGTTCTTAGTTCATGTTTTTGCACTAGTGAGTAAACCATTTTCTCGAATATTGAACCTGTAAAATCCTCAAACACTCACAAATAAAGTTAGAAATACAAAAAAATGAAACATTTAAACAAATAAAAAAAACTAACTCAAACCAAACTTTGATAAGTTAGAAATGACTTGTACTCAATCACTTTCAAATACTTTATCTCTGATTAAGAAAAAGAATGAGAAATTACTTAAAAATAAATAAAAGATAGAAAGAATGCAGAGAGTTCAAAGAAAATAAATTTCTAATAAAATAATTTTAAAAATAAATAACTAAATGGTTAAATTTTTAATTATTATCTTTAATAATCATCATTCTAAAACTAGTAAAAACAAGTTCTTCCATATAGCTTCTAGGTTTTATTTTGCATAAATGTCGACTACATCTAAAGGAAACATTACATATGATACACATAAAGATTAATAATTTATTTAAAGTCAAATAAATTAAAATTATATCAAGTGTAATTTTCCAAAATAGAAGTTAAGAAAGACGACTATTGTCATTTTATATATATAAAAAAAATATATAGAGAAAAAAAAAATATTATATATATCTTTTATATATATATATATATATATATATATATATATATATATATATATATATAATAAACCATTTATACATCATGATAAATAGTAGAGGAATCCTCTTATGATCAATGATAATAAAATGAAAACAAAAATGAAGATAATTGAGAATCCTTATCAATTGTAACTTGTTGCACTCAACAAGAAACATGCATGAACCATTTCCTAAAGTATGTGTCCATATAATCCAAAGTCTCTTGCTTTCATTTCAAAAAATTGACATAATATATATTTGGAAATGAAAGAAAATTGTGGAGATATATAATTATAAATGACAAAAAGATATTGGAACATAATTATGGAATGGATGATGGATGCTAGAGTTCATTTTAGCCATGGCACTAGAAAATGAAATCCTAAAATGTCACCTTATATATTTGAAAAGCATAAAAGTATTCATATTACAAATCTTATTTAACTACTCGATTTTTATCATAATCTTGTGATTTAGTTTTTCCTGCAACAAGTGGTGGAAAATAATTCTTAATATTGTTGGTAATTTTTACATAGTTTAAGGAAAAAACTCTCATACTAGATTTTTAAATTTGTATTAGTGTCATACTTCCTAAGGGTGGGCATGCATTGAATTTTTAAAGATCCATTCTAGTTCAAAATATATAGATCAAATTTTGAATACAAATATACTTTTGTATAAAACTAGTTTGAATTTTTTTGAAATCAAATCCATATATTTAGATCAAGTTATATATTTAGATCAAGTTGTAAATCTAGATCACAATATTTGGATCAAGCTGGAAATCCAAATCCATTTCTAATAAAACTTAAATTTTTTACAAATCTAATTTTAATTTTAAATCTTCATTTTAAAAATTAAAATAACTATTTCATCTACTACATAAATATATATATATATATATATATATATATATATATATATATATATATATATATATATATATATATATAAACAAGTTAAGTAATATATAAAATAATAAATTTAATAATATTATAATTTAATAATATTAAAGATTAAAGATAATATACTATATAAATTCTTAACATTTAAAAAAACTAAAATCATATAAATGTCCATATCAATCCCATAAACCCATTTTCCCTAGTTATGATCTTGTGTCACTCTTATCCTCTTTAACATTTGCAAACTGCAATTAGATAGGACAAAATTGCTTATAAATATATTATTTACATGTAATATCTGGGAAGTGTTGTTCCACAATATTTACATAAAATGACAAGTAAGGAAAAAGATTCAATTAGAATAACATGATTAAGTCAAAACGAATTGGAACAAACATAAATAAGATTCAGATCATTTCTAGAAGAAAGCATTATGACAATAACTTATAGAAAAAGAGAAAATGTTATATTATCACTATCCTAATAACTCCATTGCTTTTTTCTTCCACTCCATACACTTCTCACTCTCTAATAACTCGTTTAGAGCCTTTTCCCTTTTATCCCTTGTAATATTACCAAAAGCTCATTCAAGACAAATGTAAGTGAGAATAAACATAAACATCAATGGACCAAAAATAGTTCATCAAACATAAACACTATCTTAAATGTTGATCTGAATATAATTTGGATTACCCAATTAATATAATATGAATGTTGTTAGGAACAAGGCAATAAAGGAAAGAATAAAGGAGAGAAAAATAGACACAGAGAATTTAACGTGGTTCGACGTATAATGTGTATGTCTACGTCCACGACTACACTAGGAAGTATGTTTATTTCTAGTGTATCTCAAAGCTTTACATAGGGTCTCTTATATAGTAAAATAGAGAACCACATCTCACAATTCTAAGCAATGTGGGACTAAATCAAGCATCACAATACTAACATTATCTTAAATGTTGATCTGAATATAATTTGGATTACCCAATTAATATAATATGAATGCAAATGTCAAAAATATGCTTAAATATCATATTCATATTCTCTCTCTGTCTCACACGAAGTCCTTTTTCTTTGTGATGGTTATGGATAAAACCTTATATCAATCATCAAAGTTTGATTAAGAGAGATCATGACTTCTACTAATGCATTGAATTCATCTGCATTAACAGATTTCACGACATCAATCAACTCACCTCTAAGCCAAACTCACACAAATACACCACGCATTTCAAAGGCTCTTTTCTAATCTTGTGGATATTGACATTTATTATAAAGGTGTCTGCTTACAGCTTGAACAAAATTGAAGCAATTCGTCCTTAGTTTAAGGTGCAAATTGCTTTGCAAATTTCTCTTGAATACCGATGTTTAGCACGAGCTTCATAAGATAAACTAATGGCAATACCACATGACCGAAGTCTTTAGAGAAAAGAAAAATTCTAAAAATCTTTATTATTGGTAGCAATATTTGTGTAACTTGCTAAATTCTATATTTTGCTCCAAAATTACATAGTAACACATGTAATACAACATATAAAGTTATAAGGCAAGTAGGCACTTCTAAAACTCAACTTGTGATAAGCCTTTTGAATCTGGAAGAGTTAACCACCCAATTTCCACAGTTATTTCCCCATGATTGACATTTCTCAACCTTAAAGTCATTTCTTGGATGAGTTTATTATTTTTCCATATGCAGTTGCTGTCTTCAGTGAGGCAGTTAGTCTCATCTGGTTGAATCTGCTTCACTATATGACCCTCTTCCAGATCACTTAACTCCATCTTCACACACTCAAGATATGGCTTTAAGTTTATTTCTGCATCACCCATGTTGTCGTCTGGCGTGAAAGTGTCTTTGTCTGTAACTGTCTAAATAGAACAACACATTTTTGAGTGATCATCAATTTCTCATGTTAGCTTGTAACATTATTTTTTATGCTTGATATAGATTTTTTCGGTACTCACCAAAAGTATTGGAGTGTTAACATCTTTTACATAAAGTGTCAGCTCTTCATTCCACTCAGGATTTAAGGTACCTCTCACAACACTAGTTCTTAGTTGCTGCATCAATATGAGGTGATGGCATCTTCTTATGTTAGTTGCAAAAAAAGTAAACTAAATCTTTTGCAATGAAAAGTCATGATTTTAAGTACAACTTAATGTTGTTAACATTTAACAAGCAATGTCTATTTCAATAAAAAATGATTTATTTCATAAACGAGAGACACAAATAGGTCATAAAAAAAATCACATCCATTCCACTCCTTAAATTAAAATACATTAAAAATGTCTCACACACAAATGCACATTAAGAGACCTAGTTGTAAAGAACTAACATATTTGAAGCTATTTTTGACACAAATAAGTTGATTTTATCATTGCAAATAATAGCCAGTTGTAAAGAATCATTACTAAAATTAGACTGGTTTGTAATACAAGAATTTGTTTCCTTAGGGTGTGGCTCAGACAAAATACTTTTCACACTTGAAGTCATGCTTTTAGTTTGGAAAATTCTCCCAAGTTTTGGACTAGTAACAAGAAATATATCATCATATGCTTTAAAGAGAAGAGTCTCCTGGTATGAATGTTTGAAGTGTCATATTGTTAATAAGAAAATATCTCAAATCATAATAATAAGCATCTGTTATTATTTCTTCTTATATTATAAGTATTATTGTCATCCTACTAATCAACCTATTATTTATGAATTAGAAATAATATGAAATGATGAGTTACAATGCTTATAATATTGTATATAAAAGATGATGAAAAAGCTAATTTTATAGACATGGTATCACCACAATCCAAGTTTGTGACAAGATCCTTTCCTTTTGTTTTGTGACATTGGGTTTTGTTGTTCAACAATAATGTTATCTGTTGTCCTAGTATTATACGTCAATTTTGCTTACATGGCTCATTTTATCACTTATATTTGGATGGTTCCAATAATATGGCGTGAATTATGATGGAACACGTCCAGTTGCCAAGATGACTAATTTAAGAACTATTTTCTCTGTTACAGTCTTCAAAGGTTAGTGATTTCATCACATAAAAATGAGTAATGCCTTTTTTATGTGATATGGGTAAAGATATTTATATAACTTCCTTTTGAGGGATTATTTTCTCTTCTACTTGTTGTTTACAAACTCAAACATGGTTCAACAAATTTCAATCTACTATCTTTAACTCCTCATTTATTCAGAGTCAATATGACCCTTCTTTATGTATTCATCGAATAATGTTATCATTGTTCTTCTTCTTTGTGTCAATGACATGGTCGTTATAGGACCTAGTACAACATTTGTTACCAAACTTAAATAACTCCAGAAATCTTTTCACATGAATGATCTTGGTGGTTTTCGGTATGTTTAGGGTACTCAAACTCTAATGGTGTCTTTCTGCATCAACACAAATAAACTACAAATTTGTTTTCAATGGTTAATCTTCAGTCGTTCTCTTCATATCCACTTGAAGTTAATGCCAAATATCCTTGCAATGAAGGTGATCTTTTGTTTGACTCTTATTGTTGTTGAGAATTCAAAATATACATTTAAGTTTCATATTGACTAAAAATAAAAAAGTTAATTCACGTGTGCTATCATTTGTTGTTATTCAACTATCATTCTTATGTACTTGAAAGATAAATTACATTAGGGTTTCCTCTTTCAGATTTTTTCTTTGCTTGCTTGCTTACACCGATGTGGATTGGGTTGGGAATCTTGCTTGATACTCAATGTTATATCTCTTACAATCCTTTCTTCTTGTTATCAATATTATTGCTAGTTTATTAAGCCAATTCAGAAGTTATAACTAATATATAATGATGAATTATGAATGTTTTTGTGTTATATAAGAGAATATCAAATACAATGAAAAGGCTAATTTCATTGACATTATAATGTGGATTTACTTTGCTTGTACAAGAAATGGACATGGTTTGTATGGAAAAACTCACGAGAAAAGATACTTTCTGGAAAAACACAAACAGTAATAAGACCGATAACAAAGTTAAGAAAAACAGAATATATATATATATATATATATATATATATATATATATATATACTAGAAAACAAACAAGTTAAAAAAAAATAAGGCGTTTGATTACAAATGGAACAGTATTTGTTTGAACGAACACTTTACAAACCCAATAGCTGAAGGAGCAGAAAAAAAAAATGTAATGCATACTGAATAATAATCAAAGGTTGTAGCTTATAATAATAACCTGTTCGCCCATGGTGACAGAGACATAAGGGTCGCTGGTACGAGTGTCGCGAGCTTTGAGATTAGAGCCTTTTTTGATACGAAGTTTGATAAGACCCAGAAAGCTCTCCATTAAAATCAAGGTCAAGACTGAACTTTTTAACCAAACATATGGTAACAAAAAACAAAATGGAATTTTACTGATTCAAAACAATAAGAACACAAAGAAAAACAAAACCAAAATACGAGGTGAAAAATGTTACAAGTCATTAGCGTTGATGGCAAGGACTAGAATTTGTGAGATTTGTGGATCGCCGCACTTCTCTACCACCCTGCATGCATGCTCGTAGGATTCGGAAACTTTCATGTACATTTATTTCTATTTTCTCGTTATATCATATGATCTATAAGTCTGTTACTTTTATTCTATGTGTATTAAGTGTTTGATAAATATTTTTTATATATATATATATATATATATATATTTTTTTTTTTTTCGTTCAAATATAAGAGAATAACACTTTCTTTAATTGTTTAACATATCTAAGTGCATTTTATACTAAAACTTTAAGATAGATTTAATAAATTTTAAATAGATTAACATGTCAATTTAAAAATATCGTAACTCAAATGAGGAGAACTGGATTTCGTTAGAATTGAGGGTAATTTGTGTATACGATATATATGATTCTATTTTAATATAACTTATTTATGTGATATTTGTTTATTTTTAAGATATGTTCGGACAAAACCTTTGTGTGAGTCGATGTTTATATTGTTTAAAAAGATAAATAATATGGTGTTGATTTATCAAAATAAATGTAAGGTAATAAATTTTTATTTTTACTTGTATAAATAGATCGGTATAATAAATTTCAGGTTTTGATCCCTTAACTTTCAATAAAAATTGAAATTCGTCTATCTTCAAAACTTGAACCTAAATAATTCACTAATTTTAAAATTGTGTGAATTTAATCTTTTAAATCAAATTTAATTAAATTTATTTGACTTTTTAAATGTATATTTCTAGAAGAAATAAATGTGAATATATACATGAAATTTCTCATCCTATCTTGGGATTGATATTGCTACGAAAGGTTGAACTTATAAGTATTATGTTGGATATTGGCTACCTTTTGTTAGAGAATGAGTTATTATGTGCTTCATTTTTTGAATTCAGAAATATTTTTCAAACCATTCAATCAGAAAAATATTGTCATTTCTTGAACGAATGTTCCAGAATGTATTAAAAATATATTTTGGATTGAGTGTTTCAAAAGATATTTGTGGATCCGAAAATATCTTTCGAAACAAATTAAAAAAATTATAAATAAAAAGTGCAGGAATTTTATTATAGTTTTAATGAAGCATAGTTGGAAAATTGTAGGTTTTATAGAAGTGCAGGAAGGAAAAAGGGGATGCTAGAAGAAATTCTCAGGTCAGGGTAATGGGTTGCTATTTTTAGTGATAAATGAGGTAAGGCTTTTACTTTTTGTACCATTTAATTCTCACCTGCACCTCTATTTTCATAATACCAAATTTGTTCCTTATCCCCATTATGTGAGGCAGCAGCTGCACCTTCCATTTTCTTTCTCTTTTGTTTGAGAAACTTTGCGCCCCTGTTTGAGGTAAGTTTCAAATTTGTTTCAATGTTTGTAAACAGAAACAAAAGCAGTGCCATTTTAGTAAAACCGTAACCTTAAATCACTTTCGAATGCATTCAAAAACAACCTTCCACTTCAAAGTATGGTGCTACAACTAAAATTAACTTGTTTTGCGAGTGATAAAAGAATATCACCAAATCAATGTCAACCTTATTGCAGAATGTATGTTCCAAAAAATGAAATGTGGTGGAAGATAAAGGACTCAAATTTGAAGTAAGCGTAAGAAACATAAAATCCAAAATTTAAATTGTCAAATTTAATTAATAATTATCTAAATTCATTTTACTTTATAAGTTTATTTAAATGAATTTATCTTGGATTCAAATTTATACTTTTTGTTTATAAGTTTAATCCATTTAATTAGACTTGAATTGGATATAGATGAAATAATATTTTTAGATGATGAAATATAAAATCAATGTGTGTCTAGATCATTTCAAGTTTTAAAATATTAGGTCAAGTTAGATCCAAGTAAGGTAGTACTAGGTTGGGTTCATGCAAGTTTGATCCAAGTCGCTCGGGTCAAACTCAACTCAAGTAGACTTGAGCTTAGGTCAAATTGAATCATTTGAGATTTGGTTGAGCCGAGTCAGCCTATTCCAAGTGATTTGAGTCAGGTCGAATAAACACTCATTCAAGTAGGAATGGGTCCACATGCAGTCGTTATTTGAGTTCGGGTTGATCCATGTTCAACCAAGTTGTACTAGGCCCAAGTTAATCATTATCTAGTCAAGATCAAGTTGAGTCTAGCTCAACCAAGACTAGGTTGGCCATATCTCCATAGAGAACAAGTCAACTCAAGGTCAAGTTCAGTTGAGTCAACATAGGCTTAGGTTAGGTTGAGTCAACTTAGGTCCATATCGAGTTAAGTTAGCCCAAACCTAGGTAAAACTAAGTCAACTCAGATCTAAGTCAAGTCGAGTCAATTCAAGCCCAATCCAACATGAGTTAGCCTATGTCAAAGTAGACTCAATCAGGTCGAGTCGAGTTGGCCAGACCTAAGCCGAGCCAACTTGAGTTTAGTCAAGTTAGCCCCAACCACAGCAACCTAGGTCAAGTTGAGTCAACTCAAACCTAGGACAAACTAAGTCTAATTAAACCCAGATCTAATCAAGTCAATCAATGTCTAGGACCTAGTCGAGCACAGTCAGTCAAGTGTAGGTCGAGTTGAGTTAGCTTGGGCTTAAATTGCGCTTAGTTGACATGGTGTTAAGTTAAGCCAAATGAACCTAGGTGTAGGTAAATCCTTGTCAAACCAAACCTGTGTTGAGTCGAGTCAACCTTAGCCTAGGTCAAACCAAGTCGAGTTGAACCTAAGTTAAGCTAAGTCAACCTATGTAAAGTAAAAGTTTTTTTCCACTTTCTTGGATTTCGAGATATCACGACTCTCAAAAGTTAAGACTAAGTTTCTCCCAAATTAAGTTTATTCCAAATGAGTATAAACCCTAATTTTGATTTTAGGGATTGTTTTATGAAAATTGTATGAACCTTGATTATAATTTTCCCCAAATTATTATAACCCTTAATTATGAAATTTAGGGATTTTATGTTTTCTGCTGTTTATGGTAATTTTTTTTTAAAGTTTTGAATTTATATAGTGTTACTTATTTAATTAAAGTTGTACGAATTTTGTTATGTTTTGCATTGTGATAATTGTGATTTGTGAATACAAATTTTATCTTTTTCTAAATAGGTGAGAGGTGATAAATTTATATTAGAAAGATTATGATAAAGAGTAAAAGAATTGATTCTTTTTTGGAAAGAGGAAGGTTCATGATAAAGATGAAAAAAAATGCAACTACATTAACTAAACTTAAGAAATTTCATGAGAACCAAGAATTCAAGACAATGAAAAATAAATCTCTAAATTTCCTAGAGTTACATATAATGAATTTAAAAATTTATTAGAACACGATCCGGAAAAAACGTCCTCAAATTTGACAATACCCACCAAATCAAATTGATGAGGTATGAATGGCTTATCAAAATGGTATTCATGGTTTGATATCATGATATAATAGCATGATATAATAACGAATGATAGTCATTTTTTTTGAATTCTACTATTATGTGTGCTTGTTTTAAGCCGAAGAAATGAAGAGAAAAAATGAAAAAAAAAATTCTAACTAAAAAAAATATATGTAACAAATTTAATTTGGCGCCCCTAAATTTTTTGTCCAAGTTCCGCCACTGATTGAATCATGTCTCTCTTTCAACATTGGAAGGCCAAATACAAAATCTAATGAAAGATTCATCTGAGGCAAACTAATGTTAAGTCTTTCCTTGTCTCTTCTTCATGTAGTTGATTATTGAACAATAGTGCCTAATTGGTGTGACTAACACAACATGTCTAATATTGATCATTAAGCGGACATTGTTCAACTTGCCTAGTGGACATCATCAAACTATAAGAAAATTCTTGAATAATGACTAATTTTAGTGACTAAAAATAATTAGTCACTAAAGTGACCAATTGAGATACCAATATATAAACTAAAAGTTATTGGTAACTAAAATAGTTTAAGAAAAAATTATAATTGTTCTCTAAATTGGTAACTAAAATAGTTTCTATCACAATTTGGTTTTTACATTGGTCACCAACATTAGTTGTCAAGATTTTGGCTACCAAAGGAATTGATCTCTAAATTGGTTACCAAATATATTTTTGGTCACTAAAATTAGTTATTATTTAAGAGTTTTATTGTAGTGTAATTTATGAAGCATCATTGTTTTCTCTTTTGGTTGTTATTGGATTCTTGTTCCAATGAGACAACAATTAGAACAAAAATAGCAACAAGGATTGACAAGATAGAGCAAAAGCTAATGTCCATAATAGAAACTCCTCTAGCAATTAACGACACACTAAAGGGTCAATCTTTGTATCAAAGCATTTTAAGAGATTATATAACACAATTCATTATTATTGTTCTTTCAAATTACACACATAAATAAATTGTTTGTTTTTATTATTGAAGATAAAATGCATACATATGCATATATGTCATATAGGGCCAAAGGAATTATTGTAAATTTGATTATGTATATACCATTTAAAGCACTTAATAAGTATTTTTATGTGTAAAATGATGCTTAAGGGTGTGTTCTTTTGGGGGATGGATATGGGGAAGAGTCTGAAGATGAATTTGTGTAGATTTGGGTGGATGAATTTGTGTTTTTTTTAGTGGATTTAGAGAGTAAAGTGAGTGGATTTGGAGATAAGTTTTATGAAAGTTAGTGAGAGATTTGATTGATGTGATAAATAAAATTAATTGTAAAAATAGATAGAATTAGGAAGTTACCAAAATACCCTTGATGGAAAAAGAGAATGATTTTGTAATTTGGTGTTATAAAAATAATTATAATTAATTAATACAAATTAAAAAAATGTTAAAATTGTATGAAATTTTAAAATAAAAAGAATTAAATTTTAGTAATGTAAAAAATTTTATAGAATTAAATTTAAAAAAAATATACAATTAAATTTTAAACAAAAGTTATAAAAAAAGTTAAAAAAAAGTTAAAAAAAAGTAAAAAAACAAACACACATACACACACACTGGTGTCGTAACCGGTGTCATCCCCTTCAATGCTAAGGCACCTGTTACATAACCGATGCCATCCACGCAACACACACTTGCAACACCAGTTAGCTAACCGGTGCATATCTTCATCACCACCACGCCACCACCTCGTGCAACCATAGCCACCACCTCGTGCAACCACAATCCACCCCTTCATCCTCTTCCTCGTCCACCACACCCAGCCACCTCATCTTCTTTTCCCTCCATGATGAACTCAACAATCACACACACACACACCATAACTCACCTCTCAAAACACTGCGAGTATGAAAACGTGAGCACAAGGTCATTTTTGTCATTTGCCTAACATTATCGCAGTATCATCGCAGTTTTGAGGGGATGAATTAATCCATCCCCCCAAATCCGCTCTCCCACATCCGCGAAAATCATTGAAAAGGAATGCGGTGATACAGCCAAATCCGCTCTCTCAAATACCGTTGCACAGTACCATTCACACAAACGAACATTGTGTAAGTGATGAATTTAAATTTTGGATTATTTGAATTATTCAGAATTTAGGTTACTTTATATAGATAGAGATTGCATTAACTATGTTTGATTTATTAGTAAAACTCACTTTTATTTTCTCAAGATAGTTATGGGAAATTTATTATTGATAAAGACTCATTATAGGAGGCATTAGAGGGTGATGTGTTCAATCGCCCACATGTTGATAAGATCTTCTATGATGTTGTGAAAGAAATGAGGCAAAGAAAAACTTATGCTTGGTATCAACACGTGCAAAATTCAAACATACTTCATCTTGTCAATATGATGTGAATTATTATTATTTTTAAATAAAGGTTATGATTGGGGATGACAAAACGAACAGACTACGCGAGCTAGTCTATTAGCTTGTACGAAAAAACACAGGATAAACTAAGATTTCAAACCCGTTAGCCCATATAGGCCGAACCTGCATTACTTGTAGTCCACACAAGCTTGGGACAGAATGAAGCGAGCTAGCCCGTGACCCCCATACATGAACTCTTTCCTTCCACAGTTAAAAAGATATACTATGGGTGTTGAGAAGACTAAAGGTATTAAAAAAAGAAAGATTTGGTACTGAAGACTCCATTGGATTCTTCACCTAAAGAGAAATATACACTACTAAAAATTCTCATATTACATAGGATTTTTCTTGGAAATTTGTTAGAAAAATTTGCTAGAAAATATTTTTTTTCTACTATTTTTCTAAAAATCTTAAATGATAGGTAATTATTTTATGGGTAATTATTTCCTACAAAATTATAAAATTCGTATGTATTTTTTAAAGAATTTGTTATGAAAAATGTTTTATACAAAATATTTTGCAAAAGAAAAATGGCAGCAATTTCCTACAAATTTTTTCATAACAAAATTTATAACTATTTCCTACAAAAAAAAAATCAAAACAAAATTGGTAGGAAATATAAGTTTTTTTAGTAGTGATAGATTAAGAGTGAGCCCAACAATGCTACTAAAGCCTAATAATAATCAGGATCATGCACCACAAAGCTCATAATTCCAATTTAGTAGCTCAAAACTAACTGTTGTAGAAAAATTGCTTGACATGGACATATCTGCAACAATTACATGGAGTAAGAACAAAGAGAAATCAATGCTAAACAAAAAAAATGAACCAAAGTGCATAAAAGAGAGTTTCATGAACAGAATGTCAATGCCAATTTGTGAGAAGTTCTATACATCAAATTTGAAAAAAAAAAATTGTGGGCCTCCTACGAACCAAGACCTATGTGGGGCAGGCCTAAATGGATCAAGTGCGGGACTAGCCTAAACTTTGTCAGTCCGATCCACATTGTCACTCCTAATTATGATGTATTTTCCGTCTATAAGTTATGGAGTGAAATTTCCATCACAAATATTTTGTGATAATTAATAATATGTTTATATCGCATATTCATCACAATTAATTTTGGGACTAAATGTTTTCCTTCTTTTGTCACGACTTCTAACATAAAATTATATTTGTTAGTGAGAAATGACCATATCGTGAGTAGCTATTATCTAATTGATGTAATACCATTTAGCATTAGATTTCCGCATAACTTCTTAGTCTTCTTCTTAGTCTTCCTGGTAGATATATAAGGTTTTGGCTAAGAATCTATGAACATTGTTGTTGATTGAGTTCAATTTCATAGATGGGAGAAAAAAAATTTCTCCTGCGGGATCTTTGGGTTTGATGATACTATTGAAATGTCTATGCGTGAAATGGAAGAGTGAGAAGTTGATGCAAAAATTTTCACAACTTTATAAATGGGGAACTTATGTTCTTGTGTTTATTTGTTATTTTTTTATAATTTAATTTTTTTTATAAATAAGATAATTATAATTTGGAAAATAAATTACTAATAAAATGTAAGGATGTAAAATTATTGGCGGACTTGATTTAGTAATTGTTTTCTTGGACGTGTTGAATTGAATGCATATATAAAGAAGTTATGAAGTGTTGTGTGGAGTACATTAAAGATCTTTAAAGTGGATTCTATTGCTGAGTTCTGGATACTCCTAAATAGTTTTTTCAAAGACTCTGTTAGGATTGAGTATGAGATAAGATTACCCTAATATGAAATTATGATCGGTCTATTTATTTAAACTTGAATATGACTTAATTTCAATATGTAATAAATAAGACAATTATAAATTACACATATTTATAATTCTTAAAAACTTGTACTTTAAAAAGATTATTATAACACTGAACTAGCTAGATTAAAATACTTAAATTAATATCGAAATTAATATCTAAATTAGTAATTATCATGATTAATAATTTTTTATCATTGAAATTAGTTATTATTTAAATATTTTTCTTTTTAGTGACAGAACTTATTGAGTTTTGATGTCAATACTTAAATAAACTCCATTTCATATTTTTCTTTTCTTCGTGTTATTCAATATAGAATTTATATATTTTCTTTTATATTAATGCTCAAAGCTTAATGAAGAAAACCCTTCTCCAATCCTTTGATTGTTCTCTAATATTTCCCATGATAAATTGTTTTTTTTTTCTATCATTCTAGAACTTGAATGAACATGTAAGCTTTCCCAAACAGGGAGAGGTTCCTTAAATTTCAAGAAACAGTTGCTCACAAAATCATCAGATTGTATATCGACACTTATAGTTTTAACCACCAACATCAGGAAACAACATCAAACTACGTAGTTGAAAATGTTTTCCCAAAATTGAATCTTGAATCAACAATGAATAGAGTCAAGTTTCAAACATATAAATCAACTTACAGTGTTATGAAACTACACAAGCTATGAATCTTGAAGCAACTAAGATATGAGATTACATAGCTGAACGACAAATTAAGAAAGACGATCACATATACTTTAAGATACTTGAAAAGAGGAATCTCTTTGAGAACACATACATGTGCAGTTGAACTTCCTTTTTACTGCACGACATGCACACCTCATACCCTTCACCCATTCTTCCTTTAACAAAAAGCATATATTTTTTCACAAAAATGTCTTTATCAAATTACTCTCCCATATTAATATCTCATTGGATACACAAAAAGAAAAAAAAAAGATCGCATTGACCATCTAACAAAAAGGCTTCTACATTGGTCCCAATGATCTATATATAATTTTTTCATATTCATAATAAAGAATATGCTGCACTCAGAAGAATTTCAATCTAAAACTTGTTAATGAAGTATCTACCGCCAAACTATTTGGATTGAAAGACCCTTTTGAAACGTAAACTTTTGATGTTCTTCTTTTTTTGATGACTTTTTGAGTGAGATCACGTGCAAGGCTGCGGGTGATGCCATTTGGTAATTAGGGTTAAAGTGAAAATCTTATACTGCAACTAAAATATCTTTGTTAAAAAGTGAAGACCATAATATTAAAGTACGTGGTTGATTATACAAGTTGAGAGAAACGTACCACACAATAACACACTATCCCTTTTTATTCACAGCTAGATAGATAGGTGATATCTCTTGGTTATCGACATATTTATGGTGTCCAGTGCATTGACAAGACAAAACCAGAGCATGATTCGATTAGATTTTTCCAACTTACCAAAACTCATGCATTCATTCTAATCTATCTATTTTCCACAATGTTTATGAAAAAAAAATGAATCATCATTAGAGAAAACATACTCCACAAAATCAAATAAAAATCTCACATAATAAATTAAGGATTAATGTGTTTTTTTAAGTCCATGTTCAGTGAGTTTCAATTTTGGTTCTGATAAATTTTTTTCCTTTAAAATTGAAAATTAGTACATTTTGATCCTCATATATGACTGTAGTTAACATTTATGTATTGAACAAAATATTAATTGATTAATCCAAATAAAACATTGAATATTGAAAAAAAAACTCATAAGATTTATAGAATAAATGTTATTTATCTATTTTAGAATGAATATTAAAAACTCAAAAAATTATTTGAAATTTTGAAAACATAAAAATTAAACAAAAACATCTTATGTAGATTAATATAAAAATTCTCTCATTTTATGAATGTCAAATTTTATACAGATAAAAAACATTTTTTATGAAAAACAAAATCAAAACTTAAAAACATATTTAGCTATAATAAAAAATTTATCACATTTTATATATGCCTATCTGTACAGATTTCGGCTACCTGCAGATCATCATCACCGCAAGTTGCATGCTAATGGATTGTTTTTAATTAATCTTTTTTGATAAAAAAATAAATTATGTCAATAATGATTATCACTACCAAATATTAAACTCAGATTGTGTCTGATCGATTTAATTTGGAGTTAAATCGTTCAACAGAGGTGTTACTTAAGGTCTATCGGAGAAATATAATAAAATATATTAATTCCATTTATTTATCAAAATAACAACATTTTTGATTGAGTGGTTTAGGAAGACCTGCCCATTTCTTTTTACCAAAGAAGCTAACACTAAATCAGAGTTTTTAATATATAAGTATTTAAAAATATATACATGTATAATATTTTTCACTAGTGTATATATATATATATATAATTAATGTATTATGCATGAAGAAATTTTAACTACTTTGTAAGATATTGAAACTTCTTCATTTTTAATATTTGAAAAAAAATTAAATATTGAATGTTTTGAGTACTTTAACAAATAAAATTGAAATGAGAGTCTCAAATCTTAATGAGAACAACCTTGGGTTGAGGAAACACTACTACTTTATTATCAACAATGAGTTTCGAAAGATATATGACCTTGATCAAAGAATCAATGCGTTGTACGCATAGGGTTTTAATGTTGGTTAGAACCAATGTAGAAAGTAAGAAATTTTACATTGGTTTGCACTGATGTAGAAACTGTGAGATTTCAAAATGGTTCAATCCAACTATGTACATAATAAACGTAGTTTCTATTAAAGATACAAACTATTAAAAGGGGATTGAATAGGGAATGAGTCTTTTTGGCGTTAATGTTGGACCGTCTAAAAAAGATCGCATTGAGAGTATAAGAAAGATACAAAATTATTTATGCTAGTTCATCCTTAATAGTTGGACCAATTCTTTTTTAGAAAAATCCTTAAAGAGTTCTATTGTCAAACAAACACTACAATACATAGGCCATTCTCGGTTATCAAAAGTCCACAAGTCACTCTTGATTATTCCTTTATAAGCTCTACTTCAGGGATGAAAAAAAATCTAATTTTCTTATCGATCTACTTTTATTCTGATCTAATCTATTAAAAATCCAGTTTAATGGGTCTGAATTTCAATCTAATCTACATTTTATATATTTTATGGATTTGATATCCATTGTCTAAATCAAGATTTTCAAATATGGATAATCCAAAAAATCTAATCCAAATTTTCAATTTAAATTTCCAGTTGGGTTAGGCTAAAGGTTGAGATGGACTAGGCTAAATTCAGACTCGGACAAGCGTTGCTCAACGACCTGTATGGATCGGGCAAGCCCGACGATCCTGAAACGTCAGGTGGGCCTGACGACCAGAATGGACGGGCCTAAAGACATTAACGGGCTAGGCAGACCTAAAGACACAAAAAGGCTAGGCGAGTCCGACAAACCAAATGAGTGGGTCGAGCCCGACGACCCAAAAAAGTCGGGCGAGCCCGATGACCCGAATGGGCCAGGTAGGCCTAAAGACTCAAATGGGCTGGGTTGGGTCAGCTCTTCGGACGGGTCATGCTCGACGACCTATATAGACATGGCAAGCTTGGCGACCTTGATGGGTCGAGCGGACCTGACGACCAAGATAGGATGAGTCGACACGACGACTTGGATGATCCGTGCCAAACAACCTGTACGGATCGAGCAAACCCGATGACCTAATGGGTTGGGCTAACCCGAAGACCTGGATAGGTCGGCCTAGTTCTTTTTTCCTAAATTTATTATTTTTCTTTTTCCTTAAGCCTGAAAGAGTTAAATTCGTCTGTTTTTGAATCATCATAATATCTAGACCTAGTTCTCCTCTTTGAATAGAGGCTATAGTAATTTTTCTTAAATTTGTCAATCTAATAAGGAGACAATATACTTTTACATTGTTAAATATTTTTTGACCTAAGAAATTTTTCCTTGACGGATCAAGCAAACTCGACGACTTGGACAAGCTGAGTCGACCCGACGACTTGGACAAGCTGAGTTGTGTCGGCCTTAAGGACACATGTTTTAGAAAATTTAATTTAAATTTATTTTATAAAAAATGGATTATGGAGTTTGAACTTAATCCAAATATTTGGACTTGATTTAAATCTTGATCCAAATATTTGGATTTGGATTTTAAAAAATTCCAAACTAGTTTTGCTGGAAAAATGGATTTGGATCAAAAATTTGATCCAATTATTTGGATTTAAAATGGATGTGGAATGAATCATTAAAAATCCAATCCATAACCACCCCTACTTGAGAGTGAGAACTCTAAGTATTTCTAACTTTCACTTCTACTTACAAACCAACAAAGTTGAGTCTAAGAAATAAACCTTGTAGAGATAATAGAAACTAAAGCTTCCTTACAAAGGGGTTATTCATAGAGTAAAGGATATAGTTAATTTCACGCTCCCACTAGTACACATAACAAAGCACAAAGAATATACACTAGATTTTTTTTACTCTAGATGTTAGTTCTAATGATTGTGTACTTTTTCCCTGCTTTTTCTTTTATTTATTGCTCAAAATTTGATCCTAGTACAAAAATATTTTCGTTAATGTCTTCGTTATAATTTTAATAATGTAATTTGTCTATAATGCTCTTATAACTAAAGGAAGGAAAATTTCTTTTCGAAATAATAGACTCTCGAATCCAAGATATCTTGAACCTAGGGGACTAGTATGTTGTATGAGGTTGATATTGTGTCGTTAACCCAAGACGGCATCACCTTGACACGAATATCTCAACCATAACAATATGCACATCAACCCAGTCATCTTCCCAAAACAAGATTAATATGGTTAATCAAGTATTAGATAAACAAGCCATATTACAAAAATCCTAAACCACCTACGAAACACCATAACTTGTATAATCCAGGCCCATCCAAGTAAAAGTCCACAAAGGTATTATAAACAACATTGTTCACGAGGTAAGTATGACAGATTCAATATAATATTTATTACTTTCTTACACACATACCTAACTTGGGCATCATAATGTTTTTGCAGGCATCCTGATCGTTCATGTTGGAGGACACAGTGGGAGGACATTTCAACCTTTGAAGTAGGATAACCAGATACATCTCAGATTGAGAAGAAGAAGAAGAAGATAGTCGAGTAGTGTTTCATGTGGATGAGTCTTACGAGTACATTTCGACTCCATAAGAACATTTGACACCCATGGTGGAGTTGATATATACCTAAACTACATGGTGTCCATGTTGGATCGAGTGTTTGCCTTTGGGACATGGTCACAACAAATAAGTTGAGGCTTTGTATTGGCTCAATTGGCCTTCAAGAATAATTGATGATGAAGTCACTACCCAAGGTGGTAATGTAAATCAAACTCCTAGTGGGAGAATTATTAGTATTATGGAGTCTGATTTAGTCCCACATCATTTAGTATTGCGAGATGTTGTTCTCTACTTTTCTTTATAAGCAACCTTTTTTAAATTTTGAAATACACACTGGAAGAAAAATACTTCCTAGTGTTAGTATCTATGTTGAAGCACAATAAATTCTTGTGTCGTTTATTTTTCTCTCCTTTTATTCTCTTATTCCTAACAATTGGTATCAGAGCCAGATTCGTGAGTTTGATTCCTAGTGGGACAATTTCTAAGGGGGAGATTGTTTTAGGTGGCGTCAATTGTCTTGTGGCGGAGGCTAAGTGGGTCGAGTCATAATTGAATTATGGCGCTTCGACTATTATGCTCTTAAGTAAAAAAAGTTGCACCCTGACTAATAGCTATAACTTTTGGCCTATTGGTAAACGCTCGATCCAACAATCCACTAGGAGTATGACGAACCAAGACAAGTTACCCACACCAGAACCATCTAGTAACATCACTAACGAGATGATGCTGCTATTAGAATTCCAAAAATGAGTTTTCGAGGGTTAAAATGCACAATGTTAAGAAACAATTTCCCTCAAAGAAGAAAATGATCGCATGAGGACAAAATTAGAAGAGGCGAGTTAAGAAATACCGACACTTGAGATGTCACAGTCAAAACATGAAATAAAGACCAAAGAAGGCAACCTCAATGTACTAATCAACATTAACCCGATAATAAGCACCATGATGACGACCTCTAGTACACACCAAAATCTCTTTTTGGATGGGATTAAAGAAACTCCATTGCCAACAAACTGGAAGGCCTTCACTTTGGACCAATGTGATGAAAGCACGAACACTGACGATCACATAGATGTCTATGTCACACAGGTCAGTCCTGATACAACTGATGACACCATATCCTGCCAAGTCTTCCCCACTTCGCATAAAGTAGAAAGAAAATCTAAGTGGGTTTACAAGGATTCCTCATTATCGACTTCTTCCACTACTAAAAATTATCATATCATATGGGATTTTTCTTGTAAATTTGTTAAAAAAATTGCAAGAAAATACCTTTTTCTACTATGTTCTCTAAGAATCTTAATTGGCAGGTAATTCTTTCGTGGATAATTATTTCCTTCAAAATTATAAAATTCGTAAGTATTTCCTACAAAATTTATTGTGAAAATTGTTTTATACAAAATATTTTGCACAAAAATTGGCACCAATTTCCTGCAATTTTTTTTTCATAATAAAATTTATAAGTATTTTCTACGAAAAAAATTTAAAACAAAATTGGCAAGAAATATGAGTTTTTTTAATAGTGTTCAACACCTCGATAATACGTTTCGATACACAGTTCGCAATATGTCAATCACACCATCTCAACTTAATAGCCTTAGTTAGTATTAGGCGGGAAAAGGTGGAATCCTTGTGGAATTTCATAGAGATATTTGAAAAGATAATCGTCAATATCCGCAACTTGAACCCTGAAGTTGCTTTGCATCATATGGTAATGACGTTAAGACCGAGACCTTTTATAGATAGACTGTGCAAGAAACCCACAACTAATCGGACGACAACCAAATTTATGTAGCTTGAGGAGCTAAAAGAATTTAGAAATAAGATAAGGGTGGAAGGTAGCTTAGCCAAGAAAAAGCTACTCAATAGAGACAATACTGATGAAGGAGCTCATTCCAAGCTATGGCTCAAGCCAAGATGAAGACCTCCAAGGAAGATGGTGGTGCAGAAGCTGTGGAAAAGGTTGGTAGGTGTCTCGGTTTTATGGTGTTTAGGGTGGCAAGATGGTGGCTCCTCCTCTAAGATATATAACTCAAGCAAGGAGAGAGGCTATGGTGGTGTTTAGGTATTCTCAAGAGAGGTTGGGCCAACTCAGGAGGAGGGTGGCTAGTGGAGACCACATGGGATGCTATAGCCTTTTGGTGACCTAAATGAGTAGTATGACACAATTTTGGCAGCATAACCTTACTCAATTCATAGGTGAAAATACATGGGGAGAGACACCATTATTTATAGAGTAAGGTGTCTCCAAAGTGGACCAAAACCCTAAAATGCTATCTTGCACCAAATCCTAAAAATCTCATCTTGGTGAAGGTGAGCATGACACATGGCACCCTAACTTTTAGAAAAACTCTCCACTCCTAAAGTGACATGTGGAAAACCACTTTAGCCAAAGTTCTCAAGGAAAGTGACACATGGCCACTACCTTAGTAAGAAAACTCTCCACTAAGAGCTTGCCATGTGGGCACCATGTCTCTCCACCAAGCTAGGGTTACAAAATTACTCACCTAAGATTAGCTTAAGCTAGGCCCAAACCCTATACAACTTGGCTCTTAATACAAAGCCTAAAAGAAATCCTACATTACATGACCCTCATTACAGGGTCTAAAAATTCCTAATCTACTAGAGATACTCCAAAATGGCCTAATACATAGAGTTTTACTTCACCTTGCATAGATGACTCCAACTCTTCTTGAAAGTGCTTGGCAATGGCTAGGGGTCATGCCATCAAGTACTTAAAAGGCAGGACCCTGAATCAAGGAACAAAGAACATCCAAATTTGCGTGTTATACACTATTGAATGTGCAAGGTAGCGTGCTTAGTAAACACCCTCAATACAAACCTCTTAGTGACACCTCGGAAGACGCAAAAGCATCCTAATGCAAACCTTAGTCATTGATATCGTTACCATTGGAATTTCGGGCATACTGTTGATCAATGCTTAACCATCAAGGATATGTTTGAGAATTGATTCAAGTGGGGCATCTCACATGTTTTGTTTGAAGGGACAAGTAGGAAAGCCAAAACTAAAAATGGTGCAAGGTGGAATAGGAACAATAGGGAGAAGACACAATAAGGATGTTAGAGAAAAATTGAAGAAACCCTGTTTATTTTTATTAAGCTTTGTTAAAACAACAAAAGTATATAACATGACTATATTTTGTTTGTAACAACTAAACGTTTTTTGTTAGATGATATAACACCTTGTTGTTTTTGCTTCGTCTGATAAATGGTATTCTTAATTAGACGATACAAACACACTTATTAAGTTTCCATTCTTAGAACACATTATATATGTTATATATGTTTGCAAAGAATGTCTTCGTCTAACAAGAAGATCACAAAGCTCACATCATTAGAGCTCATTTAATGCATCTTTTCATCTGAATGTTGGCATACACAAGAAAAGGAAAAGACATCTCTAAAGATCTCAATGGGAAGAATTTTTTTTGAAATTGATCCTTTCTCAACAAGTATTTAAAAAAATCCTTCAAGTTGAAGAAAAATAGCAAAGTGATCATAAGTGCAAAGATGTTATCTATTTCATTGTTCTAAGATCTAAGTGCCTAGATCTTCATGTGAACAATATTTTGTGTTCAAATCACAAACTAGTTGAGTGAGTCCACTTTATATACGTCATAAAATGATATCCCCTCTTGAGTAAGCAACCTTTGCAATCTTTGTGATTACATCTCTATACAAACATTGTCTGGTTAGTTAGGACTGGTTCTTGTCCAAGAATACTTGAGTTAGCCAAGGGAGGTTGAACTTCAAAGATACTTTCTGTCTTAGCTAGCAGTGGCCACATTATAAAATTTACTCATCTTAGCCAGTAGATACTCAATTCCAAAGAATACTCGTGTTAGTCAGGAGTGGGTGGATTACAAAGAATACTTGTCGTAGCCAAGAATGGACGCATTCAAAAAAATATTTATTTGCCAAGGGGTGGTTGAGGTCCAACTAGTTCTCATTTTGTATCTTGTAGCAATAGTTTGCCTAGTGAAACTCAATATGTTGATTAAAAATTGGATGTAATTTTTGTTAACTAATCAACTATATTATAAAAATATAGTGTAAATCCTTCTTATTTCTTCTCTTTTAAATTGTATGGTATTAAATATAACTAATCTCAGAAGGAGAATTTTGTGAAAACGAGTTTTGAAAAAAAAATTAAGCAATCTAGCTATCAAGCTTGAAGTTGTGGTTGGCTTTCCTTGTCATCAAATGCAATCTCTTAAAGAAATCACTTGATAACGCGTTTGTAAACCAAAACCATCATATGATTGCATATCATGAAATGATATATTGCAAAAATTACAAAAATGTCTTAAAAATACAATTCAATCCTCCTTTGTTATTTTTTGACTCATTTTCCATAAAGAAAATTACATAGAGGAAGATTGCAAAAAGTACAATATATACTCACAAGGAAAGAATATGACATTTTAGACACCTTTTTTATTGATTTTTAAGCATCTAACATTAAATGTGTTGGTAGAGAAAATTTCTCACCACATTATTTTTTACTTTGGTTAACTTGTAAATAATCACTACAACAAAATATGAAACTAGTTTTCAAATAATAATGTCGACCTATTCTAACATGATGTTAAAAAATATTTTTTATTTGAATATCATTACTTTATTTTTAACTATTTGTTTGTTTAAGTTAGTTTTGGTTTGATTGATACTAATTTTATTTATTTTATTATTTACTTAAGTTAGTATTAATTTAGTCAATACTAATATTGTATAATTTTAATATTTATTTTGGTGAGAGTCAACTATGCACATACTAATTTATGTGCTATGAATATGTATGTCTTCATGACAACAAATAGTAACTATAAATTATATTACTTTTAATTCAAGAGTTCAAATTTAAGGATGACAAATCTTCTTATTCACAATTTTGCTTATTCAACTTTTCTCTCACTTTCTTATATAAAACTTTTCGCGCACAACTTCTTCGTTTACACTGATTTCATTCATCGAGTACAATTCTATAAATGAAATAATATTGACATGACTAATACTACATAGAGATGATTTTTAAAAGTCTGAGTTAATGGATTAACATCAATAATTTTAAAGTCTGCTATTCCTGTCATGTAAATTTGACATCATAAACTAATTAACATAAATTTGTGTTCATTAAATTGGCCTTTTATCGAGCCAAATATGTATTTATACGTAGGAATCATATCTCAATTACTTGTCATTTTTATTTGTTTTGTTGTTCATTTATCTTTCCATTTAAACAATTATTTCAATTTTAAAAAATAGTTACTAAAATTAGTAAAATAATAAAACTAAAAAATAATTTTTTTTATTATAAATAATTATTTAAATTTAAAATATAATAATTAAGAGGATAAAATTGATAAAATAAAAAGGACACCAAAGATGTTTATCTCTTCATATATGTAGTTGTATTAATATTAATATTATTATTAGTAGTAGTAGTATTAGTATTATTTTTTTTATCACTACGCAATACTATTATAGTATTATTATTATTATTATTATTATTATTATAGTTAGATACATATTTTACTTTTATTTACTACGGGATCATATTTCAATTACTTGCTCTTTGTATTTGTTTTATTATTCATTTTATCTCTATAACTTGGTATTTTTTGAATTGAAAAAAATAGTTACTAAAATTAATAGAATGATGAAACTGACAAATAATTCTTATTATGAATAATTATTTAAATTTAATAAATAATAATTAGAGGATAAAATTGTAAAAACAAAAAAAGGTCATAAAAAATGTGTATCTCATTATATATTTAGTTAGTGTGGGTTATTATTATTATTACTATTATTATTATTATTATTATTATTATTATTAATAATACTATCACTACGGGATATTATTATGATAGTATTATTATTATTATCACTATGGGATATTATTATAATAATGTTATTATTACTATTATTGTTAGACACACATCTTAATTTTATTTACTACGAGATCATATTTCAATTAGTTGTCATTTTTATTTGTTTTGTTGTTGATGTATATCTTTATATATAATTATAGATTATTAGAATGTCAACATTAGCCTTGATATTTGCATTGATATTAATATTTATAGCATAAAAATTATTATTATTATTATTATCATTTGTTTGTTATTATTAGTATCATTATTATTTTTATTATTATTATTACTATTCATAATGATATTATTAGTATAAGTACTTTTTTTAATTATAAAAGACGTTATTATACTAAATACTTTTGCTAAATAGATTTTTAATTTTTTAAAAATTTTATAATTTATATTAATACTATTATTATTTTTTAATGGTTAAATAAATATAATAACAACAATATTATTATTCTAAACAAATATGAAATAAATAAAAAAATGTGTGTACACACACGGATCATATACTATTATAATTATTTTGTAAAATCAATTAAGTGCACCATATTGAGATATTAATTTTATTTATTATATTTAAAAATGAATATACAATTTCATTTCATTAATAATAATATTTACAACAATATAACCTAATTTTCATGATATTTATTATTTTATATTTATATTATTGTTATTATTATTATCAATTATAAGTCTAATTATTATTATTATTATTATCAGCTCTAATTATAATAATAATAATTATTATTATTAACTATAATTGTTGTTATCAACTATAATTATTATGATTAGTATTACTATCAACTATAAGTTTTATTATTATCATTATTAACTACAATTATTTCTATTATTATATTACTATTATTATTATTATTATTATTATTATTATTACTACTATTATTATTAGTTAGAAATATAATTGGCTTAATTACTCGGATCATACCCATTTTGGTTTGAAAATTTTAAAATGGTACCCACTTTGAACTTTGTCTCAATTTAGTACTCAATTTTGATTATTGCATCAATGTAGTACCCTCCGTTAAGTCTTCACAAACGGCGTTAACTACCTTGCCACGTGTCAGCCTCTGGATTTTTTATTTTTTCAATTTTTTTAAAATTTTTTTAAAATTTTTTTTTGCCACGTGTCAAATCTTTGATGTGACACGTGTCAAGGTACCTGACAAGTGTCATTATCTTCATTTCAACTTAGTCCCCACATGTCTCTATTTGTTTCAATTTAGTACTCATATATATATATTTATTGGTTTCAATTTAGTACCCAATTTATTTATTTTAATTTTGTCTGAATATTTTTTTACAAAATAGAGAAATATTATGATCCGAGTAATTAAACCAAATATAATTATTATAATAGTTATTATTATTATTGTTGTTGTTATTGTTTTTATTATTATTATTATTATTATGGTTACAATACACATTTTACTTTTACTTAATATCTATGAATCATGTTTTAATTACTTGACCCTTTTATTTGTTTTGTTGTTTATTTATCTTTACATTTGAATAATTATTTCAATTCAAAAAAATAGTTATTAAAATTAGTAAAACAATAAAACTGAAAAATATTTTTTTTATTTTAAATAATTATTTAAGTTTAAAATATAAAAATTAAGAGGATAAAATTGAAAAAACAAAAAAGGACACCAAGTTGTTTATCTCTTCATATATGTAGTTGTATTATTATTATTATTATTATTATTATTATTATTTTTATCACTATGCGATATTATTTTAGTGTTATTATTATTATCTATTATTGTTATTGTTATTATTATTATTGTTATTATTATAGTTAAACACACATTTTACATTTATTTACTACGGAATCATATCTTAATTACTTGTACTTTTTATTTGTTTTGTTGTTCATTTTATTTTTATATCTGTGTTATTATTTGAATTAAAAAAATAGTTACTAAAATTATTAAAATGATAAAATGGGAAAATAATTTTTATTATGGATAATTATTTTAATTTAACAAATAATAATTAAGAGGATAAAATTGTATAAACAAAAAAGCACACAACAAAAGTATATCTCTTTATATATGTAGTTATTATATTATTACTATTATTATTGTTATTTTTATTTTTATCACTACGAGATATTATTATAATGGTATTATTATTATTATTATAGTTTGACACACATCTTAGATTAATTTATTACGGGATCGTATTTCAATTACTTATCATTTTTATTTGTTTTGTTGTTAATGTATATCTTTATATATAATTATAGATTATTATATTTGACATTAGCCTTCGTGTTAGCATTAATATTAATATTTATAGCATAAATATTGTTATTATTATTATTAGTATCATTATTATTTTTTATATTATTATTACTATTCATAATGGTGTTATTATTATAAGTGTGTTTTTTTTAATTATAGAAAACGTTGTTATACTAAATACTTTTTATAAATACAGTTTTAATCTTTTTAAAATTTTTATAATTTATAATTTATAATTTATGATTTATATTAATATTATTATTCTAAAAAAATTTAAAATAAAAAAAACAAAAAAAAATGTTTGCATGGATCATAGGTTATTATAATTATTTCGTAAAATCAATTAACTGTATTATAATGTGATTTCAAATTTATTTATTATATTTAAAATTGAAATTATTATTGCATCACTTAGATTTACTAATTACTTTAATAACAACATTTACAACAATATAACTTAATTTTCATAATATTTTATTACATAATACTTTCACTATTTTATTGTTTTAATATATAAAATAAAACAAATATGTCTGTGCGTACACACGACTCAATATACTAGTTCTTATATAAAACTTTCCACGCATAACTTCTTCGTTTTCACTGATTTATTCATCGAGTATGATTCTATAAATGAAATAACACTGACATAGCTAATACTACATAGAGATGATTTTTAAAAGTCTGAGTTAATGGATTAGCATAAATAATTTTAAAGTCTGCTATTCGTGTCATGTAAATTTGACATCATAAACTAATTAACATAAATTTGTGTTCAGGTCTTTTATCGAGTCAAATATGTATTCTGTTATAGTGAATTAAAATGACATCCTTAAATCCATATTTTATTTAAAAAGAGTCAATATATATATATATATATATATATATATATATATATATATATATATATATATATATGTTGGGTATAAGGCTCCCTTTCTATGTGGAGAAAAGGCCCAAAATTTGAGAAGTTCATGTCTCATTTAACCCAGTGGAGAGGGGGCTATAAAATAAAGAGATAGGCAGAACAATAGAGTCAGAACACACTGAAAGCCCTAACACATAGAGGGAGAGGTAGAGGAAAAATTCTGTTCACGTTTTTCACAGAGCTGTCACAGTAGAATCGGCGTTGCGGATTCGTTCACCGTTGGATCGAGCTGAAATTTTTACAGAAGGTTCGGAAATAATTGCTCTTCATTCTGACCGGTCGTATCTTTGATATGAGGTCTGAGTTGGGAGATATTAATTTCGCACTGCAGCAGTGATTTGTAGAGGTTTTCCTCTCTTGTTCTTCTTTATTTTGAAAGCTTTGTTGCTTTGTTATTTGGTTGGGTGTTGGCACTAATTTGTGCTATTGATTAAGACTCTTTTGTAGTCTTGTTGATCATAGTGGAGCTATTTCTTTGCTCTGGATGACTCGTGGTTTTCACCCTTGATTTGAGGGGTTTTGCACGTTAAAAATCTTGGTGCCTTTATTTGTGCTTTTGGTGATTTATTATTGCTGCTCTTTGATTATTGCTCCTCATAGATTCTTGCAAGTTAGGGGAAATTATATCCGTTGCATTTTCTGGTATATTGTTTGTTGTTGTTTTTCCCATCAGAGTGGCATCAGAGCTCTTGGTTGGGCTATATTTACTTGCTTGAATGATGGAGGCAAATGCAAAGATGATTGCTTTGAATGGTACAAATTATCATTTGTGGAGGGAAAGATGAAAGATTTATTATTTGTCAAGAAATTGCGTCTTCCGGTCTTTACTACACAGAAGCCAGATTCTATGTCTGAAGAAGAATGGGACTTTGAGCACCAACAAGTATGTGGTTTTATTCGGCAATATGTTGAAGATAATGTTTATAATTATATTGCTAATGAGACACATGCCAGAGCTTTGTGGGAGAAGATTGAGTCTTTGTATGCTTCTAAGTCGGGCAATAATAAATTGTATTTGTTAAATTGCTTGATGAATTTGAGGTACAAGGAGAATTCTTCTATTTCTGATCACTTAAATGAGTTTCAAG
>Ga0214545_1002500_pt1 | contig 35411 bp, 22 predicted proteins | sample CNSS4metaG_FD_160064 | JGI IMG/M metagenome (GOLD analysis project Ga0214545, IMG submission 160064) | Root nodule microbial communities from cowpea collected in UCLA plant growth center, Los Angeles, California, USA - CNSS4 | ecosystem: Host-associated > Plants > Roots > Nodule | place: USA...
TTTAATTGTTCTTGGTTTTCTATGGTTTATGTGCTTTCCATTTCCTTGTCATTTTGAATCAATCCATCATCTTCTTCTCTTGAGCTTTGTGAAAGGAACCTTCACATCTAGATAGCTTGCTATCTTATTGTCCAGTGGGGATTTCACTTAGCTTTCTCAATCAACTCACACCATATTCAATATTCTTAAAAAGGAACCAGATAATCCTTCATCAGCGGCTCACCCCATGCTGCAAGTGCCACACCAGTAGCGTCATTGTTACTGATTTTAGGCATTGTAGAAATGGTTCCAAAGAACCCAATCACTCCACATGCAATTCTTAGCACTAAACATCCTTATCTAGTCATAATAACCTGACTAAATAACAATCCAACACAATCATATACACATCAAATCGTAAATTTGAGGTCATGCCTTTACGTAAATGTTTATTAAGAATCCACCACACCTATCCCTTTCCCAAGTAAAGCTTTCCATACTGATTTCCAACCAACAATACAAATTGGCACATAAAAGAAAGTTCTCTAAATAGAAATTGTACCACCATTGTCAAAGTAAACCAGTCCCCGTTACACTCTTATTAATTCTAATTGACCCAGGTTCAACTAAGTTTAGCACTAACATGAAATCACATGTCATACCTTTGTCCCTTTTCCCAATATGCTTTGCCAAATAGGTAACTCTTGTTACAGACAAATCTAGAAAAGGACCCCCTGAAATCCTCACTTCAACCCCAATGCAGACACAACCAAAATGCACATTTGCACTGGTCTATCGCCTAATGGTAGTTCGTGTGCCGCCAAGTGGTGTATTCAAATTCTGGGCAAATTCCAGATGTTCCTGCATTAGTGGGGACCCTAATCCACAAATCATTCCTTCCCTTTCTACAATATCCATCAATTCGTGTTCACCCATAATTACAGAGTTCGCTAGTAAATAATCTGTCATTTAATTGCATCTCATCATTCCCTAATTTTAATCTGAAATCAGAGTCCCTCATCCTAATCCCAAACATATACCTATGCCCCGATTATACCCATGTTCATGCAATCATCATTAAATAACGCAATCCTATACATTCAATCACCTCACCAATTGCCCAATCATACATAAAGATTCAATTCAGGCCTTTCAAACATCACAGAAAACACAAGAAACCAGAAAAGTAGGCAATCTAGTTCGCGTCGCTTGGCGGATAGAACATAGCCGCTAGGCGGTTGATGGCAAAACCCAGAAAATAGGTTATGGAAGCATGAGTCGCAAGGTGGGTCTTCAACGCTACGAGGCGATTTTTGGAAAATTCTAGAAACACGAATAGTTTAAACAAAATTTGGCAGAATCCAAGGACCACATGCATTCCATTTAATCCAGAATCATACAATTAAACACAAAACACAAAATACAACTCCCCTAACCTGGTTTCCTTCTCTAAAAATGTTCCTAAGCTTCTTCCTTGATAAAAATCTCCATATGTCTCTAACAACAGTCCACTCTTCACTTTTGGGCTCTAAAATCCTTCTCTCACCAGTTCACACGAATTTTTGCTCTAAAACGAAAATTAATTAGGGGAGGGGTAATGCTAATTCAATTCCCCAGTACTTGGTGGTTTCTCAGCCTCTCAGCCTTCTCTGTAGAAGGCTAGGTTTTCCTTAGCTTAGCAAACATAATAAATGTAAACAAAAACTACTTTGCACTAGCCAAGGTCCAAACACACAACCACATGCTTAACAAGCCAATGCACAACCATCCAACCAATTCATGTTTCTTGATAATTCTTACTTATCTAAGATTATATCATCATGCTCCATGATCAAGCATACATACAAAACAATAAAAGAATTAAATTAACGCATTATGGCATATACCAGACTCAAACCCAAGTCCTCTTAGCATAGCCAAGTACTTTCAACCACTTGAGCAAGTACTATTCCTTGTCTTCTCTCTCCACATTAATTAACTTAAGGATTCTTGCCCTCATGTTTATTAAATAAATATTTATTTATTTCATTTTCCCGAGTCTTACAGACGACACCAAACCCATGATAAAATAACATCACACACATGAATAAACTTAGTAAAAACATGAAAACGCCTTTAAACCTCATTTTTTTTTTCTAAATTCCTTGCTTTGGATGATTTAGTATTAACATTCTTTGGCATACCCCTACTAGGTTTTCTTGTAGTTTGAACTAGTACATCATCCTCTTTAGTATTAAAATCTCCCTTCTCATCAAGCATATTAGCCCACTTATAATCTAATTTCAATTTCTCTACAAAATGAGCTTCCTTATACATAAAATAAATAGGAATTGCCTCATAATTACTAGATGGTGAATGTAGTTATTGTAAACCCTGTAAACTATTAACAGTGGGAGTGACATCCTCTAAAGAAGGCATACTAGTCAAGGAATTAGGCTCCACTAGCACATTACTAGTACCAATATCTAGATTCTTAAGAAGAGAATATTCATTCACAACACAAAAATTATCATAATTAACCACTAGTGGCTCTAGTTGTGACTGAACAGTAGGTTGTACCACAAGCTTTATAGCAAGCTCCACCATACGTTCTACCACAGGCTCCACATCTTTTTATTTCTTTCTTTTATGCCTTCATATGTTATCTTATCCTTTTTATTTTCTCTCAATTTCACCTTTAAATCACATCTATTGCAAAATCTGACCACATCTTGTCATAGTGGAGGAACTAAGAAACACTTTGCATTGATCAGGTTTCTAAACAAGGTAAGTTTCTATTTACTCTATAGAATCATGCATCTATTAGTTTTATGTTGTTTTAGTAACCAACATTAAAGGGGTCAGTTGAGAGAAGTAACCCTCTAAGCTTGTTTAACCATATATTGAAATTCTATTATGTTTGAATACTTTGCTTTAGGGCTCTTGTTATGAGTATTAGTGTTTTTTTAGTTGTAGAACCTTAATTTTGAGGAAAGTTATTCTCAAGTATGGGAAGTTAATAAAAAAATACTAATAGTATTGAGTCAAATTTGTAATGATGATAAGATAGTGCTAAGTGGATGAAATATTGAACTCTATTTTTGGATTAATTACTTTTGTATATTTTAGTTGTTTAAATTTGACATGGTAAATGTTTGTATTTGAGTATGATGTGTCAAATTGGTTAATTTGTTATATCTGTGCATGTTTTGAGCTGAGTTAGACATATTTTATTACATGAAAAAAGTATAATGGCTCGGATTGACCTAATAGGCCAATATGATACACATAAGATTTTGAATTATGTAGTCTTGCTAGGTGGGACCTTAGAGTCACTAGGTGTGTGAAAAAATTTTCATTCTAGAGAGCTTTCTACTTTCTTTTCATTGGGCAGATCATTTTGTCGTAGGGCGAGCAAGGTGAAATTGGCTCATAGGGGTTGGGCTACTAGGCGAGAAGAAAGAATTGCCAACCAATTTTTTTTTTTGAAATCCAAATATAAGAGATTATGGTCATTGGGCAAGATAGAGTTGTTGAGACCATATGAACCCTTTTAGATGATAGTGTTTTGATGATAACAAAACACTAGAGATACAAGATAGACAAAGGATATCATCATACATTATGAGACACAATGTCAAAATACACTAATTAGATGATATAAGAAAGGATCATAATAAATATTTTTATGAACTTTCCTAAAATTTCTAATTGCAGCAAAAGCAATTGATTATATGATATGATCAAATGGACAAACAAGATAAATAATTGTTCTATATTATGTTTAGTCTAATGTATTTTATAAAGCATATGTGATCCCGTGAATAGGTCAGTTGAGTATTGATTAGACGAGTATTGACCAGATGACTCAGTACTAGAAGCTATAAACGTAATGATTAGATGAGTGCCTTCACCAGATGATTACATTCATCATACGCTACACTCACTAGATGCGCTTAAGAATTTCTTTGTAATTTTGAAACCACACTTATAAAATTGTTATCTTTTTCATGTTTAGGCAATCATTTTATATCGGTTGACAAGTTTAGTGTTGCCTAAAGCCAAAAATAATGTAGTGTTGGATGGTGTTCATTTGCACTAGTCATTTAAAATGTAAAGGTAATAGTGGCACGTTGAGTTTCTATTATAAGGTAACCCTCGATCAGTGATTAGGTGTCAAGATAATGGTTGTCATTGTTGGAACTAGTTGTGATGGTGGCATTCTTAGTTAGGGCCAATGTGTAAGACCCGAGAAATTTCAATAATTAATTAAATAATTATTTAATAAATACGGGTAATAGGGGCCTTTAAGGCATTTAATGCGGAGTGCTATGACGTGGAAAAGTACTAGCTCAAGTGGTTGAGAGTACTTTATTGTGTGAAAGGACTTGGGTTCGAGTCCTATGTATGCAAATTGTATGTTATTCTAATTTGTGCATTATTTTAATGATATGTTGGAATGTGGTTAGTGATCATGTAATCCTAAAATTATAGGAGTTATCACAAAACATAAATTGGTTGTTTGGTTGTGCACTTGCTTTGTGATTAAATGGTTGACGGTGAGGAGAGTGAGTAAACTTCTGTTCTGAGTGCACTGAGAAAAGGAGTGATCAAAGCGAACCCTATTGGCATTGGTGCAACAAAGGAGCACTTGTAAGAGGCACAAATTAAGTAAGGGGAGCTACTTTTAATTGTTTTGATTCATGAATAATGTATTGTGACTTGTATGAACTGAATTGCATGAATCTCTTTCTGAATTATGTTGTTTCTCGCAAAATTTTAGGTTTTCGCATAGAAACTGCCTGGCGGGCATGAAGGTGTCGCCAGGCGGCACATCAGTCTTACCCAAATTCTGGGTTCTGTCATGAATTGCCTAGCAGTGAGACGGAACCACCAGGCGATGCACGTTGTCTTGTCACTATTTGGTTGCAATTTTGTATATTTCTTGATGTGCTGACCCTTCCATATCTGTCCATATCTGCGGGATTGCAAAATATCGTAATAATCATATTGGTTGTGTGAGTTTTAGTTACCATTAAGGGTGAAGATAAGGTGAATCGTAATTCAAACTAAGAAATTCAATGAATGTTGGGTTATTGGTATTGAATGATGCACATAGGAATCATATGGTGAGTAATGTGTACGATGATTGGGTGTGGAGTTGATAAATTGTGAGAAGTTTATTTTTGTTCTGATAAAATGGGAGTCCAGATCACATTTTGGGAAATTCGAGTTCACTGCGGGTGCAGAAACGCGTGTTTTTTGGCTAAGTTCTGATACGCCGCCTGGCGATGACAATGGACGGGCCTAGTTTGGTGTAGTGATGTTGTTGGCTGAGAGAGAGAGAGAGATAGAGAGGGAGAGAGAGAGAGTTTTGGTAATTTAAAGGTAATTGGGCAATTGGTGATTGAAAATGGGAAGATAAAGGTATAGAGGTAAGCCTAGGAGTAGATTTTGAGGAATATAATGGTATATGTGTGCTAAGGCATGATTGGAATTAAAGTGTGAATGGTATCAGGAAATAAAGAGTGTATTACTCTGATGGGGAGAGTAGGTACAGGGAAAGATGTGCTAGGTAGGGGTACTTTAGGAGAAGTATGATGTTTATGCATTATTAGCTAAGTTAAGAGTCATAGTATGTGGAGACTTAATTTGAAGTATTTGGGTTGTGTGGTAATGTCATTTAGTTGGAGCAAATTCTTGGATAATAATAGCATGATTGGTAAGTCCTAATTCATGATTGGAGTAAGCTATGATCTCAAACTATAGGTAAAGGATCAGGTAGAGTAAGGGATTGGTTTCTACTATAACTTGATTAAGTCATGTTGCAATTATATGGTGGTGGGTAAATCACCTAGTTTGAGATGATTAAATGGCGAGTATGAGTTATAGGCAACTAGACTATGTTGAAGTGGATGGGTAATTAGAATCAAGTTCTAATATAAGAAGGTGATGTTCATTTGGAGATCAATCAGATAGCAGAACAAATCAGTTTTGGGACCTCCAGGGAAGTCCTAGCATCGTGTGTCGCCTGGCGGTAGGGTGTAATCTGCCAGGCGATAGACCCTACAATAGTGGGTTTGGAAGTGGCTGGCGCCTGGCGACAAGGGGTAAACCGCCAGGCGGTCTGTGCAAGTTTCACCTGGCAACGCTTAGGCTACGCCAGGCGATAACGCTACGGGTAATGGCTGTGTGGGTTATTTTTATGCAGTGACGTGATACTTGGATTAGGGGATGTTGTGCCATGAGCGGGTAGGATCATGGATGGTGTTGAACATATGATGATATGAGTGGGGAGGTTCATATCTAGTTACTCTCGTGTGGGGATACGTGCGAGGTAGGTTCGTATGTTCCGTGCTCACACTTGAGAGATGTTGCGTGCGGGGAGGTACGTGGCTGGTGGATCACATATGTTGGACTACGGACGGACAGGTCCGTAGAGCAGGACTACGAGCGGGGAGGTTCGTAGAGTAGGACTACAAGCGGGGAGGTTCGTAGAGGAAGGACCACGAACGGGGAGATTCGTGTGAGCATCATAAACCCTGAATCTGAGGCTAACTATTTGTGTGTTTTAAGGTTGAAAAGCCTTGGGGTTTTAAGGTCTTGGCCAGGAACTAATTAGGATGAATAAAATGGGTCTCTTGCTTATATTTTGTTAATTTATATGTTGTTTCTAATTTTATAAGCTCACCCTTTCTGTTTGTGATTGGCAATGATCATGTGATTCGTTACACGAGAGCAAATGATGATACAGGTGATGCTGTGGTTGCGCAAACGACGGAGTGAGGGCTAGCTTGGGATTAGAGCTAGGGGATTTATTATGTTTTCATGGTTTTGTTGGATTTTTGGAAATTGTAATACTTTTATCACGTCTACTTTATAGATTTTGGCGCGTTGTTTAACAGTTTAAATTTTTCGCGTTTGGGAACAATAATATTGTGACGTTTGAATTTCATTTTCTATATTTTTTTATTTAATTTAAGTAATATTCCTTAGGGATGTTACACAATGCAGTGGTGTAGTGGTGGTGCATAAAGAGGAAATGAAGATGGTGAGGAGTGGTTGATTCCCATTTGGCATTGATGGATTTTGGAAGATGAACACCCACTTTACAAGAGGAAGAAAGGATGGATGTCGGTGACACCTCCGGTCACGGCGAGATGATGACTCCGGTTAAGAGTGACATGGCAATGCTAGCGGAGGGCAAGTTGGACATGTTGGGAAGGAGCAGGGAAAACTTTGAATGGGGTTAGGAGAGATGAAGAATACCCCAGATGGATGATGAAAAAAAGGGGGTTGTTCCAATTTTTTTGTAAAGTTAGGTTGATATAATTTAGTTGTTCGTGCACCTCCCTCTTTTAAATTTTTTGCACCTCCACAAGTTGTATCGGACCTATTCTAACTACTTGTTACACTTTACACACACATACCACTATTTTTATTTGTTGGGTTGGTGATAGCAAACACTTTGTCACACAAGCCAATCAAACAAAGACCATATTTTCTCCCTTTGCTAATGTAGCATAGAGGTCAACCTGAATCAGTCCAAGAAACACAAGCCTAATGAATTCATTGATTGAGATTTCAAAAGAAAGGTTCAGGGGATTGAAAAGCTTTAAAATAGAAATAAAAAGAGAAAAATAGTAGGTGTATTGAGTAAAGAGAGTTATAAATGGAAGTAGAGAAATAAAACCATGATTCAAAAGGAACAAGGCACCGAACGGTACAAATGTAGAGACTAGACAATTCAAACTAACACATTAGACGAAAGTAAAGTAAAAGCAACAAACGATAAGAAAACAAGGAATTAGATGATTGAGAAAAATGAAGCAACAAATAATTTATAATAGCATATACTGGACAAAGCATTAGAATAAAGGAAAATGAAGAGTAAACAAAGCATAAAATGCAAATACTAGATGAAAAGAAATGGAAAGGCACAAAAATAATGGAAAATAAAGCATTAGACAAGTTGAAAAAGAAATGATATTTTAACAAACAAAAGTTCGACAAACTTGACCAAGTCCACGTGGCTTATGTTCAACAATATTTTTTTTTGTAAGTATTCCTCCATGTTATCTATGCCAAAGTCATGACCCCACTACTCACTTTTTATCTTCTCCGTCGTATATTCATACTTACACTCCTTCATCGCTCTCAAATCCTCCAACCTAGAACTACATTTCCTCTTTTTTGTACTCAATCTAGAGTCCAAATTATTTATAAAAGCACAAAAAACAAACACCCTACTCTTCAACCCCCCCCCCCCCCCCCCCCCCCCCCCCCCCAATTTGACCCCACTTTCCTTCCCTCACCACAAATTGTGTAACATCCCGTCAGGATATTACTGATTTAAATAAATAAAACAAATAAAATCATAAAGATGTCGCATTTATGAATAAACTTCATTTCTCCAAAAGCGCGGGAAATTTAAACTTTTATAATTTCAATATTTAATTCCAAATCCAAGATTACAAAAACTGAATAATCCAGAACGATCTCATATACTTTTACATTTTATTTCAAAATACAAATAACATAAAGCCATAAAAAGTCTCCCATGCTATCCACCGCTCCGTATCTAAGCATCACTGGCACCACCTGCATCAACATCCTCTGGTCACGTGTACCGCGTACACGATCATCGCCAAACACAAGCAGATAGGGTGAGCTTATAAAATCAACATACATCATAATAATAAATATATAACCAACCATATAACTATATTTTCTGCAAAGAACCAATATACGATCTCTTTCTCTATTCTCTATCATCTGGCCACAACCAGACCGTTCGTGTTCTACCTTTTCTAATGGTTACCCCAAGATAATTTTCTGCCAAACCTATCGGCCACAACCGACAGAGCACGTGCGGGAACCAATGCCACGGATCATACACCGTAACGCCAAGTGGAGTTCCCAAATACGAACATAGTTCGTAATGTCCCAAGACTACCAAACTCGTCAGCATTTTACAGAGGAGGGCAATCTATCTGGACCCATCCGTACTGGCCACAACCAGCACACTTTCACCGGCAACACTCGCCAACCCGAGCTCAACTCAAGGGTTCCTCGTGTTCATCCTCCATCCCGAGCTCAACTCGAGGGATGCCATTTCGAGCTCAACTCGAGGAATGTACGTGCTTAACCCCTATCCCGAGCTCAACTCAAGGGATACGTTTCGAGCTCAACTCAAGGAACCCAGCAATCTTACCTTTGAAGTGTCACCAAAAGCCTTGTAGAACACCCTACAAAGTCCAATAACCAAGACTTACAGCAACCAAAACGCCTAGCGGGTGACACGTACCGCTAGGCGCTATCCGCTTCTAAATCGCCTGACAGGGGACACGTACCGCCAGGCGCCAAGCGCCTCAAGAATCATAAAGTCTGCAACTACCGCCTGGCGGGCCGTTCACACCGCCAGGGGGACGCTGTTCCAGGAACTACTGTTTTTGTCGCTATCGCCTGGCGGAACCTCCCTTCCGCCAAGCGCCTCCTGCACCAGAACCTCACTGTTGCCTCGCTACCGCCTGGCGGACCTAACTCTGTCACCAGGCACCGTATCAGTACTTATGCAGTACTGGTTTTGATCAGATACTCTTCGCATCTTACACTCACACCCATCCTCAATCCATTATGCTCTTAATTCAGTGCATGGTATTGTTTACTTGTATAAATATTTACCACTCTCCCTCTCTACAACAACTCAAAAATAATTACACTCCAAGAGACTCACAAATGGTTGGGTGTCATTCATGTTTTCCCAAATCAATACTGATACGCATGTTATTAAGGCTCTGGCAGTACTGGAATATTCCATGAGCTAACATACTCCCCATGCTTCTAATTACCATTCACTCAACTACTTTATACACCCACAATGTTCGCTTATAAAGTAAGATGGAAAATATCATTACCTTAGTAGGATCGCTATACATTATCCCCTGCACCAGTCCTCTTCGTTCAATTATATATCCTACTGCAAAATCTTAACAGATTCCTTTCCTTAGTAGAATAACACATTCAACTCCTAATTTCATTTGTCCTTACTAAAGACTATTATCCAACCCTTATCTCTAGCCCCCTTGCAGATAAACTAGAAACTGATTTACCAAAGGACCAAACGCCTAATATCCCAAAACACTATTATAGTCCCGAACAACCACTCAGATCCATGTTCACTGCGTTGGCGCCTGGCGGCCATTCCTATGCCACCAGGCGGTGCGCCTGCCTTTCTGGGAAATTTCCAGAATTTCGTCACTCTGTACAATTCAAACTCTCCAATTTTCTCATCCCAGTTCCTCCGTTCTTCAACTCAATTCCACTCCCTCGTTTACTTGCGATTATTACTCTTGTTAAACCTTCACATACGCCGAATTTCCTTATGATAACAAAACCCCAATTTCGACCCTACGACACCTTTCCACTGTTCCATTCAAATTCGTCCCTCAAATATACTTAGTTCATAGAAATACCACATTATCTCATCACTTAACACTATCACAGGATTTCCCTACTATCAGAAACAACCCAGAATCACAAAATCACCAAAACCAGACCTAACCGACTCGCATCGCCTGGCAGAAATTCATCACCGCCAGGCAGTTCATCAGAGAAACCCAAAACTAGGTTGTAGACTTACGTCGGCTGGCGGTACAAAGACTCACCGCTAGGCGATTCCTCAGGGAGCCCAGAAATACACTAAGCGAGTATGTGCCGCCTGGCGGCTATGAACAGCCTGCTAGGCGGTTTCTGGAAAAATCTCCAGAAATCAGAATTTTACAATTTAAACAGTGATCATGCAGTCATATTATCATATGTTTCATGTATTCATTAAAATGAACAAGTAAATTGGAGTCCAGCTCCCCTAACTTGGTTTTCCTTCGCTTAAAGCTTTGACGATTAAGATTTCTCCCTACACCAATTGCCTTCTTAGCCTTCTCTCAAGTCAGCCCCAAAAGTCTCACTCAAACCTCACAAAATCTCAGATTTCGTGCTCTCTCTCTGAGTATATTTTCCAGCTTGCAAAAACCCCTTCTATTAACCCACTTTTTCCTTTTAAAGTGTGCCTAAAAACTAGGTGAATTTCCTAGAACGAAAATTGAATATTAAGGGGTGGTTAATGCCATTTACCATCTTATTATGACTATTTTCCAGCCACCCCTCCCATACTACTAGGGTTTTCCCCTCAACCTTTCCTATTCAGACCAAAGCCAAAAATAGTAAAAAAATAAGGTTTTAATTTGAGTACACCAAGGTTTGAACCCATCATCATTCTATTGCCAAATCAATGTCAAACCATTATGCCAATTCATGTTTCTTGCTAACTAATATAATTCAGATATTATATCATATGAAACATGATCAATCATATTATATAAAACAATAAATAATTAAATAACACATAATTTGGCACATATAGGACTCGAACCCAAGTCCCCTTACACATATAAAGTACTCTCAACCATTTGAGCTCGTACTTTTCCACATCATATCAATAAGAAATTAATGTCACAAATGATCTTCCCACCCGCATTTATTAATTAATTATTTATTTAATTAATTAAATTCCACGGGTCTTACAAATCGTCTCCACAACACTTTCACCGTTCTTTCTTAATCCCTCATCACTCTTCCTAGCATCAAACACAAATTCCACACCACCACTCCTAATTCCCCCCATCAAATCCCTAACGGACTCCACGACACATTTAGAAGCGTAAAGTTGTTCTTGGTTCACTTCTCATCCTTTTATTTTTTTTATATTTTGTTTTGTTTGGTTAAAAGTTCATTTCTGTCACTTTCTTCCTCAAAAGCTTTTGTTCTCTTTGGCTTCTCTTATGTTTCACATATGTTTTCAATTAGGGTTTATTGGATGGTTTTGTAGAAAACATAAACTCGGATGACGGTGGGCTTTCATATATTGTGTGGATTTTCTTCTTCAAGCGATGAATTGTTTTGATAATGGATATAAAGTTTCATCTTTTCACCAATTTTGATTTGGAGTGTTTTATTTTTATTTGTGTTTGGGTTTTTTTTGGAATCCCCTATTTTTTTTTTCAAATCCTTTGTTGTGGTGTGATTAGTGTTGATCAAAGTAAAAACTGGATGGGGTTATTATTGATAGGGTAAATGAATTTGTTATAGAACGTTCACCTATTAACACTACAGAATGAGCTCGAAACAATTTGAGAACACTTTTATATGTGTGGATTTTGTATGACCAAAATATGCACAACGAATGTGTGCTTCATTAGTTTGATGTTGATATTGTTAGACATTGATGAATTTGTATATTTACACTTTTTTGCAATGGTCATAAATGTTAAATGTATATATACAGGTTTTTTCAACAGAATTGGGTGATTAGATATGTGTACAAACATTGTGGATAAATATTGATGTTTAGTTGTATTTGTAGGAAGTCATATTATATATATATATATATATATATATATATATATATATATATATATATATATATATCAAGAAGTTGCATTACGTTTACCACATAAATAGTCTTTGTTTGGTGTTTAATACTTTGGGATTGTTTTAACAGCTGGTACAGCCCATTGTTTGATTCATTTTGTTGATTTTGTTATGTTCTGTCATTTATGCCATGTTATTGTATAATATGCATTTCGGTGACGTTGTTGTATGCCATGTCTAATTTGTTTATGGTCTTGGTTTCTAATTTGGTGAAAATATTTTTTTTTAGGATTAGTTTGTTTCTAATTTGTGCCATGTCGGTTGTTGTATGCTACGTCTGTTTCTGTTTATGGTCTTGGTTTCTATTTTTGACAATATTTTGTACTATTTTTTTCACGTCATTCATGATTCACAATATGGGGACCACAACACTCTCAATTCTTATAAATCAACATGGACATGTGACTCATGTCAAATGCAGTTTGAAATAAGTGGGGCATCTTCATCTGGTTTAGGTGGTATGCCAAATCATGATTTGAGTTTGCCACTTTACGAGAAGGTGTGTGATACTTAATGATTTAAAAAAAATTATACTATTTTTTCCACCCAATTATTGATGTTGAAATTTAATCTTTAATGAATATGGTATATTTGTAATTCATAACTAATCTTATATGTCCCCAAAAGACGAGGAACTTTTATATGTCGAAGAATTAACTCATTATAATGGCATTTACAGGTTCCAAATGTGCAACGTAGTGGTTTTGTATCCCTCTTGACATTTGTGGAGTCAAACCGAGACGTAAGTGGCTTGAGAGGTTCTTGATACCACTTTGATGAGCTCCCTTTGATGTGGTGGAGAGAAAGGAACCCATGGTTGCAGCAGAAAGGAGTGGAAATGAAAATGGAGATAAGTTTTAGAGGCTCTTATAGCAATGGTGTGGAGTGGTGAAGGTGAAAGACTAGGAATATAATGCTATCATAGAGGAAGGTGACCAGAGGAGATTAGATAGAATCCTAACTTGCCATGACTCTCACTTAGGCAAATGCATGGAGTGATCTCAACATTGGTTCATTTACCATTCAAATCAAGAGTGTGATTAGAAGGCAAGGAGGCTTTTACTTATAGTAAAGAGTTCCTCCTAAATGAAATGCACATGCACCTTGAAATGAGACCCAAATGTGCAAGCCTATGCTAGGATACATGTTCAAGGAACCTTCTCGGCCAAGCTTTCAAATGGACTTAGAAGAGGCCCAATTTGGAAGCTAAAGGAAATTGTACCTTGGCCTTTTAATAATTGTAAGACCCGTGAAATTTAATTAATTAATTAAATAATTAATTAATTAATAAGTGCGGGTGGGAGAATTAATTATGACATTAAATTAGGAGTGGAATGACGTGGCAAAGTGCTAACTCATGTGGTTGAGAGTACTTTGGTTTTTGTGAGAGGACTTGGGTTCAAGTCCTATGTATGCCATTTTGTGTTATCATTCCTTGTTATTTTAATATAGCATAATCATGTTAGGAAATAGTATGATAATTGAATTAGGATTGTTAGCATGAAATATGAATTGGCATGATGGTTTGATAATGATTTAGCAATGGCATGGTTATGGGTTCAAGTCTTGGAGAACTTACATTAAACTTTATTTTTTGGTGTTTTTGGATTTGGGTTGAATATGAAAGGGTTGAAAGGAAACCCTAGTGGTATGGCAGAGGGGTGGATGGAAAATAGCCATAATGAGTTGGTAAATGACATTAAACACAACTTAATAAGTAAATTTTCGTCCTAAAGCATTTGGCTAGTTTTTAGGCATACTTTAAAAGGTAAAAGTGAGGTAAAGGGAAAGGTTTTGGCAAGCTGGTAATAAGTAAATTTTCGTCCTAAAGCATTTGGCTAGTTTTTAGGCATACTTTAAAAGGTAAAAGTGAGGTAAAGGGAAGGGTTTTGGCAAGCTGGAAACTATACCTAAAGAGAGAGCGAAAATCAGAGAGTGGGAGAGGTTTTGGTGTGATTTTTGGGGCTCAATTGAGAGAAGGCTAAGGAGCCAATTGGTGAAGGGAGGACATTTAATCGTCAAGCTTTAAGCGGAGAACAACCAGTTAGGGGAGCTGGAACCTCGTAATTTTGTTTTATTGTATAAGTGCATGAATTGTATGATGATTATGTGGATTGGAATCATCTGAATTGTGTGAGAATGTTCGATTCTGGAATTTTTCCAAAAACCGCCTGGCAGGTCATGACTGACCGCCAGGCGACTCATATCTTCTGTGTGCGTTCTGGGAGAAGAACCGCCTGGCGGTACACTCCCAACCGCCAGGTCGCCAGGCGACGCGTGATTAATGCCTCAGTTTCTGCAATTTTGTTTCGACTGCCTGGTGGTGATGAATTTCCGCCAGGCGACACGAACCAGTTTAGCTTGATTTTCATGATTTGGGACACTGGGGAGGTTTTGGGCATGGGAAAAGAATGGTTATTCAATAAAAGGTTGTCTGTTGGTTGAATTGTCATCGAATTTCATGGTATGAGCAACTTACATGAATGAAACAATGTTTTGAATGGGTTTAGTGGAGAATTTTGATACTCATTGAATTAGGGTTGTTCTTGTAAGGGAAAACTTTGAGTGGAATAAGTGAGAGAATGATATAGGGACGGGATTCGCAATCAATGGAGTTGATGAACTGTGGGAAAATCGGAAGTTGGTGCAATATCCAAAGTTCGCATAACTTTGAAAATGGGGGAGTTCCTGGAGAATGCAGGAACCGCTTGGCAGTTCGTAGGTGGCCGCCAGGCGCCGTAACAGTCGGGTGAGACCGAGTGTGTTGATGGAGTGGGAAAGTTGGGTGTAGTCAGAAGTATATAATAGCATGATGAAAGTTGAATGAAAGTGGTCTAAAACCGGAAACAGTGGTTAAAAGATTATATTGACTAGTGTGTGGCATAGAAATGATAAAGACTTAAGTAATTGAAAATGATATTGATGGATGGACAGTTAATATTACAATATGAGGAACAAAATAGTATAGGGTTGGTGAGATGTGTGTTAGATACTTCAGTACAGGTCTATGTGCAAGTTATAGAGCAAAAATTTGGGTGGTTAGATGTGGAATTGATTAAATATTGAGATATAGAGGATTTTATGAAAGACTTTGCTATATCAGTATCCTAGTATCTGGACTGTGACGAGAATCTTATAACGGTAGTAAATTGACTTGGCGTAAATGCAAGGTGAGGCATTTGGGAATACTAATATGGTAAAACTAAGAAAGCTTGAATTGGAAATTGTATGGGTAGTGATAGGGTAGGGATTTCTACTCAATAATTGAATGATGATTAGGTTTCACGATTGTTGGTGACCATAAAAGTTATAGGATATTAGAAACGTAACCAATGGTGCGGATGTGGGAAGTGATGCCAGACTGGAGCAGAAACTGGTGACGCGCAACATTGTTATGGCGCCTGGCTGTGAAACTGGAATCGCCAGGCGATGGCATGGATCCAGTGGGGTCCTAGACTGGGTGGCGCTTGGCGGATGGATAGGTTCCGCCAGGCGGCGACGACATGAACAGTGGCTCCTGGAACAGCGTTCGCCTGGCGGTGTAGATTGTCCCGCCAGGCGGTGATTACAGACTTTGTGAACTTTGAGGCGCCTGGCGGTACATGTCCCCCGCCAGGTGGTCTGGAAGCGGATAGCGCCTAGCGGTACGTGTTCCCCGCTAGGCGATTTGGTTGCTGTAAGTCCTAGTTATTGGACTTTGAAGGGTGTTCTACAAGGCTTTTGGTGGTGCTTTAAAGGTAAGATTGTTGGGTTCCTTGAGTTGAGCTCGGAACGTATCCCTTGAGTTGAGCTCGGGATGGCGGATGAACACGAGGAACCCTTGAGTTGAGCTCGGGTTGGCGAGTGTTGCCGGTGTGAGTGTGCTGGTTGTGGCCAGTATGGATGGGTCCAGTTAGATTGCCCTCCTCAGTTGTTGGCTGACGAGTTTGGTAGTCTTGGGACATTACGGACTATGTTCGTAATTGGGAACTCCATCTGGCGTTGCGGTGTGTGATCTGTGGCATTGGTTCCCGCACGTGCTCTGTCGATCGTGGCCGATAGGTTTGGCAGCAAATTACCTTGAGGTAATCACTAGAAGAGATGGAACACGAATGGTCTGGTTGTGGCCAGATGTTAGAAAATTGAGTATGAGATCTTAAACTGGTTGTTGTAGAGTTTACAGCTGTATGATTAGTATTTAATTTTTGTTATGATGTATGTTGTTTTCATAAGCTCACCCTATCTGCTTGTGCTTGGCGATGATCGTGTACGCGGTACACGTGAGCAGAGGATGTTGATGCAGGTGGAGTCGGTGACGCTTAGTCGCGGAGAGGGGTTCGACTCGGGGAAAATTTATGTTATACTTTAATTGCTTTTGGAAATAGTTGTAAACCCTTATGGGTGAATTTATAACATTGTTCTTTTGGTTTTGTAACGGATAGTTATAAACTTTATTTGCTCATTTAATAAATTTTAAATTTCCCGCGTTTTTGGGAAATGAGGTTTATTCATAAATGCGATGATTTTATATATTTAATTGTTTTATTTATTTAAATCAGTAATATCCCGACGGGATGTTACAAAAATGACCTAAAATTTGGCCCAAAGTAAATCTATGCTACTGCTTCTCTTGAAGTCCATCATATATTCACATCCTCTTTGGCCCATGAGAAGAGAATATAAAGCCCATTAAGCCTATTGGGCTTGTGTGGATCTAGGCCTAGTTGAACCTTCTTCATCATACTTCTTATGATTAGCCTTTTGATGGGATTGGGCCTAAATTGGAGCTTAGACCTTGAAGTTGGCTTGTGCCTGATTCAACATATATTTACAGAATTACTTAATGTAGGATGGACCTTCATTGTATTGCATACGTAATATGTAGAAATTCACACTTTAGTTATTGATATTGTCTCAATTGTATGTTCAGATCCAACGTTACAGTGGCAGACCTTTATCTAGGAATTTATATTTGCAATACCTATATACCAAACATAGTGTACTTAAGTGGCAAACGCTGTAACCGTTTTTGCACAGCACATTAACTGATTCCAATTGACAATATAGTTAACACAATATTTGGGGTGGATGGCAACTACATGTGGAATTCAAGAAAGGTTGTGGGGGTCTGGGTTTCCCCATGATTTGAAATTAACATGATTTGCTAAAAACACTCTAAAATCTTTCCAATAATTATGTACCAAACGTAATGTATTTAAGTGGCAAAAACAGTCAAAATTTTTGGACAAAAGGTCAAACATTTACTTCCATTGTCTATTTCAATTTTTGTTTGTGGTGGGTTACAACTACATGTGAAATTCAGGAAAGGTTGTGGGGTGTGGGTTTCCCCATGATTTTAATTTAACATGATGTGCAAAAAACATTGTAAAATCTATAGTATTTTCTTTATACTTTTGAAAAAAAAGAATTTATAGAAAACATGTCTCTTTGGATATTTAGTAAAAGATATCATCTTTGGAAGGGTGTTATCACCTTCCTAGCACTTAACCGACTCTCGAATCCAAAATTTTGTTTTCACAACCACATCTTATCTTTATGGATTTTATGCAATTTTTCGTAATAACTACGGTTACGACTCTAAACTCTCTTCTTCAAAATTTATTTTTGATTTATCGTCCAATCGTGATTTCAATTGCAACATTCATATTACAAGTTAGATTTTGTTGTTTTATGATATGGTTTCTGATAAGGATCAATTGTGAGAGTTAGTTATACAGTATATTAGTAGTGTAGAAAGTTCCCTTACATATTTCCAGAGGAAGTATTAGACGTTGTTAGGACCTGACGTTGTAAAACCCCATCACACGATGAAGTTATTAATTAGGCTTTGATGATAACAAAATCTATAGATAAGTGAAAATACAATTTAGAATGATTCCAATATCAAAGTCCCATATTAGCTAAGAAATAAATAGAATATGCATATACAAGATACTAGATGAAGAAAGTTCACTAGAGCACTAGACGATACATTAGACTAAACAAATACTTAAGTCTAATACATTATATAGTAAAGAAAATATGAACAATGAAAAGGAAGATTTAATGAACAATTAATATATCAAAATCCTTATTATACAAATCAAGAATTAGAGGAAGAATCATTGATTGAAGATTTTGTTAAAGAAGAAGAATATTTGAATATTAATTACGCCGAAGATGAAATTTATCTTGGAGATTATGTAAAAAATTAAAGATTTTAAATATATGAAGAATATCTTGGAGACTATATTCAAAGTTACGACAGTAATATGAATTAAAGAGTGAAGAAATATAAATTGAAGAAGAAATACATGAACCCAAAGAAATGATAATTCAACGAAAAGAAATACTCTTAAAGTTATATTAAGACCTTCCATATGAGGTAAAGATATTGATTTGAAAATGAATTAAAGAGAAAAGATTTAGAGATTAATATATATCAATGATCATATTGTTCAACGTGAATATAAATAGCAAGACCTAAATTAAGAGGAGTAGAATTGATACAGAGAACACATATGAACAAAATTACAATATTCAAGTCATAGAGAAAACTTCAAAGAAAAAGCACCAAGTAGTCAAACGTAGAAGAAAAAGTGTTGTGTGATATATAATTGGGCTACGTTCTCAGCCATTGTAATATTCTTCATCTTCAGAAGTGTACCTTTTAGCTTTGATTGTACTCTCTTAGTCTGAGTATAATTTTGGTTATTCAAATTATTAACTCTCTATCTCAGGTGGAGATTGAGAAGGGTACTTGGAGAGATTTATACTTGTAACTTGGAGAGGTTGATACTCGTAATTTCTGGAGAGTTTGACAATCGTATTGTCTGGAAAGATTGTACTCATCTTGTAATCAAATTCAGTATTAGTGGAATGTCTTAAGTTGTTGCTTAAGAGACTAGACGTAACTCTTATGTTGAGGGTGAACTAGTAAAATTCTATGCATGTCATCTATTGATTACATTCTTATTTTATAAATTAATATCAAGGTAAAGGTGATGCTTTAGTTGAATATTCTAATACTATTTTAGGGACCAAAGGTTGTTTGAATCTAATTAACTATTACATGAGGTTGATGTAAAGGTTTTCCAAGACAGTAGCATTGTTAACACAACTAAACTCCAATTAATAAGCTTTTTGCGGGGATGAATGAATAAGAGTAGGATATTTTAGAATTGTAGTAGATATTGATTAGCTTACTAATATTCACAATATTGGACAAACAAAAATTTGTTTAGTATAAGATATCACACCATAGGTTGAGTTGTTCGTAGGTGTAAGAAGAAAGGGTGAAAAAATATATTTGAAGGAAACTAGAAGTTTAAGAAAAAGATACTCTACTTGTGATATAGAAATGGTGGTAGTAGTTACCTTTAAAAGTTAGGGATGTAAGACCCGAGAAATTTAAATAATTAAATAAATAATTATTTAATAAATGCGGGTAGTAGAAGCCTTTATGGCATTTAATGTTAATTGTTGTGACGTAGTAAAGTACTGTGAGAGGACTTGGGTTCGAGTCCTATGTATGTTATTTGTGTGTTGTTTGAATTATTTTAATTTTAATGATATGCACGATTATGTTGAGTGATAACATAATTATAGAATTATAGAAATTATCATAAACATGATTTGGTTGAATTGGTTGTGCACTTGTCTTGTGATACCATGGTTGTGTGTTCAAACCTTGTTGAGAACAAAATTGATTCCTTTATTTTTGCTAATGTAATTGTGAGTTGAATGTGAAAGGGTGGAGAAACCTTAGAGACTTTGGGCAGAAGTTGGGAAAAACAGCTATAATGGTCTATGAAAGGTAATAATAGACATTAAAAAGGCATTTTCCGTTTTATTTCTTTTTACCATAATTAGGAGCCATATAAAAGGGGAAAATTAGGCAATTAAGAGGGTTTTTGAAGTCTGAAACCTAGAGTGGGAAGGGAGCACGAATTCTGAGGGGAAAGGTGAATTTAGGATTTGAGAGTAAAGCTATAATTTGATTGGGAGAGCAAAGGAGGGTTCTTAGGTATCACAAAGTCAAGGTTAGGCAACCATTTGAAGTAAGGGTTCCAGGTTAGGAGAGCTCTTTTTCATATCTATATGTATTTTGGTGACAATCTTGTGCATTCTGTGTTGGGCATGAATAAATTGTATGATGGCCATGAGATTTTCGTAGTCAATATAATGAGAAATTGGGTTTCTTATGGTTTTGATGTGTATGGGAAATCCTTTATGCGAATATACGCAAATAATGAGGTTTGCAATATTGTATGTGTGATTATGGTTAGAATTCGAATTTAAGGGTTAAGTTGGAGTCTGAATCAGGTTCCTAATGCTGGTGTTATGCAATGAATTTTTTAGGTAATGTTGAATGTAATTTTGGGCATTGTTTATGTGTTTGGGTGTGCGTAAACAGGGAACCTATCTGCTAATTTCGCTCAAGCAAGCCAGGCTAGCTCAGGCGAGAGTTGTAGAGTGGTGACTCTGATTATGCTCGAGCCACTCGCTCAGGCGGAGGCCCAGGGTTTTGGGCGACTTGTTAACTCGCTCAGGCGAGTGTATCTCGCTTAATAGAGAAATCGAGGGTTGTGAGACTCCAGTTTGGGGCATCTCGTCCAGGCGAGAGGTTCTCGCTTAAGCGAGAACTCGTGATTGTTTTGTGTGATGTTTAACTCGCCGCCTAGGTGAGAGTGATGCTCTAGGCGAAGGAAGAGCTCGCCCAAGCGAGATAGGCTCGCCTAAGTGAGACTTTGTATGTGAGCCACTATAGCACGCTCGCTCAGGCGAGGAAGCTTAGCTTGAGCGAGACAGGCCTAGTCGCTTAAGCTAAGGCTTCTAGCCCAAGCGAGATTAGTACAGTTGTGTGTATTGTTTGTACGCATCGATGCGAACGTGGATCAGGAGATGTTGTGCCATGAGCGGGTAGGTTCATGAAGGGTGGTTAACATGTGATGGTATGAGCGGGGAGGTTCATACATATTTACTCTCCTGTGGGGATACGAGCGAGGTAGGATCGTATGTTCCATGCTCATAGTTGAGAGATGCTGCGTGCGGGGAGGTACATAGCTAGTGGATCACATGTGTTGGACTACGGGCGGGCAGGTCCGTAGAGTAGGACTATGAGCGGGGAGGTTCGTAGAGGCAAGATCACGAGCGGGCAGGTTCGTGTAAGCATCATGAATCCTGAGTCCATGGCTAACTTTGTTGTTAAATTGGAGGTTGAAAAGCCTTAGGGATATTAAGGATGTGACCCTAGTCTAACTGTGAGAATATAATTGGGTGTGTTATCTTATTTAATTGATATGTTTCTTATATTCTTTTGAGTTCACCCTTTCTGTTTGTGCTTGGCAATGATCGTGTAATTATTTACACGGGAGCAGTTGATGATACAGGTGATACTGCTAACACTTTAGGCGGAGAGAGGTCTAGCTTGGGGATTTTGAGCTAGGGATTTTTCTTATGTTTTTCATTGTCTTGTCGGATTTTGGAACTTGTAATAAAATTACTATTTATCGTTATTTAAATTATGGCACGATTAATAACATTTTGAATTTTCCCGTGGTTTGGGAATAATAAAGTACAACATTTGAATTTATTTATTCTTATTTATTTTATTGATTTATTGTAATCAAGTAATTTCCAGTAGGATGTTACAGGGGACATTATTCTCATGGTACTTAGTTTCACATGTTTAAGTCACAAGGGCCTCAAGTACTTATTTGATGAAAAATGGATTGAACATGAGACAAAAACAGATAAATGAACTTATTAAAGTATTATGATTCCAATTCTATGTATCATCTAGGAAAGATGAGTTTGGTTAAGATGCCATGAGTAAAAGAGAAATTTCAAGTGTGAGATGTAGTGATTAAGAACTCGACTTAATAGAGTATCAAGTACTAAATCAACTAAGAATTTCATAATGAAAGTAAATGAGATAGAAATTGAGTACATGTAGACAAGAAGTTAGAGGACATGACCTAGAATGAAATATAAAGCCAACTTAATTTGTATCATGCGTAATTAAGATATATCAGTACTTAAAAAAGTACTTTTGATAGTTCAACATAAAGAAATAGGTTCAATGTTTCTTTGTCTATTTGATTGGTAGAGGTCAAAGTGGAATGTCAAAGACTTTAAAGAATGTTACTACATTTGGATATGACTAACTACAAATGGGGTAGTATTATTGATAAGTCTCTAGTTTTAGACACTTATCTTGCATAAAATCTAGTAAAACAACTCATTTTGTATTAAAAGACAAAATGAGGTATGAAGAAGTTACAAAAAATGGAAATTAACATATTTGTGATATTTTTACAAGAAAACTAAAGAAAATTGAGAAGTTAGATGCCTTAAAATTGCAGCTCAGCCATAAGTGATGAATTGTGAAGATTTAAAATATGAACCTCGGGCTGAGTAGTGATATCGATGTTGAGCCACATATGTGGAAACCTTAATCAACATCACTTATCTTAACTTTTATTCAAATTTGTTTTCAAACTATTAAACCAAATCCTTGCTACTGTTTTATTACAAACTTAAGTAGATTATAGATCACTATTTTATCAAATCAAATCCTTGTGGATGCGTAATTTTATTACAAACTAATGATGTAAGTCACATAGACTAAGATTTCAAGTGATGAGAAGTAAAGGGGGAGTTCATGCATATTGTGACATTTGTAGATGTGTGACTTTGATTGTATTGAATTTACCCTGGTCCTTCCTCTTAAATTTGTTTGTACAATCTAAGCTCTGGGTATTAGATAAGATGTTAGTATCTAATAGGATATACTTAATATAAGTCTTTTAGAAGACGTCGATTAATATTTTGTGTATTGAATATCCTTTAATGATATTATATGATTGTTAAATGTTGGATTTTGAACGATACTAAATTGTTAAATATGTTTTTATATATTTTATTAAAATAAAAGAATTGGTTCAATAGTTTTCCCTAACGTTTGTGTTGTTTTAAAATTTATTTATGAATTCTTAATAAAGTTCTTTCTTTTTATATAATTATCTTATGTTAGAAATTTATTTTCAATAACTTACCTTTACCTGTTGTTGCGGTGAAACTTGAAATCATTATATTATGTACCCAAATAAATACACGATGTTTGAACAATAATAGAGATAAATTATAACATGATATATATATATATATATATATATATATATATATATATATATATATATATATATATATATATATATATATATATATATATATATATATATATAATATGTATTATTTTATTATCATTACCTTAATATAGTTTTTTTATTTTTGTGATGATCAATTTTTTTTTACTATTATTTTTTATATTATACTTATAAAATTTAACACATAATTTTACAATAACATATAACATACTTAAAATATTCACATATACATATAGGTTTAATCATGTCTTTGGTTCCTATTTTCATAGCGAAATCTCAATTTGGTCCCTCTATTTTTTTTCATCTCAATTTGGTTCCTATTTTGGAAATTTGATTATAAAGATTTTTTATTAATTTTGTAGTGATTATTTGTAGTGATTAGTCAGAATAAATGAGTCTCACCATGACCAACATAGTAATCCAAGAACATCTCATCTTGAGTACCTACTACTCATTTAAATCCCTAAGGTTATACCTCCAATTACAATAATCAAATATTTATTTATCATAAGTTTTATTTTGATATTAAATAATGTAATTGTATAAATAAATAAATAGGATCAATGCATAACTAAAAATAAATATATAATAAACAAAGAGGACAAGTACATAGGAATAACAAATAAACTCGTTCCGTGGATATTGCTCGAACTTGTCCTCGTTTTAACGGGGAATCCCCGCATTGACTAGGTATGGGTATGAGTATGAGTATGGGGAATCCCCGACTTTTTCGATTTGGTATTAAGATGGGTATGGGTATGTATATATTTGTCTCGTCCCTATTCCCATATCAACTGTAATACCCGTCCCTGCCATATATTCGTTACCGTTTAAATTATTAAAATATTCATAATCAATTAAATAATCTTATATATTACTGTTATGTATAATGTATTAGAAGTAAGTAATGAAAAATGTTTTAATAATTTAATATTTAACAATGTAGTTGGGGATGTTAAAAAAATCTATACTCGCAGGTATATGCGGATAAAACCCATAATGGGTAGGAAACGAATATTAAAAATGGATACCCGCTATCCACGGGTACGGGTATTTTTGATATCTGCATTTTAGCGAAGCGGGTACGGGTATCATAGTATCCGTACCCGTGGATACTCGTACCCGCTAAACTTTAATTCACAAAGCACTAATTAAAGAATTTCCATTGTGTTGAACATTATTTTATATTTACTTTTATAAATATTTGAACTTGTATGAACTTGAGTTTATTTGAACTTTATTTAAAATTTATGACAGTGATGTATTTTATTTTATTTTATTTGAATTTTTGATTAAATATTTATTTTTTAAACCCGTGGGTACCCGTGGATATGAAAAAGATACTCGCATAATGGATACCCGAAGAATATGGATACGGGTACGAGGCGGATATTTATCCAGCGGGTAGGGTACGGGAGAGCTACTACCCGTACCCTACCCACCCCGTTCAGATCCCTAAATGTAGCATTAAACTACATTAAGTAATGTATTTATTCTAATTAAATGTATATATTTATATTAGGACATTTTTAATCATGAGAATAACTTATTTTAAATATTAATAAGTATGATAGTTATAATTTTTGTATTAAAATAAAAAATAGGACTTAAAAGTAATGTAATATGAAACAATCATAAAAGGAAGATTAAGATTTGATATGAATTTTGTATCATTAAGAACTTATCCTCCCCTATAAAATGATCAACTTTTACTTTAAAACCTACCAAATTATCATAACAAACATCTGATTTTAAATTTCAGTGTCTTGTATTTGAGATTGTATAGTTTGGAAAATATGTCAAAGAATTCTTTTATGTTAGCACTTTTGTTTGTAGGTCTTGCATTGGAAGTTTGTTGTGGTATTTGTTTTGTATTTATCCCATTTAATATTAGTTTTTGTTATATTTACTTATATTAAAAATATATAATTATGTTTGTAGGTCATTCATTTCCAGAAGAAGTTAATCCAAAGAAAAGTGATGTAGTAATAGCTCCATGTCGTTCATACAGTGATTGTATTCGCTTAATTCGGTCTCTGCCTTGTGGTCCAAGGACAGTTTCATGTGTCCACGGAATTTGCGCATGTAATCCTCCGCAAATCAGGTATTCATAAAGAAATTAATTGTTCACAGTTAAATATAAAAATTAAATAAATATATAATATTTTCAGTGTTAAATCTAATGACTTTACACGAATTTATTCGGTATTGTTTTAGCCCGTCTTTATTTATTTTTTTTCATTAATTAGATACAAGGTATGAATAAGACATGTTTATATCTGTTTTAAAATATTAAAATATTTTAAATTTATTAGTTCATCTAAAAAATTATAATAAATTTTCTTTCGTCTAATTTATTCTTTTTTTTTCTCGATTCTTATTTCACACCATCAATTATTTCATATTCTAATATTTATTAATTATAATTTCTTTTTCCATAGTTGATAAAAAGAAAATATGAACTCTTCTGACATTAAATTATTTTTATCTTTTCATAAAAAAAATAGTTAATATTTGAAAAGTGAAGATGATGAAACAAAAATTTAATATTCATTAAATATGGAATGTAAATGATTTTTTTTTTCTGTAAAGATAAGAATTAGATATAGTCAAATGTGGTACTCTCTTGATCCATTATAATCCCTATTCTTATCACAATTTTTAACAAAAAAAAATGAATGAGAATTTAAATTAATATCAAATTGTTCCTAACTTATTTTAATTATTTAACATGTAATATTTTATTCCATTAATTTAATGCTACTATGCCCTTTACGTTTTATATAAGTAAAAGTTTAAATTGTTGTGCGCTGTTCTATTTATTTTTATTTATATGTTTTCTTAAAAATTTACCTAGTATTGAGAATTAAAAAAAAATGAATGATATATGAATTCTTTTTTTTATAAATACTAAGCTTAAAAATTTTATATTAAAAAGAGTGTAAAGTCACTTGTATAAATAGTGATCAATCTCTGTATTTCATTAAAAAAATTCCCAATAATGACTCCAGCAGTCTTTCAGGCTAAAAATTTCCCAACATCTTCCACATTAAATGCTTTATTTTATTGATTTTTACTGACATTCGAATTATTCATATTTACATGTAATTTGATTTCAAGGAAACAAATGATAGAGGAGTGAATGATTCTACTAAATGAAATATCCTAAATAAATGTGTTTTAATTAATGTAGTAGGATTCAAGGACTCTAATAATAGGATACTTGAAATTAATAGGATAGTTCTAAATAATATTGTAAGCATGTATGGTTCATGACATGACTGAAATTTATAAAAGTGGATTTAAAAAAAAGTGTCGTTTTTCTTATACGTGCATTTTGGAGTTTTACGTACTTAAATAAAAGTATATTTTGACATATAATTTTCTAAGCAGGTCGATCCGATTGCAAACCTTTGCAAACCTTTATAGGTAAGCAGATTTAATATTTTAATTTAATATTTTAATCCGTTTCACGTTTTTTTTTAACATGCGGTCGAATTGCCATTCCTAAGTAAAACCTACAAATATTTCTTAAAAAATCATAAAACTAATGTTAATTGAATATATTTTCAGAAGTTTTGACAATCCCACTTAAATAACTCAAGTTTAAAAATCCAAATTTTCAAATCCCACCTAAACTATTTTAACTGGGTTGGGTAACCAATTCAATGAAAAATGTATTTAGGTTTTAATATATAATAGAAAAATGTATTTAGGTGTTATTACCTAAGACTAAACATCTTAAATTTTACTAAATCAATATTCACACAAATATAAACATATATTTAATCAAATTATTTTATCATAAATATGTTAATTTATTTTTCTAGGATCACACTTTCACAACCGCAGACAATTACAAAATATAACAAATCAAGATTCATTCATCAAACACCCCAAAATTTATAACAACAAATAAAATACATCAAACATTCAATACAATTAAGATATGCCCACATTCACATCACAATTCATCCAATTGTCAAATCGGAGATCCACGAATTTAATCCAAATTTGCATAAGAGATTTATTCAATAAGTATGAATTTCTCAAGAGAATTGGGGATGTGATTATTTTGGTATTCATAGCATTTGATGGCACAAGAACACACACAAAATTAAATAAAAATTTAAATATTAATTTCCCAAGAAACTCTCTTCACCATAAACTGGGAGAGATTTGAAGAGATCAGTTTAAAGTAGTTTTTCATTAGAACTGGTTATGTCAATAGTGATTGTTGTTAAAAAGAGACTTCTACTCTAATCGGTTAAGACTTTGCCCAATTGATCTTTTTTCCTTGATATAATTGCATCCTTAACCATGATTCAATTTATTAAAACTAATCCTTCCTTAATATTTCACTAATTATCCAACTACAACTTAATTAACTATTAATTTTATGAAGTTAAAACTTTTATTTTTCACTCATAACATTATTATATTACATTTATACTATGGTCGTGTTTGATAAGTTTGAAAAATTATTTTCACATGAACAAATTAAAATTTCTATGTAATATTGGTTTAATTGATTATAAATAAGTCACACGCATTAAACTAATTATTAAAGTTATTGTGTGTATAATTTACATAAAAATAGAGTTTTACAACAAGCAACTATAGGATAAGGACAAGGGGAGTAAATAGTTATTCCTGTTGTAAAAGTTGACAAACCATGAATAAAAGAGCAATTTCTGAGATGTGTATAATCATTGTCCTTAAGGACTTATCTGCGGTATATTATGCAAGCTTTCCAAAATATAACAAGAACTTCTTAGATTTTCTGAGGATCTCAGAACTAGCAAGGTACTCTTAGAAGAGTGAATAATTAGACTCAGAATAAAGAGAGAAAAGAAGAACTAAGAGAACAGAAGATATAGAAGAGAAGAATGAAAGTTCAAGTGGTGTGTTTTGGAGGAGGCAAATGGCATCTATTTATAGATGGAGGAGGAGCAAGGTACAAAACCCATGGCCAGTTGAGAAAACAATGGTAACAATCTTAAAAACCAAATCAAAATGGTTTGTGAATGAATGGCCATATCCAAAATGAAAATGCAAAGATTTTATGACTGCAACAATGTAAAAAAACAAAAAACTTTTGAAATGTCATAACGTTTATAATGTTTATTTCACAACAATCCCCCACACATTTCAAAAGATAAGAAAAGAAAGATTGAAAGAAGAAAATTCTAGGTCTCGAAAGATGTAATGCATCGGAGATGGTATAGCAAGCTATATGAACCAGTCCTAGACAGATAAACTTAACACACAATGTAGTTAGTATAGCAAGCTATATATGAACCAAAGACACTTCATAAGTGTTAGTAGTTTATCAATCACAATACACCCCTATAATTCTTGTTGTTAATGTTGTGTTGTGCTTACTAGGTCATAGGCGTGCCCGGTTTTCATTAGTGCTCTTGAGATCATGCCAAGATCTCATACAAGCGGCCCCACTTGACACTCAAATAGGTGATTTCATCAAGTGTATGCTGCAAATCATACAACACCCATAAGGGATATGAAAATCATTAAAAACTTTGTTTAAACTGAAATTCTTACACCGCATAGAATTTTAATTTACAAAGTTTAACCTCTCAATCATGCAACCTCTAACACTTTCGCACACACCATAGGAATGGATACAATTGATTTAAAAATCAATTTAGTACTATTAGAACTAACAAGTGACTTGTTTTTACCCATATGAACCTTATTCATGGGATCTCCAATCACATAGGTTGGGTTACCATCACTTGTTTGTATTTCCTCCACCACCTCCATGATACTCTACTCACGTATAACATACAATCATCGCAAGTGGAAATCACAACCGCAAACAGAAGGTTAAGCTAGTTAAAATTAACAAATACTACATATGATAATTCCATCATCAAATAAAAATCTATATTTTTCATCGAATATACACAAGCATTATTTAAAAAGTCACATATCCCATAATTTATCACACTATCCTAATCTTTATCCTAAATGTGGTTAATCAAAATTGCACAATAGATGAGATTCATCATCTAATTTGAAGTCAAACAATTAATAGCAAGAAATCCATTATCTCTCACAAAACAACTCTAAGCCTCAATCATCACAACACAACTCTCACGACTCAACTCTCATAGACAAACCGCGACACAATAGACAACATGATCACCTAGTGTAACATCTCAAAATTTATACCACAATATTTCTAGTATGTTGACATCTAAAATTTTATAATACATTACTTTTCATGTATATTGTATGTAGTCTAATAAACTATGAACATATAAATATAAAGATTATAAATATTAAGGGAATCAAAATTAATTAAATATTTACAATTAAAATAATTATAATAAAAATATTACTACAAAATATATACTTCAAATAATAAAATAAGTTATAATATTTATAACATAATATACGTATAAATTAAAATAAATATTTTTTTTAATTATATAGATATTAAAATATATAAATTTGAACGTATATATATATATATATATATATATATATATATATATATATATATATATATATTTTTATATATATATGTATTATATAAATATAACTATATATATTATATATATATTGTTAAGTGAATGGGAACATCCACCTAACAATCGAAAGTACTCTAATAAATAATAAGTATGCACATAACCTTATTTATTATGTGAATCGATGAGAAATATTTGTTTGTTGCAGAGATCCAAAAATATTTAAGAAGATCTTGCTATATTTAAAATAATTGATAGTTATTATTTTTTGATATTTTATGAGATAATTAAATTAGATAATTATTTAAAAATATCAAATAAAATATCTAAAGGTATATTTTTCCAAATTATTTTTTATCATAAAGATAGAGAAAACCGCAAAGTCTAATTTTTTTTGTCCGTTTTCTCTTCTTGGTTTAGCCAAACTTCTTCACTTTTTTAAGCTTTTCATGCATTCCTCATGCAATGTTTGGCTTGGATTTCATGATTTTGATAATTTTCTATTATTAGATTTTATCTTTAATGTACCATGAAGCTTTAATCAATTTATTTTCACATCTCTGAGAGCTAAACTTAGTTGCAGTTGCACTAACACACCTCAAAATATCCAAAGAACATTTATGCAACTAAAAAACTATTTTTAACATGTTTTTGATTTCATGCTCAATAAACCTAATTATAAAAATCTTAATTAAATTAATCTTTTAAGAACAAAAGTTCAACTAAATCCACAAAATTAAACATTAAATTAGGACAAAAATATGAGCTCATCAGTTGCCTGTTTCGCAGTTTTGCTAATAGCGATTGTCGATGTTGAGATGGCATTGGGCGGCAACGACGCTGATGTGTCAAAAATGGGTATTTAAACACGTTTCTCGTGAGGGTTTGGGTGATTCCTATTTAGCACGATAGAGAAACAATTTTGGGTGCTTGGAGAGCCTCTTGGAGGTTGATAGGGGTTTTGGGAAACTCTCCCACTCCTCCATTCATGGTGGTTTTCCGCCTTGTAGGGTTGGAGAGGAAGATGAGTTACGAATTGGAGATGGAGATGTGAATGGGAGACGCAATTGGAGCATAGAGTAGTTGTCAAGAACCTTGGGAGAGGGCTTGCATCTTCTCTTTGGTTTCCATCTCCTCCCTATTTCTTCTATTTATAAACCATAGGTTCTCCACCATGGAGAGCTAGATCTTGTTGAGATTAGATGTAATGAACATATTTCTTGTGTAATTTGGTGTTTTAAATATACATATGCTTTTTCAATTTCAATGTTAGTATTTGATTTTCGTGCTTAATGTTTGCTTTGGTTTGATCACCCATGGTTTGTTTACAATTCTTGAGGTGTTGGAAAATGTCTTTTGAACCTAGAACTGAAATTGAATATCTAATGGAGCTTGTATCTTGGGATAGAACTTGATTCATTAGTAATCCCAAAACTCTTAAACTTAATACATGATTTCTCTTATTAAGGATTCAAGGAATTGGAACTTGATGAGTTATCATAGGCTCAAAGTCTCTAGGAATAGGATTTGAGTAATCTTATGAGTTGATTTTGACTTGAATATGGAATTTAAATGTTTGTGAATGCATGAGAATGAAGTAAGTGAAATCTAGTCTTGACAATTGTAAATACTTTATGTTAACTTTCTTGTTGCACACCAACTGTTTGATAAAAATACAAAAAGAGTTTCTTTGTGTTTTTGTGAGCTTTGTTGTCTATTTAAGTTGTCAATTACAAGATTTGTCATGTGTTGCATAAGTCCATGTGGAGAGAACTATTACTTGTTATGTGCGACTGGTGCACTTGCCGTTTTCACTAACAAAAAGTTGTGGCCATCATCTCTATGGCTCGAGCTAGATTAGGCATATCTCCAGGTGGAGGAGTAGGTGGTTGAGTTGGTGGTATACGTGCTATTTCTATCGACATAAGGAATTTGGTTAGAAATCAAATAAAATTTGTATGTATACCACTAGATCATCTTGCCACAAACACTATAACATGTAAAGTTATATCCTAAATAATGTAACTCAAATTGCATAATATAACTCAAACAATTATTTTCAAACCACTCATATGTAAAAACATTTAAAGTTGAGATGAAAATTCATCTTAGATGTAGTCATGAGTGTGTGCCTTCATCACTCCATCTAGGATCTTTTCTCCTTTAATTATGTTGTTTCCATAAAACAAAGTCAACAAAGCATGACTCAACAACTATACATACCATAAAATCACAATAAACCCACAACCCTCGTGTTTTTCTAAGAATGGTATGCTCTCATACAAAAAATGCAACGACCCTAATTAGCATATACTTTACTATTAACTTCATAAATTACATAACTAATAGCATACTTTATCCGTTAAACACACCTATACAATTAATATACATTTTATATGAAAGTTCTTCAAAAGATAACATATCTTAGTAAATCTAAGAAGTTTTACTTCATAGAACAGTACCTAAGTTAAAAATCCTTCCATTTTAATATATATTTTTACAATACAAAACAACCAATAACTCTACAGCCTCACTATTGCTCCCCACTATCACTTGTAGGATCATCTGCTCCTGTATATGAATATACGATCGTCGCAGGTTGAAACAACCACAAAAAAGGGTAAGCTAGTGAAAATTTAATAATACTATAAACCAACACTATAAACTAATAGTTCAATCATCTCATTACATCTTATCAAATACAAGTCCAATTCCCACCGCATTTATCAAATCTACTCATCTCCCTCATTATTATGATTTCAACAACAACAAAATTATAAACCATGACTATGTTTTATCCTCAGCTTTAAAGCCACGATCAACGTCTAAAACCAAATGCCTATCATGTAATTCACTACTCGTAACTCAGTCCAAAACATATGCATATGAATCTACTTTCGGAAGACTAATGTATTGAGCAAACCCCAAGACTTGGCACTTGTCATAACTCACTACTGCTTTTTCCTATATGTGAGTAAGATAGTAGCAGAATTAGGACAGTCTCTACAAAATCCCTCTTAATACACTACCTAACACTATATCTCATCAATGTATACTCCCTTCCTAGGAGTAACTACATTCATGACATCACATTTATCATATTATCTTAAACCATCAAATCATGTCAAAAATTTATATGTTACGTTAATCCAAACTCATCGGATAACACAAGTCACTTATTATTTATTTCAAATTAAATGTTAATAATTCATCATTTATTTTCTATTGCATTAGCATAACATTCAAGTACAATATTTCCATTAATTGTATAGAAACTGCGAAAATCATTTCTCTAACCATAGACCTTTAATCAAAGATCTCAATGGTCAAATTGAAGCACTACTATAAATTCTCATGTTATATGGGATTTTTCTTGCAAATTTGTTAAAAAAAATTGCAAGAAAAGACTTTTTTCTACCATTTTTTCTAAGAATTTTAATTGGCAGGTAATTCCTTTGTGGGTAATCATTTCCTACAAAATTATAAATTTTGCAAGTATTTCCTACGAAAAAAATTTCAAAACAAAATTGACAAGAAATATGAGTTTTTTTAGCAGTGATGAATCATGTGTCTTGAATCAACGATTAACATTTCAGCTTGATCGAACGGTTAATGAAATGGAAAACTTAATTATACCAAGACAACTGAGTAAAAAAATTCATGGTGGCACCTAACACCCAGAATGTTGTGCCCAATGCTAGAACACATAGAACTCACTGACTTTTGAGCTCCTGACAGTCCCAGAGTGTCACCTAGTGCTTTTGACCACCAGAACTCACTATTTTAGGTTCTCCGCTTGGCGCCCGGTGGGTCTACGGTACCGCCTATTGCTATGACAAATATAAAAGAGTTTTAACATGTTCTAAATTGGTTTATTGGGTATATTAAAGTTATTTAAGGCTTTCTTCTATCATATAGGCTCATTCCTTTCAAAGAATGTATGAAATACACTAATGCACCAATTTGAAACATGTCAAACATAAATTATCTATTTTTTCCATACCCATTTCTCTATAAAAATTGCACCCCAATTACTCAATTCAACACAAGGAAAAACTACTTAATAGAACAACTCAAAAATCATGCCACTTTCAATCACAACATAAACAATCACAAATAGTTACCACAACCTTATCATCATCATAAATAAAAGAAATCAAATCGTGTATTCCAGCATGAATAAATCAAAAACAACATCTAAAAACAAAAACCACAATCAAACAAACTCCAAAGGTTCTCATCATAGACATTTCAATGCTATCAAAACCTTAAAACAATTGTATTTTAGAATCCTTACTACCTTACCTCAAAAACAAATTGTTCTCAAACAAATCTCTAAGCTCAAGAAATGGAGCTACCCCAATCAGTGACCTATACCTAAGTGTCCAAACAAAACCAAAATTCAATATATAGTAGATTGAGACGAGAGAATCACTTCTCTCAACTATCCCTTAGATTGATGACTAAAATATTGTGAAAACTAACAAAGAAAGATTTAATGGAGTAAATAGAAACTTACTCTATACTGAAAACTGATCGATCAAAAGTACTCCTTAGGCTTTTAATGTCTCTATGGTGTGATTAGTTTCTAAAGTAGATGAAGTTAGAAGGTGATTGTGAGTGAAAAGAGGGAGAAAGAATAGGATGGTGTAGGCACGGTAAGAAGAAAGAAGTTGCAGGCCTGGGTTCTGACGTTCTTATCTTTTACCATGTTATATAATTTACCTCTTTCTTCACATATTACATCCCTTACCTTAAATAACCTTTTCCAAGTCTAAAACTCCACAACTCAACATATGAACTACTATTAACTAGAGATCTAGTTGAAAGTGTCCAAACAATATAAAATTTTAGTATATGATACATTAGGCCGAGAGAATCATTTCTCTCAACTGTCCTTACTAAGGTTAATAACTAAAATAATACGAAAACTAGGGAGGAATGATTCTATAGAGTAAATAAAAACTTATTCTTTTTTTTCAAATTTGATACATTTAAAATGTTTCTTGTCTTCTCAATTCCAACTTGGTGTGTTTAGATTTTGGCATACATGAAAGTTGAGGAAGAAATTGAGAAAAAAAAGAGAGAGGAGAACTTTGTTGGTAGCCACGGAAAAGTAACAGATGGATGGAGTTTTCATCTCTTCTGTCTGATCCTTATCACTACATAATAATAATAATAATAATAATAATAATAATAATAATAATAATAATATTATTATTATTATTATTATTATATTTTATTATATTATTATGTTACAATAAAAATATTATATATATATATATATATATATATATATATATAAACTTTTTATTTTTTT
>Ga0214545_1002504_pt1 | contig 35387 bp, 10 predicted proteins | sample CNSS4metaG_FD_160064 | JGI IMG/M metagenome (GOLD analysis project Ga0214545, IMG submission 160064) | Root nodule microbial communities from cowpea collected in UCLA plant growth center, Los Angeles, California, USA - CNSS4 | ecosystem: Host-associated > Plants > Roots > Nodule | place: USA...
ATCATGGTATTTGGACTAACATGGTGTCCACTAGGAAGTGTATCAGATTTGATTGCACACTTATGATCATAGGGCACAGTAGGAAAAAGCCTCAGTGCTTCACATATAGCTCCATGGAGATAAACTAACTTTCCAAACTCTTCCACACCAGAAGCAATCCAAGATCCATCTTGGTCTATGCAATTATCTTTGATCTCTTCAAGAATTTTAGTTTCCACATATGGATGAGTTGAAACCAGCCAAAAGAACCAACTGAGACTTGCACTGATTGTGCCACTTCCAGCAGCAAAAAAGGTAACTGCAGTGTCTCTCAGATACTTGTCATCAATTACTCTCCCCTTTTGAGCTCCTTCCTCCATTAGCACTCCCAGCAAGTCATGATGAGTATCTTCCACTTCTTTGGTGCTTTTGCATCTATTTTTCTCTTCACGCTTGGATGCAATGCATTCATACAAGAATTTATCAAAAATTTCTCTAGCTTCCTTGAACTTCTTCTCTTGGCCAATCTGGAGCCACTCCTGCAACTTCCACAACCACCTTGGTGTGATGTGCCTGTGAAACAATACCTCCTCCATCACAACCGTGGCTCTCTCATAAGCAGGGTGTGAAAGCTGAGTAATCTTGTTCGGAAGGGACTGAGGATCACAACCAAGAAAACAAGAGCAGACAATGTCAAATGTGAACCTCCGAAGGTCAAATTGTAGGTCTACCTCAGTTCCAATCTCGGATGTATGATCAAGAAATGGAATTAGGTCATTCTCTAGCTTCTTCAGAATGGTTTTTCGAAGGAAAGTGTTAAAGGTTTCCCTTTGAAGAACTGAATGAAGTATTGACCTCTCTAGTTTCCATGCATGGAGATTATCAGAGTTAATGATCCCTTCTCCAAAATAATCAAAAATTTCACGCAGATGGGACCCCTTCCCATAGTTGCTGAAGTTCTTGCTTGTGATGTGGTGCACGTTCATGGGATCTGCTGTGAGAATGCAGTTCATGTTTGTGAACCAGGGTCCTTCGAACATCAGAGTACCTCCATGATGTTTCAAAACTAAGATTGTATAATCGTGAATGTTGGACAAATTTTGTAGAACACCAAGTAACATACCCATGATAGGCCAATTTGTAAGGGGTACATCTCTATTATGTCTCCAACCTATGTTGAAGAACATCAAGGAGAGAAAAATTGATACAGACACTACAATATACAAAAACATTATCGCAATTTTTTGAGTTGAAGAAACTGTGTTTGAAATTTGATATTTTATTAAACGTAAAGAAGTATTTGGTGATTTTTATAGATGTAATTAACGGGCAAATCTATTGCTAGGCATAAGAGCTTCACAAATTTATTGGTTGAGAGTTTTCCCCAAAGTCAAATAATTTATTAAAGCATCATGATTCGAGGGAAAAATTTGGTAATGATCATAATGAGATGAGAAAATTTCTTTCATAGTGACATCTAAGCTATTGTGAAATTTCTTTAGAAATTTTCGTTTTATGGATTATCCAACTTTTTTTTTATTTTTGTATAAATATTTTGATGTTTGATTTTTCTGTTGGGTGATTGTCACTTCTATCTTCTTTGTTTGTTAATTCATTTTTTTTTCCTTGATGATTTTCTAAACTCGTGGGTTTTTTCCTCTTTAAAAACAAATTGATTGATGAATTAAAGGAATTTGGAGAGAGAAAGAATAAATTCATCAACAAGTTAGAGATAAAATATATGGAAGTAATAATATCGAATACCCAATAAAACATAAATGTTTAACAGAAATTCAATTAAAAATCTAAATTTATGAAATACTTAAAATTTAATTAATAAAAAAATATATAATAAATGGTAATAATCCAAGTGAGTGAAAGAGCTATTACCAACTAGAAGAGAATTTCAATATTTTTCTATCCCCTTTATGAATCAAAAGCAAGGATTATTACTCACCCATTCATGAAGTACTCAAATATTTCTTTCAATTCTTCTAAGCAAGTATGTCGCCCAGACCCTTTTAAGCGCCACACCTGTGTGATTTTACCTTTGATTCAATTATCTATTCTAGAATGTCTCTCACACACCCTTGTTGGTGTAGCCAAATATCTTCTGGAAAACCTCTAATACAATTATCTACTAGTGTATCTCTAACACACATGTGGTTGTAGGCATACCTCTGAATTGAACATCTAATGCAATTTTCAACGGTAAAATGTCTTCCACAAAATATGTTTTCTAAGCAATACAAAGAAGTGCAAATGATACATAAGTCATAGTATGATTTACTAATGATCCCAAAATCAACAACGGGTAGCACCACAGGGAAGACCATACAAGCCTAAGGTCATAAGAACACACTGTGGTTCTCCAGTTCCTTCCTCACATTTGTAGATTTGTAGATGGAGGAAGGAACAACGAACGTGAACTTGAAAAGAAGGTTAAAAAAAAAAAATCCTCTAGAGAGAGTGGATCTACTATGCCAACACGATTTTAAAGAATAATTTGATACCATATTAAACTTTAGAAAATAAGGATGGAATGGTATGTTTATGATACAATACAAGTATACAAGAAAATATCTCATCAACAACTAATTTTAGTGATAAAAAATTGTTAGTCAGTGTAGTATCTAATTTAGATACCAATTTATAAAATAAAAAATTAGGTTTAATTATTCGGGTGGTACTTACTTTCGTAGAGGTGTGTCAATCTGGTACCCGTTTTTAAAAAAATGTCAACTGCATCCCAACTTTTAAAAAAGTGCTTCAGTTAGGTACCTTTCAAACGGAGTTGACTAACACCGTTAACGACATGCGACGTGTCAGTCTTTGAGTTTTTTATTTTATTTTTTATATTTTTTTGAAAAATAAAAATAAAAATGTCACATGTCAGGTTCCTGTGTGTGACACGTGGCATTGCAATGCCACGTGTTAGTGTCACTACCAGGTGTCATTCTGTTGATCTTGATTTAGTCTCCATATATGTCTTTTTGTTTCAATTTAGTACCTACTTATGTATATTTGATTCAATTTTGTCCCAATTTTTTTTAATAATTAAAATATTTTTTTAATCCATTTTTTATAAGATTAAAACTAATTAAGTATATATATTTTTACAAAATTAAGTACACATATTTATATTAATTCTCTCAATTTCAGACCAAATTTATTATTTGTATAAATGTTATATGGGGACTAAATCGAAATCAACACAATGAAATTTGATAGTGACACAATGAAATTAACAATGTCACATGTCACACATAGGGACCTAACACATGGCATTTTTTTTTTTCAAACAATTAAAAAAAAAACTTAAAAAAAAAAAAACACATACTCACACGTGGCACGTCGTTAACTGTGTTAGTCAACTCCGTCTGAGAGGGACCTAATTGAAACACTTTTTCAAAAGTTGGGATGCAATTGATACTTTTTTAAGAGTGGCTACCAGATTGACACATATCTACCAAAGTGGACATCATCCGAGTAATTAAACCAAACAATTATTGGTTACTAAAGATACAAGGTTTTGACTACCAAATAAATTAGTTTCTAAATTAGTCTCTAATTAATTACTGACTAATTTAATGATCGGTTATAATTTTTTGTTTATGATAATGACTATTTTCGTAACTAATATTTTTTTATATTTTAAATTAATATCAAAATTGGTCATTGATTAACAATTTGTATCATTAAAAGTGATTATTATTTAAGAATTTTCTTGGTGTTTTATTTATAAAGAATCAATACAATAAATAAAACATATTAATATTCTCTAGGAACAAATATAGACTAGAATAAATAAAAATGTTCTTAATAAGACAATGAAGATATTTCTTTTTTATCATTATGTATCCTAACCTCAACAAACAACTAATTGCATAATAATAATAATAATAATAATAATAATAATAATAATAATAATAATAATAATAATAATAGAGATCCAACAAAGCATAAAGAAAATATACTTTATGTATTTTGGTAATTATTTTTTATTATAAAATTATACAACAATTTAAATTATATTTATTTTTTATTAACAGTAGTATATTTAACATAAATATAATTTTTTATAAATCACATTAAATTAACTTTTAACATATAGTTTTTCTATAAGTTCTTAAAGTGATAGACACAGTGTTGAAAATATTGTTGGCAAGGAGGAGTTCCATCTATTCCCCCAATTTTCACAATAAATACTGCAATATAATTTGAGACAAAAAATTAGTACGGTCTTTACAGTACAATAATTACATCCAAAAATGGCTACACTCATTCCCTGCGCAATAATAATAGTTTGATGCGCTTCTACCTTCCAACCACACTCGCTAGGACCCGGATTTATTTGATGTAACCAAATACTTCCTGTTTAAAATGATTATGATTCCTCACACGTTATTATCACACTTAAAAATTCTCATTATGAGATTTTTTTTTTAAATTTATTAAAAGTTTTATAAAAAAAGTTTTTTTTTACTATTTTTTTAAGAATCTTAATTGGTAGGTAATTTATTCAAAATTATAAAATTTGTAAATATTTCCTACAAAATTTATAAAGAAAAATGTTTTATACAAAATATTTTGCAAAAATATTGGCATCAATTTTCTGTAATTTCTTTTTCATAACAATTTATAAATATTTCCTATAAAAGATATTTCAAAACAAAATTTACAAGAAATATAAATTTTTTTAACCGCACATAATGTGTTAAAAGCAACTTAGAAGTTGTTATGGAATGAAAAAGAAAAAAGTTGAGATATTATCAATCAAATATAGAAGATCAAGAAAATGATTACCTTTAAAATAGATTAATGTAGTTCAAATAAATAAGTGAAAAAGTTTATATACCTATAAGGAAAAGATGAAAAAGTTTGAAAAAGAAAAAGTGAAATTTGTCATGCGCATAATGTTAAAATTTCTTTATCAATAGTGTTTTGTTTATTTTGAAAAATCATTTTTTTTAAGAGTTCAGCCGCATTACAACTATTCAAACATCTTAGTAATTGCATATAGTCATCGGAAATAAAAAATATAAAACTAAGTGGAAGTTTGCAAGATTGATTAGAGCGAAACACTTAGTTAGGAGGAAAATCTCTTGCACTTAAATGAGAATTTTGATGAGAAAAATTGTGTTGATTCAAAACTATGAAATGAATTTGCATTTGGTGTCTTGTTATTTTTAATGCACACCATTTAGTACTTGAACAATGCCTTGAGAATTGATATTAGTTATTAGGCCAACTAATGCAAAAATTGTTTTTAACCAGTATGTACAAACTGATTTTGTGCATTGTTTAGGGACAAACAACGATTTAAGTTTGGGGTGGTGATAAGTGTTTAGAATACCTTAATTTTCACATAAATTTGACGCTTTTCATGCTTTAATAGATCATATTTTAAAGTAAACAACTTATTTTCACATAAAGTAAACACTTAAGTAAATAATATGCAAAAATGCTTTTAATTCTTATAAGAAGCAAAAAAAATATGAAATTGATGATTTTTTAATGATTTGCAACAATTTCTCAGAAGAATTAAAAGATTATGCAACTAAGCCCAAAAATCTAGTGTTGAGTTAGTAAGACAGCCAAGGAAAGATCTAGAATGTGATTGTTGAACCATGAGAACATAGTGTTGAGTGCTAGTAAGGAGTTTACGAAAGATGTAGAATATGACTTTTGCAACTGAGCCACAAGAAAATAGCATTGAGCACTAAAGGTAGTGCATAACTTAAGCAACAAGAAAATGACGTTGAGCACTTAAGGTGGTAAAGAAGAAAGAAAACCCTCCATAGAAGGAAACCTCAATGACTGAGCGCCAAAAGCTAGAGTTGAGCGTTGGTGAAAATTTCTATAAATATAGACCTCATGTGTTGGTTTTAGGTATTAAGTGTAGTAGTAAATAAGTAGTTGTAGAGTAGAAATACAATTGTGTGAGACTAGAGAGAGATGTTCTTATTCTAAATCCTATGTCTAAATATTGTTGAAATGGCATTTTAATATTCTGAGTATTGAACTTTCCTATACTGAGGTTGGATGTAATTAAATCTAATTCTCTATATTGTTACCTCTTTAATATTTATGTATGTCCTTTTATTCAATAGTTTCTGATTTGGTGTTCAATGTTTGATGAATTGACAACTCATTTTATTTCACTAATTTGGATTGAGTTGAAAGACTGATCTTAAACTATGGTCTAATCAAGTCATATCATTCTTGTTAGAGGCTTGTGCATGATCTAGAGGGTAGGTTGGATATAAAGTCCCACACTTAAGTAAATAATTCATTCAACCAAGACTGGAGGAATCACACTAGTCTGAAGTTCTTAGGTTCTAGGTTTCAAGAATGGACCTAAATCTACCTTAGAGTACTTCCAAGACATTAAATGATTTTCATATTAAATAGACAAGATTAGTAGTGGTGCAATAGAAGAGGATAAGATGAAATTCAATCATAGACTCCACTTAACTCAATATATATAATGTATACTACTATCAATATTTTCCTAAAGAAATCCAAAAAACAAACTACCAATATACTTGTTAAATACATGTGGATACGATAACTCCCATTTGGCTATACTAGAACTGACTTGGTGTACTTGCCAATAGGTCACACAACTAGATAACACTTTTAAAATTTGACATTGTATGATATTGGGGCTTTTTGGAGCTTAAGCCCAATGAATGTAAAATTCTCAATCAAAGTGACCCCAATAAGAGTGGTTACTACAAAAACATATCAAATCGTTGAATCAAGAACGGTGCAGCGTCCCAATCACAGTAATTGACTTCACCATAGTAAACGGGAGAGAACGGAAATGACCTAGTCACAAAGGAAGTCTCCTTCACCTAAGCAGTGTGAGAGAGTTGTTGAAAGTCAACACTCAACTCATGAGCTCATGCCTCACTAGCTAAGGAGGATAGGGAATTTTGAGTACCACTTCGAACCGAAGGCGGCGGTAATCAATAAGAGTCGAGGAGAAAGACTCTCCCAACACAAGAAGAGTCTAAGGTATATGTACCCAACAAATTTTGTTTTGCACTATTCCTTGACCCGAGTTGGCGACATTGAGAGAGTCCACATTATAAAAGGAGTTATTGTCAACAATGAAAATTACAACGGGACCACGAACCCAAAAGAGCTTGTCAAAGCCTACATTATGCAAGTCAACATTATCTCCAAAGATAATCGAGTACATTGTTGCTAGAAACTAACCCATACTAAAGGGGAATCCATCACTGACACCATCTTAGTCAAGTCAACCTAACCATAGATGCATCAATGAAGTCATTGCACCAAAAGAATGATCAAGACTAACCTTTCTCCAAAGGCGCAACACGAAAGGTTGATTCTAGTCAGCATGCCAAATTGATCCTCTTCCTCCCTTGATTAGAACCCTTGATCAAAACTTGACTCCAATACAACTATTGGGAATCACACAATAGGAAAATAATCTCTTCAAGCAGAAACACACTCACAAATAAGATCAAAATTATAAATAAAAGCACATTAAAAAATTTAACATGGTTCGACACCTTTAGGCCTACACTCACAAATACTTAACAAAAGTATTATTACTCAACATGCATTTTTTCTTGCAAAAATTGCAAACCTTCATAGAATTTTTCCTATACAGAACTACGAACTCTTATCATGCAATTTTTTATGGACATAACTCCAAAATCTTCTGGTGCAATTTTTCTGGTAAAAATTGCAAACCTTCTCATACAATTTTTCTGGGGAAAATTGCAAATCGTTCAACAACACATAACTACCCAAGTCCCCTATATACCTAAGTGTTGGGAATAGTCCAAGTGTGAGTCAAAAAAAGTCCCACATTGGATAGAATAAACAAAGTTAAACACTATATAAGAATAAAGACCCATAACAACATGTACATTGCCTTAAGGTTTTGGTGTCAAAGTGGTGTCTAAGGTCTTATATGTGTAAGACTAATGTCATATAACCATATAGAACCATAATCTCTCAATGACTATAACCATGACCATAACCATAACATATGAAACATAACCCAACAATGGTATCAGAGTCGATGGTTCGGAGTGAGGGGAGATGTTGGGAATAGTCCAAGTGTGAGTCAAGAAAAGTCCCACATTGGACAGAATAAACAAAATTAAACACTATATAAGAATAAAGACCCATAACAACATTGCCTTAAGGTTTTGGTGTCAAAGTGGTGTCTAAGGTCTTATATGTGTAAGACTAATGTCATATAACCATGTAGAACCACAATCTCTCAATGACTATAACCCATATATAATCATATATGAAAAAACATAACCCATCACTAAGAGACATATTGAATTGTGGTGAAAACACCAAAAACAACTCCTTATGTTACAACATTTTTCTGCTGCTTTTTTTTTATATTACTCAATGCGAGACTTTGGTGTATACCTACTTGAAAAGTAACAAAAAATTATGAGAGAATTTATTGTGGAAGTTGATGAGGTGATAAAAGACAATTTCTTCTTCTTTAGAAAGCTGAAAGAAGAAAGAAAAAAATTAAAGAGAAAATGAACAGTGGAAGTGAACTTGAAAAGAAGGTTCACAAAATAAAAAATAATCATATGGAGAGAGTGAGTCTCTTGTGCCAACACGATTTTGAAGAATAATTTGATACCTTGTTAAAGTTTAGAAATAAGGATGGAAATGTATGTTTATGATACAATAGTGTCTTATTTATAAAAAACCAATACAATACACAAATAAAAAATATTAATATTCTCTAGGAATAAATATAGGACGGGAATAAATAAAAATATTCTTAATAAGACAATGAAGATATTATATTTTATCATTATATATTCGTACCTCCAACAACTAATTCCATAATAATAATTATAAGGTTAAATTATGTCTTTTGTCTCTATTTTTGTAGGAAAATCTCAAATAGATCTCTTTATTTTTTGTGTCTTGATTTGGTTTCTATTTTGAGAAATTTGATGAAATCATCTCCTTCACGTTCCCACGTTAGTATTGTATTAGTAATGTTAAAGATGTGTCACGTGTCACTTCATGTTTTTTTTTAAATAAAAAATTTGTCACGTGTCAAGTTAGCATCGTGTCACGTGATAGTGGTAGTGTGATGTGGCAGTGGTAGTGCCACGTACCATTGTCACACCAAGTGTCATTGTCTTAGTATCAATTTGGTCTTTATATTTGGTATTTTTATTTAATTTAGTCCTTTTTTTTGAAAAAAAATTCACTACAAGAACAGTCTTAAATAGACTTATTTTAGCAACAAAAAATATGTTAGAAACCAATTTCTTAATTAAAGACTAGTTTAGAAACCAAGTCTTTTGATAGTCAAAACCTAAGTGATTAATGCTAATGACCAATTTAGAAATGAATACATAATATAAATTATTTTAGTTACCAATTTATAGACCAATTATAATTTTTTGAAATTATTTTAGTTACCAATCATTCTTAGTTTATGAATTAGTAATCTAAATTGGTCCCTATAGTGATTAAGTATTCTTTGTCATTAAAATTGGTCATTATTCAATTATTTCCCTCTAGGAATCGAGCAACTTCATCCCTTTCTAAATTAAAACCAATTTTAATTTTTCCGTAAATGTTATATTTTAATTTTTATTAAAATTGTTTTTTTATATTAAATATTTTTAACAAAATTAAATTTATTTAAATTTATATTTTATATTAAATTTAATTTAAAATTTGTTTTAAAATTTATCTCTAATATAAACTACAATCAAATTTGTAATAATCTTAAATAAAAACATCTTAAAAGAATTGAAACGTAAGAGTTCCTAAAATAGTTCTTGAACTTTCACATCCTCGCTCCCAATTTAAATAAAATTTTCTGAAAAAATAAAAAGAAAAAACATTTGTTTTAACAAAAACTGAAAGTGACCTATTTTTATATATTTTCTCTATTTGAAATATACTTACGTTATTTTTATATACACATTTTTTACTTCCTTTATATTTTATCAAAGAATGTTAAAAATATGTTCTTTAAGAGTACGAAATACCGAGGAGAGAGTATCATATATGATGAATTGGATTTAGAGTTAAATATGTTTTTAGTCCTTTAATTTTTGGTAAATTTTGAAATTAGTCCATTTCGAAACTTTGAATTAATTTAGTCATTTATCTTTCGAAATACGTGAATTTAGTCCTTTTAATCAAATTTTGTTAGGTTTATTTGATGTTTCGTACGCATTTCAGAATTGTATTTGAGACTGATTGGGATAAGTTAGACGTCTAATAGGTCATTTCCAGATAGAATGAGGAGTCCAAATAAGCTCTCTTAGGTACGTGATTAACCTAATAGCAGGCAAAAGGGGCTAGGGAAGACCATTTGTCCTTCAATTAGCCTTAAGGCGATAGACCCCTTCTGAAAGGGACTTTATTTCCTATAGCTATAGTTTAGAATAGTACTCCCGCTTACTTATCTCTTTCTTCTTTTACTCCATAGGTAAGGTATCTTAATCACTCTATACTCATATCCCTTTCGCCCCCTGTCTTTCCTCGATGGGATAAGAGAGCCTTACGGTCGGGGGTTGTTTAACACATTTTTTATTTAATGTTAAGTCAAGTACTATTATAAAACATGTTTAATGTCAAATAAACCTAACAAAATTTGATTAAAAAATGACTAAATCCACGTATTTCGATAGATGAATGACTAAATTGGTCCAAAGTTTCAAAATGGACTAATTCTAAGATTCATTGAAAATTAAGGGACCAAAAACATATTTAACCCTTGGTTTTAAAACTTATATTTAATATTAAACTTTATCTATATTTTATTAGATCACATTTTAATATTATCTTTTTATTTGAATTTATATTTTAAATAATTACATATTTTTAAAATGTGCAAAATTCAATAATTTTTATATATATAATTAATTTTTAAAATAGTTGTTAAAGAAAATAACTTTTAAAAATGAAAGAGATTTTTAGAATATCGGTTAAAGATAAATTATTTATAAAATAAATAATTTTTAAAATAATAAATAAGGATAAAACTGAAAAAACGAGAAGTGGACATAAAAGAGGGAATCTTTTTATATATTGTTAGAGTTTAGAATTTGTTAAAAAATAATAATTTTATAAATTCAAATGTAAAATTTTAAAAAATTATAAGAATTTAAACCAAATAAATTTAAAATTTTAAAACGATTTTAAATAAAGTTTAATTTAAAATAAATTTAATCTTCCTAAAAATATTTAATGAAAATATAAATTTTCATAAAAATATTAGTATAAGATTTATATAAAAATCAAATTTGGCCTTAATTTAAAGAAGGATAAAATTATTCAATTTTAAAAAAATTGAATTTTAATTGAATCAAAATAACAAAATTAGAATTCAAATTGGAAATAAGATAATGACACAGCATGTGATAGTGACACAGAACTCTCTCAACTCACATTGTCATTGCCACATGAAATGAAACTAACTTAACACTTAACAAATTTTTATTTTAAAAAGATAAAATATTTTAAAAAAATATCTTAAGATCACGAATTTATATATAACCCATCTTTAACAACTCATATGACTTGATAACATAAAATCTCCAAAATAAAAATCAAATTTTGACACATAAAAAGTAAACTTATTTAAAACTTTCCTACAAAATAAGAACAAAAAATATGATTTAATCTAATAATAATAGTCTAGGGTATAAAGAAAAATATACTTTATATATTTTGGTAATTATTCTTTATTATAATAATTATATAACAATTTAAATTATATTTATTGTTTTTATTATCATTAGTATATTTAATATAAGTATAATTTTTATAAATCACGTTAAATTAACTTTTAATATATACTTTTTCTAGAAGTTTTTAAAGTGATTTAGACACGGTTCAAAATATTGTCAGCAAGGAGGAGTCCCATCTATTCCCCAACTTTCAGAATAAATACGGAATATAATTATATAATTAGCATAAAATTTTGTCCATTAATGAATGTATTTACTTTCTAATAATTTAGATGATAATTAAAGACAAGATTTATTATTATTTTTTATCTACCAGCTATATTTTGTTTAGTTTAACTGTTATTTTATATAAATGGTTGATTTTTATTGATTATGTAATAAAATGCAATTTTTTAATTATTATTATTAAATAAATTCACTATAACAATTTTTTCTTTTAAAAATTAAAACTAAATAGTTAGATGATACCAAGAAATTCATTTATTTTTTGTATGGAATTTATAATATATTTGAATTAGTATGTTCTACTGATATGTTAATTAATTACATTTTTTCTACAAATTTTATTATTATTTAAATTAATATTAACATTAGTTATATTATTATTATTATTATTATTATTGATTATTGATATTATTATTATTAGTAATAATATTAGTATTATTATTAGCATTGATATTGCTAATAATAATAATAATAATAATAATATTTTTATTATTATTATTATTATTATTATTAACTAATCATTCCTATATCACAAATATATGAACAAATGAACAAGACCAATAAGAGAAACTAAGACATTTTATTTAATATAATATTTAATTATGTCTAATAAAAAATTTTAGTCATATAACTACACATTACTAATAAATTATTATGTCAATATTATAATTTAGTACCAATAAATTCATATTTAAATGTTATTTTTTTAATCTTAGTATTTATCATCTAAAGAATAGGAATATCTTTGATTTATCGTATGTCAAAATCCTTTAGTAGTTTTTTTCTAACTGTTTGTTTGTTTATCTTATGTCTATGTATGCATATATTTCTATTTATAAATTTTAAGATTAATCTCACGTTTTTATTTTTACGAGATCATTCATATTGTATAATGTGCATACCATCTACTTTTTGTTAAAATCAAATATGTCTAATACTCTTAACCACAAAGGGATCTGAATTGATTAATGAGTTTTTCACTTACTTAATGTGAATCTTGAAGGAGTCTTTAAGGTTTAAAACTCAATTAATCAATTTTGCAGTTCTACTGGACTGTTTAAATCAATCAAGAAAGATTATGAAAGAGAAGAAAGAAGCAAGACACACAATTTATACTGGTTCGATTCAAAAAGAATCTACATCTAGTCTTCTCCTAAGTAACACATTTAGGAGGATTCCACTAAACAGAAAGGTTCCAAGAATTACAAGCACACCTATGTAATTCTAACCCCCAAAACTCAAGAACTTGATTCAACAATCAAGAACTCCCCCTAGGAGCAATGCATCCACACAATTGCACCTAGGTCCACACTTCAAACATTGAAGCTACTGTAATCAAAAATACAGAAAACAAAACAAGAAACGAATACACCTAAGCTATGCAGATTTGACTTGATGCTCCTTGAATCAAGCAAGAACCATCATGGTAGAATCAACCATTAATTCTTCTTTGATCTGTACTTGAGTTATCTTGCAGAATCTTCTGAAACTTTGTGTCTCTCAGATGGCTCTATCTCAGATGAAAACTGCGTGATCTTTCTGATTTTTTCCACTCCCAAAACAGATTCCAAAACAGCTTTTTATACAAAGGTTTTTGTTGTCACTAATTTGATTAGCAATTTACCTAATCGATTATCGTGAGTATATTTTCACGTACTTTGTACCATACTCATAGCTAATCCATTAGTTAAAAAACTAATCATATGCAGAATTACACAACATGCCTGAAATACATCTGATAATGGAAAAACTGTTAGCCTAATGCATAACCTAACTGGACCAAATCTATGTTCTATTCTAAATTAGTAGACATCATCAAAATCAGTCTTCATTCATAGGTGAAGTAGCTCCCCCTACCAACACTTTTATTTTGTACAAACATCTTACTTTTATTGTGTACAAAATCACGTGTCAATTACTTACATATTTTATTTTCTCGACCATATTATTATTTGAATTAACATTATTGTCCGGTAATAATATTTGTCATAATACTATCATTGATATTACTATTATTCTTAGTAATAATGTTATTATTATTATTATTATTATTATTATTATTATTATTATTATTAGCATTTACATTATTATTATTGATGAGTAACAATTCATTCCTATGTCATAAATTCACAAACAACACGACAAAAGACCACCTAAAATATTTCATTTAATATAATATTTAATTTTAATATCTAATTTGAATTTTTAATCATATATCTACACATCACTCATTACTTATTTTTTTAATTTTAATATTTGTCATGTAAAAAAAATATTTAATTTCTTATGTCCTTATCTTTATATATATATATATATATATATATATATATATATATATATGTCTATATTTGTATATACTTCTATTTACAAATTTTAACATTAATTCATGTTATTTTCATTTTGTACATGATCATTCATATATCACAACATGTCTACACTTTACTTTTATTTTGTAAATACATTTTACTTTTATTTTCTACATCATATTTCAATAACTTGCATATTTTCTATGTAATCATATTATTATTTAAAATAATATTAACATTAGTATTAGTAATATTAGTATTAATATGTGTGCTTAATTATTATCTACAACAACTTATATAGATTTTATGTAATTAAAACTATTTTTAATTATTTACTTATGTCATATCAAAGCATGATCAATTACACATTATAATAAATTTAAAACATATTCGTGTTACACAGAATAAAAATGTCATATAAACTAATTAGATTATGATAAAAAATATTGTTATTTTATTGAAAAATATATTGTTATTATAAACAAATACAACCACGTACTTTTGATTGCATGATGATAATAAATCAATTATCCTTACTAATTTATACACGTTAAACTGACCGAAGAAAATATATAACGAGCCGTGCATACCCACATATATAAGACTGGTTTAATCTAATAATAATAGTCTAGTTCCAACAACTACATAAGAAAAATATACTTTATATATTTTGGTAATTATTCTTTATTATAATAATTATATAACAATTTAAATTATATTTATTGTTTTTATTACCATTAGTATATTTAATATAAATATAATTTTTATAAATCACGTTAAATTAACTTTTAATATATACTTTTTCTATAAGTTCTTAAAGTACGGTTGAAAATATTGTCAGCGAGGAGTCCCATCTATTCCCCAACTTTCAGAATAAATACGCAATATAAGTTGAGACAAAAAATTGCAATGGTCTTTTCAGTACAATAATAACGTTTATACAAGAATGGCTACACTCATTCACTGCGCAATAATTATTAATCTGTTGCGTATCTAACTTCCACCAACTAATGTTACCCTTGCCGGGTAAAGTCTAGTGTAGAGTCACCTTTGCCGGATGATAAAGTTGTCAAGATGGATTATCCTGTAGTTAGACTCGTCACGAGTTTACTATTCACTAAGTTAATCTAATTTAATTCATTTAATAGTAAAACAAAAAAATTTAAATTTGGTTCGATTTATCGTGAGGAGTTGGTGCGTTAAACGTGTTTATTTATTAGTTCATTTAATTTAAAAATATACAACTTTATTTTGTTTCATCTAAAAAAATTAAATATTATAATTTTATTAAAATTTAAATAAATTTCAATATAATCTAAATACAATTCAAAAGAATGTTAAACTTCAAATACAAATCAAAAATCACAAAAATACAAATTATCAATGAATTAGTTAAAAAATAAGCCTAATCCGACCCAAATATAAAGTCTAACATAAAAAAAAAAATTGTATGACCCTTTACTTGCAAGTTGACGAGACAACTCGGCTTACCACAGGTTTAATCCAGGTGAGCCGGGTTCTTGTAAGCTGGGTCAAAAATTATTCCGTACTGAAATTTGTAAAAAAATTCCAACCAAACTTGGCTTGAACCCGTGGTAGACTAAATTGGCTGGTAGGTTCAAATCCATTTTGACAGCTCAATCACTAGGTCCCATATTTATTTGATGTGAAATACTCCCTCATTTAAGATAATTATAATTTATTTTACTTTTTTTTTGGTCGGCAAAAATATGTATACTTATATAATAGAGTACTTGGGGTACTCTAACCCTTATACACAGATACTTACAAGATTACCAAAATACATAAAATGTAAATGAAAGACCTTAAAGTTTGTATTTAAACAATAAGTCTACAAAACTACCCCCAAACTATAGTATATAATTAGACAACCTACCAAGAGGAGAATACAACACATTGAACAACTAAGATACTAGAGCAGAACATAAATCCTCTAGTAAAAGCTCACTTCACAAAATTTGCCTCCCCACACATGCCTATATTGCTTCCATGAAAGGTATCCATATGCAATTCTTCCTTAGTAGAAACTGAACACTACACCTGCAACAAAAATAAAACACTCTAGACCACAAAGTATAGGTGATAAAACATAGATATCCCTTTACAAATACCATATTATTCTTCCTAACTCATGAATACTATATTCCTCTCCCATGCTACACCTTTTAATGTAAAGCCTCCCTATGGTAAAAACCCCTTAAGACTAAGTACATACCTACTTCTGAAGATTCCTACAACCTAGGTGTGTGATGGGTGCCTACCTATTAATCTTAAGCAATGTAAGGGACAAAAGCACCAATCAAAAAAAGAAAAGGTTACATTTGCATTTTTATGTTTCAACCATGCCCATACTTCTCTTGGGCCATACTGAAGATTTCATTTGGATCTAGTAATTTGTTCCTAAAAACTACATGATTCCTATGATTCTAGAGATTCCACACTATAGCAATCCACACCCCCTCCATCTATTGCACATGTTCCAAACTTTGGTAGCAACTCTGTAGGTAATGAATAAATGACTTAGGCTCTCTTCATGCTCACCACACATAGCACAATTATCATTGTTTAGGTTGACCCCTCTAAGTCTTAAATTAACCTTTGTGGGTATTCCATTTAGAATAACCCGCCACATAAAAAACTTCGCAGAGGGGATAATATAACGTCCTAGCCGGAAATTACTTATTAAAATAAAACAAAATAAAATCCAACAAAACAACCTCATTTATTATCAACAATTTCCCAAAATGCGGGAAAATTTAAAATTTCAAACATCGCTTCAATAGAAATTAAGAACTACATTGTTTAGACATTACAAATCCAAAACGTACAAATCGAAACGTTACAAAAGAAGTTCCATTATAAAAATTAAATAAATTGTCGCATAGTGATCCCCTCACTCCGTCTCTACGCGTCTGCATGCTCACCTGCATCAACATCTGCTCCCATGTAACAAGTTACATGATCATCGCCAAACACACACAAATAGGGTGAGCTCAATAAAATAAACCAAACAAATAACATAATGAGTACATTATCAATATTATAACCCAGGTTAGTATTTTTTTCCCTTTTTCCTTAGTTCTTCACTTCCAACACTTGCATTAGACGTCTATCATTTCTATACCCTTTAGGTGAGATCAATGATCAATCTTTGCTACACGAGTGTCTACTCGCCCCTCCGACTACAGACCACCACCTAGTAGTCCACACGTGGGAATAACTTTGCCATGACATCTCACCGCGACACCAAGTGGAGTTCCCCAAAACGAACCTAAGTTCGTAGTCATTCCCAGACTACCAAAACTCTATCAGATGTACTGAAGAGGGCAATCATCTGAAATCTCACCGTACGAGCCACAACTCGCACACTCCACTGGACTTCCTAAACCACCAGGCTATAACCTAGAGTGGCCACATGTTACCCCAATACAAGATGCACTCGTAACCGGGCCTCCAGCCAAAGCATTGCATCATAACCATCACCCAAAGCAGTGTAGAAACCTTTTCCCACGCACCATCACTGCACCAAAACCGCTTGGCGCGCATCTCACGCAGCTAGGCGAAATCTGGTTCCAAACTGCCTAGCGGGCATCTCACACCGCTAGGCGCCAAGTGCCATCCAGGAGTGTTGTTGCACCGTCACCGCCTAGCGGACCCCAAGCCTGCCGCCAGGTGCCACACACCCTTCAAAGACTTTGCTGCACCTCTTCTGCCTGGCGGAACCAACACTGCCGCCAGGTGCCTCACTCGTACAGGGACCACTGCCACTATTTTAGGTTGATATCGCCTGGCGGCTCGCCCTCGTCGCCAGGCGCCACACCAGTAGTGCAATTGCTACTAGTTTTTGACCATTATAAAAGATCCCAAAAGATCCAAATCATGCAACACATAAACTATAGCAAAACATGTTTTTTTTTTCAATCACAAATCTATAATTAGATTACATCACATCCAATCAAACATGCAATCACATTAATCATCCTCAGTCATACAAACTCTCAGTCTTTTGATCATACAATTTAATGTTTATATAACTCATGCCACTGTAGTTTTACCAAACATAACACCAATATTTTATAACAAAACCACCTTCACAATAACAATTGTTTAGGAGAAAGGTACCATACATGCAACATCACTTATATCAGTCCTACCTTTATTTGACAAATTAACCTATAGTCATGATCTTCCAATAGTTTTCAGTGCATATCATCATTCAATCTCTATTTAATTTAACACTTATATCTCAACTAACACCTTTTCATACCTTCCCATTCCATACTTGTGATGGAGTTTCCTTCCACCCCTACTGCCCTACCAATCCCAACTTGCCCTCAAATGATCTCGCATGATACCCATTACATAAAATCACCACTAGAACTCAAAATATTCCACAGCGGTGCCCATTGTATACAATTCTACATGCTCGTACATGAACACATATATGTGCTTTGCATATAATAACACCAATTTCATTAACAATGTACTAATCATGTACTTATATCATGCACAATTGTTTTCAATCCCCAACATAAACCCTAGCCCCAATTTCATATAAGAATTCATGCATTCAACATAACCATAATACCCACAGTCAACTATACTCATCAAAATTCGCATTCAAGCATATGGACATCACTACGACATCACATGTAACCCAAAAATATCTAAAACAACCCAAAACTGCGCAACCTAGTTCGTGTCGCCTGGCGAATCATTCTCTGCTGTCAGACGGTTCATGGAGAAAACCCAGAAAACTGGGTCTGGAGCTTGTGTTGCCTGGCAGGTTAAGCATGACCGCCAGGCGGTTTCTGGATTTCTAGAAACTTGAGCAACGCGGATGAATTTGAAACTTGGCATTCCCACATACTCACGCATATCACGAATTCATGCAATTAAGATTAAAACATCCAATAAGAACTCTCCTAACCTGGATTCCTTGCTTAATTTGGTAAATTCTCTATTTACTCCTTGATCGCCAATAGCCTTCGTTGCTCTTCTTCCAATTCCACTCTTCCTATCACACCCAATCTCCTCAGAACACCTACCAATGGCCGACTCCCTAGCCCCTTCTCTCTCCTTATTTGGTCTCTCTTCCCTGGCTAGGGTTTGTGTGACTCTTCATGTTCATGCCAAAGTAAGTTTTAACAAAATTAAAATTATTTTATTCAAGCCAAGGTTTGAACCCATCACCACACAATTGCAATTTAAATGCACAATCAATTCAACCAAGTCATCTTTCATGCCAATATTTATGCATATAAAACTATCTACGTACTCATCACGCCCCAAACACATCATCAGAAAATAATAAAATTAAATATCACACAATTGGCATACATAGGACACAAACCCAAGTCCTCTCACACAATTAAGTACTCTCAACCATTTGAGCTAGTACTTTTCCACGTCATGAAGGTTAGCATTTAATGGCATAAAGGCTTCTTCTACCCGCATTTAGTAAATAATTATTTATTTAATTATTTAAATTTAGTGGGTCTTACAGATAACCTTTACTCTCCAAAGGTAATCGAAGCAGTGTTGTTGATCCGCTTCACTTGCTTCTTGTAACTTTTGATATGCTGATTTAACTGTATAAACCTTATCTTCACCATCATTCCACATCCAACAATCCTTTCTTTCCCTAGCAAGAGTTATCTTATGAATGTCTTCTAAGAACATTTCAATTTGAGGTCTCTCCCATTCAAACCATTCTCTTCTCCAAGCCAAATTCCATTCCCATTTGTCGTTGTCCTATTTCCCACATTCACTTATTGTTTATTCTTTCTTATTAGAGTTGGCATATAACCTAGGATAAGATTCTTTAAGTGATCTATCCTCTACCCATATGTCTTCCCAAAATAAAATCCTAGTTCCAGATCCCACTTTCCAATACACACTCTTGTCAAACCAAGTTTTATCATCACTAGAACCACAAATCTTTCTTAAATCTTTCCACCATTTAGATTCTCTTTGATCACTCTTTCTATCATCCAGGCTTTTCCAAGACCCATACTTAGATTCTAATATATCTTTCCATAGCCCCTTTTCCTCTATACCTAATCTCCATTTCCACTTAGCTAAGAGTGCTTCATTGAACAATTTTATATTTTTTATACCAAGACCTCCCTCCCTCTTTGATTTGCATAGGGTTGTCCACTTTACCCAAGCTATTTTCCTCCCTTCTGCCCCCCAACCCCAAAGGAATTTTCTTTGTATTTTCGTTATCTCCTCACTAATTGAGACCGACATTTTAAATAGTGACATGTAGTATAGTGGTACAAATGTCAAAACTGATTTGAGTAAACATACTCTCCCTACAAAGGACAAGAACCTTCCTTTCCATCGATTTAATTTATTCTTTATTTTGTTCACTATAGGTTGCCAAAATGGTTTCCTTCTAGGATTTCCCCCTACACATATACCTAGGTATTTAAAAGGAACATTTATTAATCCACAGTTCAAGATAAAGACACTTCTTTTAAGTTCATCGTCTCCAACCCCTACGCCTCCTAACTTGCCCTTGTGGAAATTTATCCTAAGCCTTGATGCAAGTTCAAAAAATCTCAGGATACTTTTAATGACCCCAACGTTATTAAGGCTTGGCTTGCAAAAGAACAGAGTGTCATCTGCAAACTGCAGCATATTAACTTTAGTCTCATTTCTTCCTACACTTATTCCTTCAAGCATATTCTTAATATTGGCTTGTCTAACTAAGCCCGACAAACCTTATGCAACTAATAGAAATAAGAAAGGCGCTAATGGGTCCATTTGCTTTAGTGCTTTGGTTGGATTGAATTCTTGAGTTGGACTACCGTTTACAAGAATCGATATTGTGGATGATTTCAGACAGGCCTTTACCCAGCTTATCCATTTAGTTCTAAAACCCAGTCTACCCAACATGTAGTAGAAGAAGTCCCACCTAACTGAATCATATGCCTTTTCAAAATCCAACTTTACTATCAAGCATTGCATCCTATTATTACGTACTTCCTCAATTACCTCATTAGCCACAATAACACTATCCAATAGACCTCTATCCTTGATGAAGGTAGATCGCTTATAATCAATTATGGCCGGTAAAACAAGTTTAAGTCTATTAGATTAGATTTTGGCTATTATCTTATAAATGCATCCAACCAAGGAAATAGGTCTATATTCATGCAATCTGATAGGATTTTCAGTTTTAGGTATCAAGGTTATGAAAGACGCATTACACCCCTTTGAAATAGGTCTATATTCATGCAATTCTATGTGTATCCATTCTATATCTACATCTCCCCATATTGCATAACACCTCTCGTTATTAAATGATTGTTCTTTTGTTTCTTGTAGGCATACCATTCCTATCCCTTCTTTATATATAATCTCTTTAAGTACCGAGGTTTGATCGTTCCCCCCAAGCCTCTTACGTTTAGACTAAGGATATTCATTTTGGGTTTCTTACCCCATCTCCTTGATCTCTCTATTTTTTGTTCTCCACATATCGAGCCTCCAACTCTTCCAACTTATCTAGTATGACTTGTTTTTCCCCAGTAAATGTAACACCTATACTTTTACCAATCTCCCAAAGCTTACTAGCCTCTATTTTACCGTTATTTAACCAGAAAAGCCTATTACAGTTATGAAATGCAGAATCAGAAATAGAATTACTAAGAGTATATAAAGCTGACCTGATTTGTTTTCTTCGTTCAACCTTTGTGCCCTTCATTAGCGGTTTGGTTTGGTCAACCTTATCTTTTCCACTTGTTTCGCCTAACCAGAACTCCCTTCGTTTCTGAAAGGAATTTGGGTCCACCATAGACTCATTGATAAGGGTCATTGGATTTGTGGCTACAACATCGATAGCTTAAGGATCATCGTTTACATCGAAGATAACATCATTGTGGATTTCTTGGATGGCATGGTGGTGTGGTTCCGTTGCTTCATCATTGGTAGGACAAGGATTGACATTCGCATCGGAGATACCCTCATCGTTGATTGCCTTAGGATGGATATTTGTTGCCGCTGCATGATTTGGGGTAGTGCGGTTATGAGCATGCTTTATCCCTATATCGTGATTTTGTTGCAGACCGAGGGGACATTTCTTTCAAAAGCAGGACCCCATGTGATGGCATTATCCAAAGATTTTTGTTATCTTTACCTTAAGTTTTTTATAATTTTACATCATTTAAAAATTAAGATTTAAGATAATATATATATATATATATATATATATATATATATATATATATTTTTTTTTTTCTAACATATCTGTTAAAAATAAATTGTAATAGAGTTTTGAATTTCAAAATAAAAGATATTTCTAATATAGTATTCTAACCCTATTATATGAACAAATTTGAGATCGAAATATTGGGACCGTATATGTTAAAAAGAAGAAATAAATTACCGTACTTTTGTTTTTGATGGGGAGAAAAAAAATTATTTTGAAGTTGATATCTCGTATTCTTTAAATTTATGAGAGGTTTTATCTAATATATATCATAATTTAACGCTATTTTAGATTAAAGATAAAAAAATAATTTAAATACATATTTATTTTTTAATACTTTGATGATTTTTAAGGATAAAAATATGATAAAACTCTAAATTTCATAATAAACGATACATCAAATGTAAATATTATCTTAATAATATTATCTAAACAAACTTGAAATAGAAAAATTTTCGATTGAGAAAATAGAAAGTTGTTTCGAAGATAAACTCTTGTTTCCTTTGAGCTTATAAGAGATGTTGTCTAATATCAAGTACTTTCACTCCATTTAAGAGTAAAGATAAAAGAATAACTTAAATACATTTTTCTTTTTTAATACTTTGATGCATATTTATTAAGAAAAAAAACTGTAATAAAATTCTAAATTTTATAATAAACAATATTTTAAATGTAGTTATTAATCTTAACAATATTATCTTAATAAACTTGAAATAGAAAAAATAAATGATTCTGGTTTTGCATTCAATTTATTTTAATATAATTAATTATCCTTTTTATTGTGCTAATTTACTTATTTAAATTTTAAATTAAATCTTAAATGAGGAGTTGTACTAGTTTCTTACCAACCTTTGCTTGAAATTCAATTAAACTACATATCTTAAATTTCAATTAAGATGGTATGCAGGTTTACATGGAATAAAAAGAAAATACAAATTTTGTGTTTCTTTCCTTCATTTGAAACATGCAAAAAGAAGGAAATATTTAGAATTAGACCCACTTTTTAAAACTATTAGACAGATTTTGCAACACTTCAGGTAGCATAATGATTGGTCAATTTATAACAAAAAGTCCTGCATAACATTATATTTGGGTAGAATTTCACAACTGTTAAGGTATTATTTAATTTTATTTCAAATTGTTGCATTCTTTAAATGATTTGTTTAGAAGAGACGACTTAAGTTTAATGAATTTTATTGTTCTTGAATAAAGTATTTTAATTACTGAAATATTAAAAAAATTATTTAAATATCAAATAAATCTTAAAATTAAAAAATATCAACATTGATATTTTTTTTGTAGTCCATAATCTATTTTGTGAAAGTTCTTAAATGATGTTTCATTTTCTATTTGCAAAACTTTTTTCAATTTGTATTAAACGTGGTCTAAATCGAAAGGTAAAGTCATGCTAGTCGTTAGGTGTGGTAATGTGGATTTGTTCCGACGGGCCAATTCACAGGCTCACAAAAAAATGTGGGGTGAGCTGAGATATTGAATCCACCGGCTTGCAAAAGTCAACAGTCTGCGTGGGCTAGCTCGCGGCCCGTATAAAAATAATAAAAAAAAACTTGTACTTGTGTACATTAGTTACTTTCCTTCTGGACTTTTTCATGAACGTTCCAAATTTTTGTATGAGTGGAAAAAACAAGTATTATATATTTTTTAATGTGTTAAAATTTGAAGAATACATCGTGCATGTCAAAGTACGAATAAGAATATGATGAAAATGTTGAATTATCAATTTATCATCCAAATCCCCAAAGTCTTTGCTTAATTTTGTGAACTTGTTAAAGTTTTCCAATTTGTTAAACATTTAAAGTTTTATCATAAGAAGTTTTTTTAAAAAAAGAGCGAGTTGGCCCAGGGGCCCGCACTTATATGAGGTGGGCTAGACTTTTTAGCCCGCGTTAAAAATGCGGAACAGGCCAAACCAGCCCACATTTTGCGGGCCAAGTGCAGGTTCGGCCAGCCCGCATTGCCATCCCTACTAGTTGTAACCAAAAAATTGATTCTAATAGATCCAGATTGAAGAATCAAGTTGAGTCAGCTATTTCCTGAACTGAATTATACATTCCTAATCTATCTTTCGACTAAATTGTCCAAATTGACAATGTGCCATGGAGAAGCAAGCATTGTTGGCCTCAGTAAATCTTAAACCCTAACCAATCAAGAACTAACAAAGAAGCACAAGGTGCATTTCAGTTTTAAGATTATTGATGTAAGTCTTTTACACAGAATATCATTTTATTCTTATTACTTTTTTCTATTTAATGCATAAATGAACTGTGACATAAGTATTATATATATATATATATATATATATATATATATATATATATATATATAGGAATTCTAGCTAAGTTGTATGGTTGTAACAAAAATCAGCTTTTTTATATATTTAAGTTATCTATGAAAAGTTCGTAGGTAAGTTACTTACGAAAATTTTTGTAGGTAAGTTACTTATGAAAATTTGTGTAGGTAAGTTATCTAGAAAATATTTTGTAGATAAAGTTACCTACCAGTTAATTACCTACAAAATATGCTCCGTAGGTAATTATTAGATATTATCAAATTACTTACAAAAAGTTTCCATTACTTATGAATTTTGGGCGTAGATAATAACCATATTTCTTGTAGCGTGAGTCGAGTTGGCCTAGACGAATATCAAATTGAGTCAGCTTTGTCCGAAGGTCGAATCGAGTCGACCCCAAACAAAGGTTAAGTCGACTTGGTTAGGTCCAAAGGTCGAGCCGACTCAATTCGAGGCAAAGGGTGAGACAAGTCGACATGGGTTGAAGTCCTTCAACTTTCAACACCTAAAAATCGAAACTCTTGCTCAATGCATGCACTAATACATGCATAAGTGAAGCAATTATCCTTAGAATTATTTTCATTCAGACAAAAAATCAACAAGGAAATTTTTATAGATCATAAGCATCATAATTCCAAATTTCAAAACCTAAAATAGAGCACATTCAACACTGCTCCTTGACTATTTTCTAGGTCCTTACTTCTAAAAAAAAAATATTCCAGCCTAAAAAATTCACATATCAAGAAAAAGGTGAGGATAAAACTTTCCTGTGTCCTCTTCTAATTCATAAGTGGAATCACCTATCTTAACATCCCACGAAACCCACACCGGACTAATATCCTTTCCTCTTAGCTTTTTGGTTTGATAATGTAACTTCCCTAGTGGAAATTAGTTAATTAAAATAAATAAATAAGAAATGAAGATCAAACGACAAAATTTATTATTTCCAAACACGGGAAAATTTAAATCATTATTCAATGCGCCAAAATTCGATTAAAGCTAAAGCAATAATCTTATTACAATTTCCAAAATCCGACAAAACAGAAGAAAACATAATTTATTTCCTAGCTCAAGTCCCAAAGCTAGCCCTTTCTCCGTCTCTATGCATCGCCAACATCACATGTAATATCATCTGTTCCCGTGTAACGAATCACACGATCATCGCCAAAAACAAACAGAAAGGGTGAGCACATAATGAAATAACACATACCTTAAAAGATCAATTACCCAACTAATTTAGTCTAGTTAGTTCTTGGCCAAGACCTTAATACTCCAAGGCTTGTCAACCTTCAAATCACACAAATAGTTAGTCTTGGATTCAGGATTTATGATGCTCACACGAACCTGTCCGCTCATGGTCCTGCCTCTACGAACCTCCCCGCTCGTAGTCCTGTTGTACGAACCTCCCCACTCGTAGTCCTGCTCTATGGACCTGCTCGCTTGTAGTCCAACACACGTGATCCACCAGCTACGTACCTCTCGAATGCAGCATCCCTCAAGTGTGAGCACGGAACATACGAACCTACTTGCTCGTATCCCCACACGAGAGTAACTAGATATGAACCTCCCCGCTCATATCATCACGTGTTCACCACCACCCATGAACCTACCCACTCATGGCACAGTATCTCCTGATCCAAGTCTGCATCAATGCGTATGAACAACACACGCAAGCCCATACCTGCAACACTATCGCCTGGCGTAGCCTAAGCACCGTCAGACGAAATGAACGTGTAGACCGCCTGGCGGGACACCCTCGCCGCCAGTCACCAGGCCTCTCAAAAACCCACTGTTGCAGGGTCTATCACCTGGCGGAGCACACCTTGCCGCCAGGCGCAACCTGTTGCAGAAAGTACCTCTAGTAGCCAATCGCCTAACAGCCACATCTGTGCTGCCAGGTGCTATACCAATAGCGAAACTCCAATGGTGTTAGCACCCAAAGCATACATTCCTGCACTCTCCAAAATACCTCCTAAGGTATTATCACACTCTCGTTCCCCAGTGTCGAACCCTTGGCAACCTCTCACCCTCTTATAAATCAAGTACTTAAAATTCCAATTGGAAATTCCTCGATTTAATGACTCTAACTCACCAAGTGTTCCTTCATTGTATAATGCTCAATAAATTATATGTAGATCACCATCAAGTCCAGTGCCTCATATAAACATTCTTCATACGCTATCAATTTTTGCATTTTAATTCATTAAAACTTAAGCACAAAATTCTCATCCCTCCAATTTTCATTTCACGAACCAGACCCCAAAACCACGATATCATGTGTTGCCCACTACCATGCTGCAAATTCCAGCTATATCCTAGCGGCAGATCATGTGCCGTCAGGCGGCGTATCAGATTTTGGGAGAATTCCCCTTTTCTTCCTTGCGCGAGTCCCCTTCGCTCCTCCGTCATCTCGTCTCGCCATACACTAATCCGAATTAATACGCATTCCCAGAAATACACATGCATGAATAATGCCAAACTTAAATAACTCTTTAGACACTGGAATCAATTTCCTAATTGTCCTCTTTCAACCCTTCTCATAATCCCATGATCACCCATGCACCCTTGGTCCAAAGTTTCACGATACACTCAATCCCATTCAGATTAAAGCATAAATCATCACACACAACGTACATAAACAAGTTTCCAGAAATCATGATGACTTCTACGCCAAACAAAAAAAAAATAGAACAGCTTCGCGTTGCCTGGCATAAATTCATTGTCCGCCAGGCGATTCATGACACTACCCAGTAACTGGGTCACTATTGACGCGTCGCTTAGCAGCATCATCATGCCCGCCAGGCAGTTTCTAGGCAAAAAGCCAGAAACTTACGAAAAACGACGTGAAATTGGGTAAACTCTCATGCAAGTATACATGACAAAGCACATTCATTCATACACAAGTCAAAACACAATGAACAACTCCCCTTACATTTAAAGTATGTGATGAGTGCGTATTTTTGCCCTCATTTAATGTTTAATTTTGAGTTTTTAATTGAATTTGTGTGCTTAAAGATTGATTTAATTGAGATTTCCTATAATTGGGTTTATTGAGCATGAGATACAAAAACATGTTAAAAATAACTTTTTAGTTGCATAAATGTTCTTTGGATATTTTGAGGTGTTTTAGTGTAGTTGTAGCTAAGTTGAGCTCATGGAGGTGTGAAAATAAATTGCTTAAAGCTTCATGACAACTTTTAAAGATAAATCCAAGAATAAGAAATTATCAAAATCACAAAAATCCAAGCCAAGCATTGCATGAAGACGGCAATAAAAGCTTGAAAAAGTGAAGAAGTTTAGCTAGACCAAGAAGAGAGCAACAAAAAATTGGACCTTGCAGTTTTCTTTATCTTTATGATAGAAGATAATTTGGAAAAAATATACCTTTAGATATTTTATTTGATATATTTAAATAATTATGTTATTTAATTATATCATAAAATATTAAAAGATAATAACTACCAAATCTTTTTAAATATGACAAGATCTTCTTAAATCTTTTTAGATCCATAACAAACAAATATATCTTGAAGATATTGGATTATTTAGAAGATAATTTAAGGACATTGCAAAGGGTTGATTTGGAAAATTAATACAAATATTATTGGTGATAATTTATCATATATCTTTAATTAATTAATTAATTTAATTATATTAGATATTGATATTATCAACCAACTATATTTGTCAAATATTCTTTATCTCTCAAAATATTTTTAAATATTTATCTTTATTTTAAAAGAGATTTGAGAGATTTTAGCAACAGAAAAGCCCGTCCAAGTGCTATATAAAGAGACCAAGGGAAAGCAGAAAAGAAAAGCTCGGAACTTCGGAGTTTTGGAACCCTTAGGGGGGCCTAATTTCATTTCCTTTTTTTCTCTATTCTTCTTTCTATTTTTATTTTACTTTTGCATTTTATGGATTGCTAAACTTCTTGGGTTGATTCTATTGTAATTTCATTATGGATTCTGAGGTTAGAATGAAATAATTTCTTTGTTCTTTTTATTATTGTTGAGGTTTTCATTCATCTATGTCTTTTATCTTTTATCCATGAGCTCAACTTACCTGCAACTGCACTAACACACCTCAAAATATCCAAAGAACATTTATGCAACTAAAAAGCTATTTTTAATATGTTTTTATATCTCATGCTCAATAAATCCAATTATAGGAAATCTCAATTAAATCAATCTTTAAGCATACAAATTCAATTAAATATCCAGAATTAAACATTAAATGAGGGCAAAAATATGCACTCATCAATATGATTATCATGTTTCCATATTTTCCCAAAACCCATCATGATCATGCAACACTCGGTCGTAGTGATATCATCAATAGTGGCCTTTTTCACACACTTATAACATCATAAATTTGAGCTAACATATATAGGTTCATATATTCAGCATGGCTTAGCAAGCACTACTAAAATAATACTCATCAATCACACATCTATATATTATATATCTACATTCACCAATTAAGGCCATACCAGCACTTAAACATAATTAATCATCCATTAATAATCATACTATTAGGGAATTAAAACCACCAATCGTGAGTCATGTATATCTATATCTGCAAACATCCAATACCAATCTCCACCATTCAAAGTGAATAATAACATGTTATGAATCGCCTGTCAAAATTTCACATAAATCGGACGGTTAACGAATCGGGAACGCAATTTTATGAAAATTATGCAAACTAGAAAAATTTGTGGCGCCTAGCGCCCAGAAATGAAGAGCTTGGCGCCTGGCGGTATAAAACTTGCACCCGGCGGTTCCTGGTGGGCGAAAAGTACGAAAAATAGCATTTTTGTACAGTGTTCGCGTCGGCTTGTAGAGTCACCCTTGTCGCCAGGCGGTTCATCACAAAAACCCAAAATTGGGTTAACTCTCATGCATTGTCTGACGGTATATTTGAAGCCGCCAAGCAATTTTTGGAGATTTTCCATGAACGCGGAAATGAAAGATCATGATTAAGCAGAGGCATCATATTTACACATTTCAATACGAAAATAATCAGAATACAGGCATACACGAAAAGGAACTCCCCTAACCTGGAAATCCTCGCTCAATTTGAATTATTGGAACCCTTCTTGCACCACCACCAATCCAATTCGTGCCTCCTCTCAAATGTACTTGGTGTCCTGAACTTTCACTCAAAAACCTCCTTCATAACTCTCTTTCTCAATGCCAATTTCGTTTGCCTTTTGCTCCTTCATGTTTTCTCTCTTTCCTCTCCAAAAACTCACCTTAACTAGACCATTAACTAAGCCTTAATGCTTGTTAATCATAGGAAAACGAAATTGGCATTCAAGGACCATTATTTGCTGCCTTCCTAGCCCCCTAGGTTGCTCTTCTTGCTACTAGGGTTTCTCTGTCCTTTCATATTCATGCCAAAAGAAAAATTGGCAAAAAGAAAGTTTAATTTGGTTCCACCAAGGTTTGAACCTATAAACCATGCCAATGTCAATTTCATGCACAACCATTCAATCAATTCATATTTCATGATAATTCCTATAATTTTAGGATTACATTATCACTACTCATGTTCAAACATAACATTAGAATAATACACTTATTAAAATAGCATATATAGGACTCAAACCCAAGTCCTTTTAACATAAGAAAGCACTCTCAACCATTTGAGCTAGTATTTTTCCACATCATAAAAAACTACATTAAATGCCATAAAGGCTCCCACGACCAACATTTATTAAATAATTATTTAATTATTTAAATTTCTCGGATCTTACAGATAATGTTCTGTTCTTATTTTTTAGCTTTAATCGAGAGATGTTCCCAAAATTGAGCCTCATTAGCTTCTAACACATGAGAAGGATTAATTCTATAATCTTTGATCTTCAAAAAGATGAAGAGATGGCTCAAATATCTAGAGAGAAGGTAGACGATGGTTTTAGAAAAAAGTTATAGAGAAATAGTGATTTTTATAAAATGAAACTTAACTAATAAAAATTCTATTTATAGTCTTGATCTTTTATTAATAAATAATTAAGAATCATCTTTTAATCAACATTATTCCTTGACTATTTTTTTAGGTCCTTAAGAAAATGTTTTAATTGATGAAAATAATTTAAATGAAAATGTTGAAAAGGAAATTTGATAAAATGAAATAAAATATGATTCTCTTTAACCGTAAAAAGTGCCAAAGTACAACAAGAATCGAATCCCACTCAACTATAATTGATTCTCTTGTAAAATATACATAATCGATTCTCTTAGCCAATAATCTATTCTTTGTAAATATAGAATCTCTGCATGCACAATGTAAAGCAACAGGGCAATTCGGTCTTTTCATTTCATGCCACTTGTCTTTCCTTCAACTTCTTCGAAGGTACACGAGGAACCAATTCATTCCTTCTTTTCATTTTCACGATTTTGTGTCAAATTAGTGGATGCAAATGAGTGTCGATCCTCAAATTTCACCGTGTGAAAAGTACTCACTCAGATAAAAGAATACACTTAGGTCTCTTTATTTCAAAGAGGGGATTTTGAGGAGTAAAAAGGGATGGAAATGAGGGGAAAAAGAGTGACAAGTAGGTTGTTTAAATTAAGGGAAAAAGATTGAAAAGAGAATTAAATTGAAGGAAAAGATTGTCAAAGTTTTCTTAAAAGTTTGTGAACAATTTGATAAAATTAAATGAATAATGATTTATTTATTTCCACAACCCTGTTTTGTTAAATAATTATTTTTGTATGATTTGCAAGCTCCAGTGAATAATAACTATGAATCATCAATGCATCTATAAAAGTAAAATAAGAAAAAAAGAAAATCGTCATAAAATTAAATTAAAATCATTATTATTTATATTATTATTATTTTATGAAATAATTTTCTATTTTTAATTTTAATTTTTTAATATTTTTATTCTTATTTTTATAATTATTATTTATGATTTTAATATTATTCGTATATATTATTATTATTATTATTTTATAAATTTATTTTGATTATCATGTGTTTTACTAAATTTTTTATTATTAATAGTATTAATTTACTATTATTATCATTTATTTATATCATTATCATTTGTTATTTAAAATATTATTATTATTTTTATTATTATTATTATTAGTTATACTAATGAAAAATATACAATATTCTTTTTTTATTATACCAATTAAAAAATATGTTTTACTATAATTATTAAAAATAAAAACGAGATATGAAACAATTATATAATTTATAATTTATTTTGTATAATATATTATTGTAGATAGTTAATTAAATTTAAAAAAAAAAGGTTAAAATACCTTTTTGGTCCCAATTTTCGTTAAGTTTTTTTAAACAAGTCCTAATTTTGGTTTTGTGTTCAAATAGGTCCCAATTTCCATCAATTTTGTTCAATTGGGTCCTTTTTTGCTAATACCGTTTAAATCATTAACGGCCATGAACAGTGACTGCCACGTGTCACTTCGTGGTTTTTTTGAATTTTTTTTATTTTTATTTTTATTTATTTTTATTTTTTTTAATTTTTTTTTAAATTTTGTTAATTTTTTTTAAATGTACACGTGTCAACCTAGGAGTGTGCCACGTGTCACTTTGTGGTTTTTTTGAATTTTTTTGAATTTTTAAAAAAAATTAAAATTTTTTTAATTTTTTTTTAAATGTCCACGTATCAACCCAGTAGTGTACCACGTGTCAAAGTCAATGTTCTAAATTCAATCTGGTCCTTATATTTGTTATTTTTGTTCAATTAGGTCCCAATTTTTGTTAACATTAACCAATTTGGTCCCTCTCCAAATTAAAACCAAATTTAATTTTTATATTAAAATTCGTCACATCTTCTATAGGGACCAAATTGGTTAATCTTAACAAAAATTAGGATCTAATTGAACAAAAATAACAAATATAGGAACCAAATTGAATATAGAATATTAACTTTGACACGTGGCACACTACTAGATTGACACCTGGACATTTAAAAAATAATTCAAAAAAATTCAAAAAAAATTCAAAAAAAATAAAATAAAAAATTCAAAAAAACCACAAAGTGACACGTGGCACACTCTTGGGTTGACACATGTACATTTAAAAAAAATTTAAAAAATTTTTTTAAAAAAAATTAAAAATTAAAAATAAAAATAAAAAAATTCAAAAAACCCACGAAATGACACGTGGCAGTCACTGCTCATGGCCGTTAATGATTTAAACGGTGTTAAAAAAAAAGGACCCAATTGAACATAATTGATGAAAATTGGGACCTATTTGAACACAAAACCAAAATTAGGACTTATTTGAAAAAACTTGACGAAAATTGGGACCAAAAAGGTATTTTAACAAAAAAAAATTATAAAATGTAGAAAATAAAATAATAAATTAATTTCTATTAATAATAATAATAAAATTAAAAATAAAATATATACACCAAAATTAATTTTAAAACAGTTAAAAAGTCAATCTAGTGGATAAATTTATTATTTGTAATTTTGTTATTATTATTTATTATTTAAAATTTTATTATTATTATTATTATTATTTATATAATTTTATTATTATTATTATATTATATTATAGTAATCGTGAGACCTCTTAAAAATTAAGTCTTCTTTTCTTTTTTTTACGTAGAAGGGAAAGATTTATAGACTTTCTATTAAGAAAACCCAACACATGGTCTTTCTTCTTCTCTAAAGACCGTTTCTTTTCAAGAAATTTCTCTTTCCTTCTCTCTTTGATATCTTCCTCATACCTTGTTCATTCTTCGATCATAGTCTATCGTTGGAATCACTACGAAGAGCTATACAAATCTCATCAGTCAAAATCAAGAGTAGAGTAAGTCCTCTTCTTCCCTATTTATAAGAACTCAAACTATGTTTTCCTTTTTATTGTTTTTTTTTTCTAAGTTGCATGTGGTTCATCTTTGCTCCCATGAACACCTTGCTTGTTGGTGAATCCAACCAAGTCCCCAAATTATTTATTTGATCTTTTTGTGATGTGTAGTTAGGTTTTCTGTGGATGGAAGTTGGGGAACAATGTTGAGGAGTTTAAGAGTAGCTCTTGAGGTGAGGAAAGCTAATCTTAGCTTATTTTCATTTTTTATTCTATTAGAGTTGATCTTGCTTTTGAGTTGATGAATTTTGGGGTTTATCTTATGTGGTTGTAGTTATCTCAATTGTATATTGTGATTTATTGGTTGCAATTGGTATGTTGGTCTTTGTGTAAATTGGTGAATTGGAGTGAATGATCCTTAATGCATGATTTTGTATGTAGTAGAATTGGAATCGGCATGTGCTATGAAAATTAGGATGATGCATATGGTATGATCAAAATTGGTAATTGAAGAGTTAATTGGAACAGAGGTTTAAGGCATGATTGGTATGTGGTCTTGAATGTTGAGAGATATAGTATGCGGAGTGATATGTGGAATGCTTGCATGAGAGTATTAAACTTTGACGACTTTGGGCATAAATATGAATCTACATATGGTGTGAGCAATGTAGTGTATAAGAATTGGAATGAGATGTGGATTTGGGAATATTTGATACTTGATTGAATTCGTGGGTTGATTCTCTAAATCTTACTTATTTGGCATTTGGAATTGTATGAAATGTTTTAGAATGGTTTTGTTTGGTTGAGTATTGTCAAAACTACAAAAGTTTTGGGTGTTTGTGTTAAGTAGATTTGTTGGGCGAGTAAACAACTTGTTGAGTGAGTACCAAAATTAATTTTGGCAAAGAGGTTTTCTCACTAGGTGAGAAATCCTCCTATTGGACGATTGGGACCCTCGCTTCATTGACTCTCGGATCGAGTCAAAATTTTGATAATAGGTCCGAGACATATGATTCTTCGTTTTGAATGTTGTGATCTTTGAATTTAGGTCTATAGTTAGAAAAGTATGTCTCTTATGATTGTTCTTTTTTATGTCTCTTATGATTGTTCTTTTTTAAGTTTCTCTTTTGTGAAGAAATTTTCTATTTGATGTGTTGATGGGTTGTTTTGCAATTATTTGTGGTTTTTGTTAGATCTTGAAATACAAAAAATACTTGTGAGAATGAAGGTTTTGTGGATATGTGATTTGATGAGGAGGTTATGCATGTGGTGGATTTGAATGATTCAAGGGGGTGTTATCAAGTTTGAGGAATGTTATATATGGATTGAATGTTGTGTTGAATTGTATGGTCATATAATTCCCAAGGAGGAATGGTATGACATGTAAGTCTAGTCTTATGCATTTAGTAGGGACACTCTTTCGAATTTATCCTTATACTCTACTAGACTTTCGGACTCAAATAGAGGAAGGAGTTTAGGTGGTGAAGATGAAGGTTACTATAGCTAGTCATGGAGTCGTCGACTCTATTTCTTTTAGGCTATAAGTGAACTCACTTTTTCATGAGAGAGGGGGACCATGTATCATTACTGTAATTGTAACACTAAGGATTTCATTTTACATGATGTAACATCCTGTCTGGATATTACTGATTTTAAGTAAAAATTGTAACACCCCCGGATCCTCTTGGGCTTACCAGGCATCCCACCTGCCACCCTCAAACCGGTTGTGTTAGGTCTGCAGCCCAATACACCCCAACCCATCACCCTTCTCCGTCCATTCATACTGGGTG
>Ga0214545_1002507_pt1 | contig 35370 bp, 10 predicted proteins | sample CNSS4metaG_FD_160064 | JGI IMG/M metagenome (GOLD analysis project Ga0214545, IMG submission 160064) | Root nodule microbial communities from cowpea collected in UCLA plant growth center, Los Angeles, California, USA - CNSS4 | ecosystem: Host-associated > Plants > Roots > Nodule | place: USA...
TAAAATAGCACAATATTTTTGTGCAATAACAATAGGTCATAAAGAAATTAGGAAATATTAGAAGGTAGATTTTTATACATCATTAGGTAATGGAAACTTAATATATTTTGCTATTCCTTATGATTCTCTATTTTTATTAAAAATGCTAGAAGGAAAATAAATTTATTTTTATAAAGTATCATAGTTAGCTATAGCACTTGTAAAATCCCAGAAAATGGTATTTTAGAAGTGATAGTGGTTTAAAAATAGTGAGACTCAATTATTTTAATATTAAAAAGGTTTTAGTATAAATAGAATTGTTATAAACGAGTTTCATTATTTTGAAACACATCATCTCTCTAGAAACCACTTTTCTAGAGCTCTCTGACTTCTCTCTAAAAGTTCTGTCTTTCCAATCGTCTGATTGAAGAACCGAGACCGTAGGATTGATCCTCTCGGCGAGCTCTTCAATTTGGACCGATCAGTTTCTCCATTCGTGTAAGTTAAGTTTCCGCTATCTTTTTGGTCTTTTTTGTTTTCTATGGCATGTAAGCCCTTTTTCGCTTGCATGTGCTATTTTATTTATCAATATGAGTCTCTGCTAATCAGTGATCATAATGATATGTCCTGATCGTTCTTGTGATGTTTCTATATGTAGATAGAGCATCCTGTGGAGTTAGAGACGTTTGACGTTTATAGAGTTGTTTAAGCAGGAAACCAGGTAAGGGAAGCTAATGTCTATTATGTCTCACAAACCTGTTAAGAATGTTATTATATGATTATTCTGTAATTGACTGATGTGTATGATAGGTGAATTGAGTTGTGATGTTTGAAAACGATAAATGCTTATGTTTTATATGTTGTTTGAGAATAATTGTATGTTATGGGTGCAATTGGATGCAATTGATGTGAATATTTTGATAGAATTAATGTTTGATACTCGAATGGTCTTTGGTGGAGGTTTTGAAGTTGTATGGACTGGTTGAATAAGTATAATTTTGCTTAAATCAGTTTCTGTAGAATTATGCAGATTTGCTGACTCGCGGGGCGAGCCTACTCGTTGGGCGAATTAGTTTATCTGCAGAATTATGCAGAACACTGATCTGCATAATTATGCAGATTCGCATACTCGCTGGGCTAGCATGGGCCAGTGGCTGGGCTAGTTCTACTCGCTGGGCTAATTTCCAAGTCAGGAACTTCCAGACCTGGACTAGTGGCTGGGCGAGTGGTACTAGCTGGGCGAGCTGAGGCCAGTGGCTGGGCAAGTGTGTCAGAACCTGAAACTTGTATTTTTGAGTTAAATTGGGTGGTACTTTAGTTATCATAGAAGCTTTGTAATTATTATGTATGATGAGTATATGATATGAGATTGCTTGTATGAGACTAAGTTGAGATTGGTTAATGCTAACCCAAGGAGGATTAGCAGTGATTGTGGTAGTGTATGCATTGAGGTAGGGATTGTCTTGACAATTATCCTGACACTCTAATAACCATTCAAATTCTCAAGTAGAGAGGAATGGGGTATGTGGTGACAGGAGCAGGAGGTCCTAGCCTAGGGGTTTTTCCTTGACCATAGGTGTTAACGGACTGACCTTGTATGTGGTAGAGTTTTGACTCTTAATCTGTCGCTCTGCAGAGCATGAGATGCCACTTCAAGTGCATAACTGACTGGATCCAACCTCAATGCATGTATCCGGATTAGTTGAGTCGTAGTTTAGAAATATATGAGTGTGAATATATGCTTGTTTGTAGTTGTAGATATATGAATATTATATGGTTTAAGAAAATTCTTTAAAAGTCATTAGCTTACCCTTCTTTTGTGTTTTTGTCTTGTGTTGTATGTTTTCCTTTTGCGATGATCACCTATTCGGTGGGAGCAGTGGTGGATGCTGTTTCAGAGGCACCTCTGGAGGTTGAGGAGTCATCTTTTAGGTCGGAAGGAGGTCTCAATGAGAAGTTGTTGTAAGTGGTTAGTTTGTGTTTAGGATTAGAAAGGTTTGGTATGTATAATTGATATATTTATATAGTCTGATCATTTGTAAGATTGTATTAATATACTTTATACATTTGTTTATTTGTTTTGAATACTAAGGTGGAATATCCTATTTTATTAGTTTTAAGCTGCTAAAATTGGGATGTCACAACACCATACATATTAATATTTATTTGCAATTTTAAGCTTTAGAATTTCACTAATACTCTCAACAAGAAAATATTCATGTACTCTAATGGTCAATAAATTATAATTTTTCAAGTGTTGTAGAATGTATTTATTAACACACTTTGTCCATTTTCTCTTCATTAGTCAAAACATGTTTTTAAGTCTGTTATTTTGGAACCGCCTAAAAAATTTTCTCAAGCCACTTTGTGTAAATTCTTGTGATAATACATGATATTATCCCATTATTTTCATCAAAACTTCTCCTAATTGAAGAAAAAAAATATAACCACTTTAAAAGACCATAAACAATGCTTCCAACATTCAATTTCCAAAAGGGTATGTAACACATAATTTGAGAACAAACCTAATCTTAGATTCCTTCCTTTAAGGAGCACTAACCTAAAAGCTAGAGACATGAAACATCATTTTTTATAAAAGAGTATATATAAGAAGCCATTAAGCAACAAATATATCTTTTGTTATACCTAAGTTCCATTTAAAATCTAATCATTTGCTTAATCAACAACTTCCCATTTTCAAATGGATTATTTGTTATAGGCCATGGTGGAGTAAACATCTCAACAAGACCTATTAGAATAAAAGGCTAAAAAGCAACATGAATCAAACTTCAAAAGATAAAATATTTACTTATTTCTTGTTAAGAAGTTACAATAAATGACTCTCAAGAAAATGCATGTTAAATCTAATTCACAAGATATGATTATAGCAGGTCTAGTTCTAGACTCATCATTACACATATAACAAAATAACTATGACATGCACATTAAAGAATTTATATAAAATATGTAAGCATGTCACCACAACAAAAATTAGTTTTAGTTGAGGTTATATTTAGCGTTTCTGAGGTTTTAACCCCAATTAAAAGTATTACTTGTAGTTTGACTTACTCCTAGTAAAACCAACATAGCTAATGGATTACTAGTAGTTTTTAGTAACCCCTGGGAAAGAATAATTTCCCGACGATTTAGAACCCCTATAAATTACCGACGATTTTGAACCCCCATTACTTCTCAAACCCCATTATTTCTTAGGGCTTTCAAAACCATGCTACGTGCATGTTTATTTTTAGTTGTTTTTCATGGGGGTTTCAAAACCCTGTTAATTTTATTAGTTGTCTTTTTTAATGCATTTTTTTTAATATGCATAAATTGCTTTTTTTAATGCACATAAATACCTGAGACAATTAAAAAAAAGAAAAAAGACAAATATTCTAAAATGATTGTATTATATTGAATATAACATTAACTATTGGATATAGATAAAAAAGTTTACAACTTGAAGCTAAAATAATGTAAAATAACACTAAATTCGTTAAAGAAATTGTTTTCCAAGCACTGCTCCTTGACAACTCCAACACCCATCACTAATGATGCAAATGAGACTAAACCATTGTTGGCTCCTAACATTGTTGCACACACCCAATTTGACCTCTATGAATCATCTATGTTTCAATATTCAATTTCGTGGTTTTGTTTTGGTTCCACCTTAACTGCATAAACAAGAATTTCAACATGATTCAATGAAGTTTCATTGGTTTTCTGGCCATTAAAGGAAGTCGTGAATGATATCACTTAACAATGGCATAAACATCATTTTCATTAAAATACCAAAATTCAGAAAAAAACTTCTTGTCGAAATCCTCCTAGTTTGCTTAATTGTGCTAAAATTTTGTGCTGAAATTTTATGCTGAAATTGATTCATTAATATTGTTCAAATTGCCTTGAATCAATATTATGATGTTGAACTGTCTAGATCTTCACTCTGCCACTCAATGCATGTCAATTAGGTTTAATTTCATTTTCTTACTTAGCTTTAAAATTTTTTGATCTCATGTTTTGTCTTAGGTTTTTGTGTAGCTGTTTTACATGTTCGTTAATTCCATAGCAATTGTACCTATTTTTTTTTAGTATTGTTCACTGTTTCATATTTGTTTCAGTCCACGTTTTGTTTTCATTCACGTAATTAGGTTCATGTGTCTGTTCTATATGTTCGAGAGTTGCTCTTAGATCTTTAGCAACTATTTGCAGTGCATATTTTCATTGTTCTTGTTCATTCGTGCTGATTTTTTTTCTTGCATTTTCTATTCAGTTTGAATCTGTTGCTGTCTGAAATTCATCTGTTGGCCAATGATTGATTCAGACCGAAGCACTTCATGAGCATTCCACCACTGTGCTATCTGATTTGTATCAGAATATCTATGTGCACTAGTGGAAAAAGAGGAATCTATGATGACTTATTATGACAGGTATAAGCCACCTATCATAATAAGTTGATCGGTGGCATTTTTTTAATAAAAGTAATAGTTATTATGACTGGTAAAAAGGAATCTATCTTAATAAGTGAGAAGGGAAAATTTATTATGACAAGTGTAGAGGACCTATCATAGTAGATAGGCACAATGGCAAAATTGAAATTATGTTAAAAATATATTATGACAGATTTAGAGAAACCTGTCATAATATCTTCAAATCCCTAATTTTTTTCCTTCCCTCTTTTTTCTCTTTCTCGTCTCCATTTTCTCCAAAATTAAGAAGCATAATTTCTTTCTCGAAACAGTCATTCGTGCACCGTTCTCACGCCATTCGCTCACCGTCCACTCGTCGACCGCGCGTCATTTGGACTCTTCGCACGTTGTCCGCGCGCCGTTCGCACTGTTTGTGCACCGTCCGCGAGCTGTCCGCTCGTCCTCCGCGCACCGTCCGCGAGCTGCCCGCGCGTCCTCCGCACACTGTCCACGAGCTGCCTGCGCGTCCTTCGCACACCGTCCACGAGTTGTGTGCACGTCCTCCGCACACCATCCATGAGCTGTCCGCGCGTCCTCCGCACACCGTCCGCGAGCTGTCCGCGCGTCCTCCGCGCATCGTACGTCATTCGCCCTCCTTATGTTGCTCTTTTTCACAAAACCAAATTAAAAAGGGTTCCAAGTAACTAATATAATTTTTTGTCTTTATCTTAGGAACTCTTCCTTCTATTGTGCACCTTCTGACTCTTCCCTTCATCCTTGATTCTCCCAGGTTGTTGGTGAGTTATTTTCACATAAGCAACCAAGTTTCTTTCTTCTGTTTGTTAAATGATTAGATTTAACACATGTCATCTTCTGCAGGCTAAGGTTTGTCATTGGAAAGAGTGTGAGTCTGCTTTACAACGCCTAAGGGGAAAGCATGTTGATGTTTATCAAGAGGCCGCTGAAATCAGAGTATACAACAAGTTCTTGTTTGCGTTATGTTTATCAAGGGGAAAGCATGCTGATGTTTATCAAGGTTGTAGGTTTATTATATACAATTTCAATTTTTGAGTTTGTTTAGACAACTTAACTGTATGGAATTGGTTTGGTTTGGAATTGTTTGGTCTGGTGATATGAAAGTTATTTGCAGGTGAATTGAATGGAAAGGAAAATGGTAAAATAGAAAAATCATTAAAAAAATCTGACTTACTATGACGTAGTTTGCACTGCCTATCATAGTAAGTCTGACTTACTATGACAGGTTTTTGTAGTGTCATAAAAAGCGCGCATTTTCTATGACTCCTGAAACTATGACACCAGAATACCTGTCATAGTAAGCTCGTTGTACCTGTCATTATAAGCCCATTTTCCAATAGTGGTGGAAACTCAAGCTTGGTCATGTGAATGCATAGGCTATGTTAGCGTCTTGTTTTGAGCAATTTGTATTCATTGACTCTATCATGTTTCATTATTGATATATGTTTTTGGGTGCTATTGCTCGCTTATTACTTTGATTAAGTTTGGGCGTTGCCTTAGTCTAGCATCCACGGGTTTTGTGTTTCTTTTTCCAATTCAGATTTGCTTTGATTGACTCATATCCAGATTTTGAAAATATTGATTGGTCTCTGGCAATTTGAATCTGAATTACAAACTACAATTGTGTCTATTTAGTTTGAATGTTAGTACTTGTGTTTATATTTCTTTTCAGTACTGGTTTAGTATCCATTGTTCTTCAATTTAACCATATGTCTACTTCTCCATGTGTGTTTAGCCTTGCGTGAAACAAAGCCGCTCTAGGTGATAGTTGAATCTAACTTGTTCATGATATGTTACTTTGAATTAGTTATTCCAGTGATGTTTCTTAATTGTTGCACTAAACCGAGAGATGAGGAATTTGTGTCCAATAGCCTACTTCTCATTGTGGTTTGACAACATTGTGGAATGAATATTAGATTCACTGTGAAACATTGAGTTTGGCTATATCAGTTTCAGTGCACCACATCTTTTCAATTCTGCTTCACTCTCTTTGTATCATGTCCAGTTTGCTGATATATTAATTGCATCCAGTTTTCATGCAGCTGTTTCATTTTGTTTGAATCACAGAGTCAATTTTGTTTGAGTAAAATCTGATGCCTAATTCTGCTAGTCCCTTGCACTAGCCATGACTTTCTTTGTTGATTCTTTGTTGAGTATTGATTGAAATCAGATTCATATACATTGTTGTGATGCAATTTTTTATGTTGAATGTTTCTTCTTGGTGCACTACTAATTTTAGCCATATTAATTGTCTTGAACTAGCCTCAATTTATATCTGTTATGCAGCGTTGAATCTTTAGTTGATTATGTTGTATCTGTTTATTGTTGTTTGACAATTTCAACATGTGTGTTTATTGATACCTGATTCATGGTTCTGATCTATTGTTGGCCAATGGAAGTGTTACGTGAATCTGTCTTGTTCTATTTGGACTTTGTGTTGTTTGATAGTTTCAATTCTACACTTGACTATAGTGTTGTTTCTACATTGCACTGTCTGAGAATTCCTTTGTTTTATAGTGTGCTTTTCAGTTTTTGTTTCTATGTTGAATCAACTTTGAACTCTGCCATATGCATTTGACCATTGAAACTGTTGTGAGTTGTTGTTTAAGATCTTTGAGAGTTAAAAGAAAAAGAAAGAAGTCTAGTGAAAAAGAAATATGATGAGAAATACATGAAACGTAATTCTGGTCTGCAAAGTGAATTTTTGATAAAATGCTTTGAGTAAATAGTGTGCAACACCATCACATATTTGCTACTTTCCTCTTCAATTTTAATTTGCATATGCTCTTTATTCAACTTGTTTTTTAGTCTTGTTTGATTTTGGTTTTGTTAATCATATTCTAGACACCTTCGTAGGTTCCTTTTGTGTGCCTTCTTTATTTGTTAGCTTGTTTTCTTGATTGTCTTTGTTGGCTCTCCTTTGAGTTTGTCTATTAAATCCATCACTTGATGTTGTCCTTGCCTCATCTTTGAGCTTTTATTATTTTTTTGATTTTTTACTCTCACGCAGCAACTTGCTTTACTCTTATTCTGTTTTGGATTCTCCAATCTCACTGTTTTTGGCAGCCTTGTAGGTGAAGCCTCTTATTGGAGTAGTGGAGTGGTGAGTGAATCTGTTGGGGAATCAACTGCCGAGAGGAAAAAGGAGTGAGTTGGGACTTGAGAGCATCAAAGTGGAAGAAACACTTGAGGGATATACTTTGATGGTTGGACCGAGAGAGACATAGCATAGTTCTTTTATTTTGTGTTGATTATATTTTCATGTCACGGTTTTTGTGTTGTATTATTTTTAATTTCAATTTTTTTGTTTCATTTGGCTTAGGTGGGAAAATGCTTTAGAGCAATCCCATCCTTAGTAAAGTTTGTAATAGTTTTAACGTGTGTAGTGCGAAGCATCAAGGGGTTCCAAAGGCGTTCATGTTCTTTGTCTATTTGCTTTCGGTTGTCGTTCCACTATAAAAGGTGAATGCCATTTCGTTGTAAGGAAGCTTGGATGAATGAGAGTGGTTAAGTTTTCCCCCCTTTCGTCTCAGCTCAAACAACAAACCCTAGATTAGGTTTTTAACCTCGTCGGGTTTACCAAAACAGTGAGAAACTAGAGAGATTCGAGTGTAATCGCCATTTACAAGTCTTCCACTATGTTTCCCCTAACTTTTCGGTGAATCCCACGATAGAGCACCCTCATCAGGTAGTCGGGCCAGGTGATACCTGAAAGTAAGTGGAATCATAGGTACTTGGCGCCTGGCGGCATGTGTCCCCTACCAAGCAGTCTGGAAGCACATTTCACCTGGTGACTCAAGAGAAGCGCCAGGCGACAATGCAGATGCAGGGTGTGTGTTTTGCTTGCTTTTGGATGTGTGTGGTCTGCAAGGCTTTGGGATATCTCGAAGGTCAGCTTGCTGATGTTCCTTGAGTTGTGACTTGGAACGTATCCCTTGAGTTGTGGCTCGGATAAGGGTTAAGCACGTGGTATTTCTTAAGTTGTGGCTTAGAATGGCATCTCTTGAGTTTTGGCTCAAGATGGCGGATGAACACGAGGAACTCATGAGTTGTGGCTCGTACGAATGGGTCCAGATAGATTGCCCTCCTTAGTAGCTCGCTGACGAGTTTGCTAGTCCTGGGATGTTACGAACTATGTTCATATTGGGAACTCCACCTGGTGCTATAGAGTATGGTTTGTAGCTGGTTTCCCGCATGTGCTCTACAAGTTATAGCTTGTAGGTGTGGTAGCAAGACATCTTGAGATATTCATCTAAAGACTTAGACCATGGATGACATGGTGGTGGCCATGTGATATAGAATCAAAGGACGAAATTCCTTTGGTGTGGTTGTTTTTATACCTACATGTTTTATATATAAGTTTGTTTAACTGTTAACTCACCCCATCTACTTGTGTTTGGTGATGATCGTGTACGCGGTACACGGGAGCAGGTGATGTTGCAGGTGGATCTGGTGAGGCATAGAGCCAGAGCGGGGGCTAGCTTGGGGAAATTTCTATAGAGTTTTATTATTGCTTTAATAATTTTGAGAGTTTTGTAATCATTGAATTATTGGACTTAACATTATAGTTTGAGTTTTTATAAATTATGGATTTGAGGTATTTTATGATGAATTAAATGTTTTAAATTTTCCCAGATTTTTGGGAAATGAAATTTTAATAAATGATCATATTTCCTGATTTTATTATTTAAATTCGTAATATTAGATTGGGATGTTACATTTAATGCCTCTCACATGTGTTATGAAGTATGGGAACAAGTCAAATTATTGTACACCAATGACACTCAACATCTATATGGTGTTTATCACGACCTTTTTAATGTTGTTTCTCCTCACACTCAAGACCCTATTGATAAACCTCTTGTCGCCTAGAGATTTAATCAAAAATTGATTTGCTCACTAATACTAACTAATATATCATAGTGATAAACCAATGATCAATCTGAATGATAGGCAAAGGCAAAGGAATGATTTATTGAACTTGTCTTGTGAAAATGAGGAAATCTATCAAAATCTTTTGAAACTGAACTCAAACGAAATTAAAATGCCATGAATATATTAAAATGTAAATTGTTTGATGAAATGCCTAAATGAACTACAATGAACCTAAGGTGTTTGATGAAAACCTAACACTAACTAAGTGGGCCAAGGTATGAAAATACAATGTGATTATCCTAAATGCAATCTAACTTTGCAGAATTTCTCTAATACCTAATTCAAACTTAATTGAACAACTTAATTGAATTGACACACAAAAACACAACAATCACGAATTCTGAAATATTTCCCGATAGGAAATCTTTTGCGAAATTACAAGACAAGCTCGAATCTCAAGTTTCATTGCATGAAATGAAAATGTAATGATGTAAAACGTTTGGAAATGATCTCAATAGAATAAAGAAAAAAAATCATGCAAAAATATGGAGTATAACTCGAAATCCCAATTGACGAACCCTAACTAACGATTTTAAGGAACTGATGAACGAACGAGAAATTTAATGCAATGAATGATGAATTGAGTGGGGAAATGATTCAGAAACATTACACATAACATCACGATGAAGTTACAAACACTAATCAAGCACGAGAAATGCAAAATCATAGAATCTAAAATCAAGATATGAATGAAATAGTGAATGTTTTCTGTAGAATTGAGTTTTGTGATTCAAGTTGTATGGTTTATGGATGACTGAGCTTAGATCAAAAGACATTTGATATCTAAGTAAGGTGATGGTCGCACCTTCTGAAATCATGATTTTGTTATTTTGTGGTGGAGAATGAGTAATTCGCGTGGTGAAGGGAATGGATGGTGTGTTGAATCAGCATGTGAGTGACTTCTGCTGTATATATGTGAAATATGTTGACAAAAGGAAGAAGATGGACATCTTCCTTCAATAAGAGGTTTTGATGATGATGATTATGACTTATAAAGAAGTATGAAAGACTTGATGATAATGCATGGAAAAATGTTGAAGACTTGAAAGAATGCTTGGATTCAAGAGATACATTGAAGACTTAGGGGTTTAGTTGTTTAGGTCTTGTAATATGTGTATGTTATTTATAGTTAAATTAGTATGTCAAGAGTCAAAAGGCAAAACCCAAGTAGTAGAGCACCAAGAGAATTTTATTAATTTTCAAAAGTCACTAGAATAATCGATTATCTCAGTTTAAACTTATTTTTGAGAAAAGCCTTTGTGATAATTGATTATCATTGCTAATAATCGATTATCACCTACTGATGATAGATTATCCTAGATGATAATAGATTATCACAACGAGAAAAATGTTTTTGGAAAAGTTTCTATGATAATCGAATATCACTTATGATAATCGATTATCTATGGCAGTTGTGACTTAACTTTTCATATTCTTAACCTAATTTCTAAATAGGCTTCTATAAATAGAGTGGTAGGCTTTCATTATCAGATAGAGAAGTTAAAGAAGTTTGAGTATTTGAGAACTCTCTACGGGAAGACTTTGAAAAGCCTAGTGTGGGTAGAGCGGTAACTTTCATAAAGTGGGATCTTGAGTGATTGAGTGTTGTTGTTGTTGCTAGGAGAAGCCATTCATCCTTTGTGTGATTCAAATGAGGTGTTCATTCCTTGTGTGATTCAAGGAAGGTGTTTTTTCATCTCTTGTGGATTTCAAGGGAGGTGTCTTCATCTCTTGTGTGATTCAAGAGAGGTGATTTCTAAACCCTAAACTTTATTATCTGTGATTGTATTTATGATTTATTTTACTGATTACGTTAATCTCTTTGTTTTTAGATTGACAACTAGACGTAAGTGCCATTTCCATTAAAAAGTCAACTCTACCAACTCTACCATTGCCATTTCCACAAGTGCCATTTCAATTGGAATTGAGAATCAAAAAGTCAACTATTGGTCAACTCATGGTCAACATTTCCATTAAAAAGTCAACTCTACCAATTTTTAGCACTTTGTCTGGATCAGGATTTTCTTAATGCTTTCTTTGGACATTTGCAACTTCTCTTCATCATTGTATCTACATCAAACTCATAAACCTCAAATTAAATGTTAGTCATACAAAATTCTACTTAAAAGTTCTTAAAATTATACTACACACTAGATTAATTCTACTTCGAAAGCCTATGTTTCCAAACCAAGACCAAACTAATATGCTACTAACTATTTATGAACCTATCTTGTATGCTAAACTAGATCTAACTATTGTTACTTCTAAGGTCTATTCTAAAAAATATGGTAAAAGCACCTAATTAAGCTATTTATGTAAAACTAACATAAAAAACTATCTAAACTAATTTTATGCTAACAACTCCGAATTAACCACTTAAACCTACCCAAAACAATGCAATTGGATAAGGAAAAACTCATGAGATAAGGGGATTATCACATCCCCACACTTAAGACCATTGTACTATTGGGCAATATAAGGAAAAACTACTAACATTCCTTTAAAAGCCTACAACGAACATCACAAATATACACCAAAATCTCTCTCAAAACCCTAGCTCTAACCTATACATGCTAGCAAAACAATCGAGTTCAATTTTCAAAACATTCAGCCATAAAAAACAACTTCAAACAAAGAATTTCAAGTGGTGAACAATGAAAATGTAATGGCAAAAACAATTTCAACCTCATGAAATGTGTTTTCACTTTGTAAGACCCGTGAAATTTAAATAATTAAATAAATAATTCTTTAATAAATGCGGGTAGTGGCAATTTTTATGGCATTTAATGCGGGGATTTATGATGTGGAGAAGTATTAGCTCAAGTGGTTAAGAGTACTTAGTTATGTTGAGAGGACTTAGGTTCGAGTCTTGTGTTTGCTAATTGTGTGTAAATTTAATTGTTTATTGTTTTTAATGACATGCTTGATCATGATGAGTGATTATAAATTCCTAGACGTATAAGAATTATCACAAATTATGAATTGGTTGAATGGTTGTGCATTGACTTCATAATAGTGTGGTTGTGTGTTCGAACCTTAGCTTACATGAAATAAGGTTCCTTTTAGCTAAAATTGTTTTTGGCATGGATGGGAAGGGTCAAAAACCCTAGCCATCATCAGAAGCAGCTTGAAGGGCTGAAGAAACACCTTGTCATTGGCAATTGATAGTCATTAAACCCTCCTAATCATAATTTTGTTTTTTTAATTAAGTTTAATAAAATTGAGTTAGAGAGGTGAGAGAGGGGATAAATTAAAGAGAAAAGAATAGGACAGCCTAGTGAAACATCTGAGAAGCATTTTGAGAGCATAAGGGTTGCACTTTAGAGAGGATTGAGGGTTGTTGTTGGAAGGTAACAAGGGAGGTCGTAGTTGATCAAGAAGAGACTCTAAGATTTTCAAGATTTAGCAAGGAATCCAGGATAGGGGTGTTGAACTCGTTTTAGTCACACTTTTAGTAATTGCATAAATTGCATGGACTATATTGGTATTATGATTGGTTGTTCTAGATTTTGCATGCATTTTTGTAAAATTTCCAGAAACTTCCTGGCCATGTTGAAGGCCCACCAGGCAACCCATGCCATGTTATGTGTATTTCTAGGTTTCTGCCAGAAACTGCCTGGTGGCATGAATGGCCTGCCAGGCGACATAACATGTTTAACCCAAATTATGGGTTTTTGGTATGATTCACCTGGCAGCGACGAACACCCGCTAGGTGACGTGAGTCAATTTGTCTTGGTTTGGGTTTCTATGTGTTCTGGTGGGATTGTGATCAGGGAAAATGGTCCTTAAGGTGTTTTTAATGAATGGATGATAATAATTGCTGGATTAAGATGTGGTGGGTGTTGGCACAAGCAAGCTTGAAACAAAGAATTGATAAAGCCATGTGCATGAAGATCTTAGGTGTTTGATGAAGATTGATGAAGATCCTCTTGAAGAATAAGTTTTAGTGTGTTAAATCTGTAAATAACATGTTAAATGTAGTGTGTTAGTGTTATATCTTGTTGGTAGGCTATATGACATAGGTTAGATGTCATGTGTGCCTTAGTGTGTCTCTTTTAATCTATTAAAATGGGTTTTAACAGGTTAAAAGGCTTGTTATATATAGATTTTGGAATGAATGTATTCAATCAGTTGAATTATTTTTCAATCGACTGATTTCACTTAAGTCAAGAGAAATCAGCAGACTGTTAGGAAAATTCAATCGACTATTTTCACTTAAACTAGACTATATAAGCTATGTTTTCGCGAGTAGAGGTGTGAATTTGAGTTTTTTAGCATGAAATTGTCATTCATCTCTAGAAAGCTCTCTCTCTTTGCAATACACAGTTGGAACTCGTGTTTTAAAGTTTTTGGTTGATCTTGGAGGCATTTTGGCTTGTGAGTAGCTTGAAGAACACATGTATGGTTGGCTAGGGACAGCCACCATCAGGTTTGGATGTTCTTGTGCCTCTAGTTGCTTTGCTTGATGTGATTTCAGGTCTGTAAGTGTGATTCTTGCAGTGTATGTGTCTAGATATCTCTGTGAGTCAAAAATCTTATGTGTATTGTTGTTCCAAAGTGTAATCTTGGTGTGAGATTTGTAAAACTTTTGAATATAGTGGAAACCAGGCTCAGGTTGTCCTGGTAAACTGGATGTAGCTTTGTGATTGAGTGAACCAGTATAAAAACAATTGTGCATTTCTCTTTCCCTCATCTCACTCTCTTTGAAACTCTTTTAAATTTGATCTTTGGTGTGATTTAATGCGTTCTTGTGTAATCTGAGGCTGTATACTTGTTAAAAATATTGATTGGAACAAGTCTTATTTGTAAAAGATTGTTGTTTGAGTTGAATTCGCGAATTCTATATTCTACATAAATCTCCAGTATTTTAGCCGACTGAATTGTCTTTTTAATCGACTATTTTATAGCTTCAAGAATAACTTAGTCTGTTGTTTTATATTTTAATCGACTGAAAGTGTATTGGTCTGCTGCATTTACATCCAAACTTTCCAGTCCATTAGATTAAATTGAAAAGAGGTTTAACCTTTCGAAAAAGTTTTATAAAGCCAATTCAATCCCCCTTCCCTTCTTCACTAAACTCACCATTTCAAAACTAATAGTGGGGACTTAAAATAGTGAAATTTGGATGAGAACCCTGTAGAGCTTAACACTATGGGAAAATTCTGACTTAAGAATAAATGTTGTATGAATTACTTAAGAAAGTTGTAAATTCGCATCTAGGTTAAGATCCAGCTTTGTTGGACGTATGATTGTAGGCGGAAAAGATGGAATGAGTTATCAGGACGTATTTTCAGGTTTTAGGTTTTCACAAGTGCAACAAATTATGGGATCTACCCAAAAAATGATGCATCGCCTAGCGCGAAAGAATATGCCACTAGGCAACAACGCAGACTCCAATGGAAATTTCTGAGTTCTTAATGCGATGGACACAAGGCGGATTCGATGATAAATTTTAGAGGAAAATAGCTATGGATAGTAGTTAACAATCTGAAGCTAAATACTTTGGTTATGGGAATGAAGGAAAGATTCAAGGAATTAGGATGGGGAGTGAATAATTGAGTATAAATTGGTATATAGTGGCTGTAATAACTTGAGTTATGAAATGATATAGTGGGTAGTCTAAGTAAATACTAGCAAGGTGCTTTTGTTCCTAGTTTTGACTTGTAAGCAAGTTGATTTTAATTGTGAGTGAATGAGCATGTGTCATCTTAAAGGGAAATGCGTTGTGTTATAACAGTTTGGGAAAGAGAGATACTATTTAAGACCTCGATAGAAAACCATTGGGGAACTATTGTATGAGTTTCTCTAGTGGTTGTCCTTAATTGAATCTAGTTATGGGAATTGATTAATTGGGTAAATATATGGAGATGTGAATCTGTAATAAGGTATGGGTGGGATCACTGTGGAAGATGATTGGTGTTTCCTTAGGAACCGAGTAACATGTTGTAATGGTTGGATGAATTGGAAAAATGGAGTTGGGTTAGAGAATAATCAATAACCTTGTTGTACTATTGTAGCACCTAGTGGTGAGATCTAAACCGCCAAGCGAAAGCTACAAAATAGGGGGTCTTGGAACACGTGGTGCTTGGCGATGAAGTGCGTTTTGCTAGGCGATATTTGTAGAGTCAGGGACATAAGAGGCGCGAGGGGCCTGACGATAGAAGGGTTCAGTCGATAATGCAAGGGCAGGGACTTGTGTGATTTGGATGTCTGTGGACTACAAGGCTTAGGGTGGTACCTTAAGGTGGGCTTTGCTAGAGCATTCCTTGAGTTGTGGCTCGAAATGATATCCCTTAAGTTATGGCTCGGGATAGAGGGTAAACATATGGCATTCCTTAAGTTGTGACTCGAAATGGCATCCCTTGTGCTATGGCTCAGTGTGGCAGATGAACACAAGCATTCCTTGAGTTATGGCTCAGATTGGCAAGTATTATCGGTGTGAGTGTGTGAGTTGTGGCTCTTATGGAGGGTCTCCACTTGATTAAGCAATCATAGGTTGTGGCCAATGATGTGCTAATTTTGTGTCTAGAATACAAAACATGGTTTGTATTGGGAACTCCACCTAGCGTTACGCAGTGTGGTCCGTAGCATGTTTTTCCCGCACGTGTTTTACAAGTTGTGGCTTGTAGGTGGTGTGGAGTTAGGGGACAGAGTTCCTCTGATGAATGTATGCATATATTCGCATTGTATATATATATATATATATATATATATTTATATTGCTAGCTCACCCTATTTGCTTGTGTTTGGCGATGATCGTGTAATTTGTTACACGGGAGTAGATGATGTTGCAAGTGGTTCCAGTGAGGCCAAGATCGAAGCAGGGTAACATGGGGATTTTATGTTTCAGCTTATTTTTGTTAATTTTGTAACTCGATTTTATAATCATTGTTCCTGCAGAGAACAAACAAGATAAGTTAGGCACAAGCGTCACCTTACCCATGTAGTCCGCTATCTCCTCAGTTGGCCTCTTCCCGGTTGGTACATGTCGGTTTGGACCCAAGAGGTGTTACCTGCAGAGGGGACTCCGAAGCTCAAGTGAGTCAAAACTCTCAAAAAGGTCAAATCTGTGATTAATGAATTCGTACCTTTAATTACTGGGGTCCACGTGTATTTGTAGAGCATTAATTATGTTTAGTTATCCCATGGGCCGGGCCTTGGCTTGGGCTCTAGCTTGGGCTGTAAGTGGGCCTGGGCCCTAACCCATGCCCTTAGGACCTATTGAACACGGGGGGCTTCGATTTTACTAAGTATACTGAGGTTGTCGGCCTAAACCAACTACTTTCCTTGGCGGTCTGTGTTGCTCATGTGCCGTCTTAAGCAGGTTGTTCTTCTAGACGTCTAGGTTACCGGTTTTGGCCGGCTAGGCCAGCTTAGACCGATTACTTGAATGCTTTGGTATGGTGATCGTTTTATCATTATTTTGTTAAGTTGGCTTGGTGTGGTACACCAGTCCCCCAGCCTTGACCGACATAGGTGTCGGTTAAGGTTGATATGTGTTGATATGCTAGCGAAACCGGCTAGGTGTGATACAATCAGTTTTCAAATTGTAAAAACTCGGAGCTTAATTTACGATTATAGTTATTATAACGATTGATGTATGGTTTTAATTTTTCCATGTTTTAGGAAATGACATTATAATAAATGAGGTTTTGTTTTATTTCCTATTTTAACTTTTTGTCTAAGATTCCAAAACTCAACACTTTTATAAAGTTCATAAAATCCAATATATACCTAGCTACCTTTAAACCGATTCTACCTACAATTACAAGTAACTAAAACTTCCTACAATAGGTCATTTGTAGTACAAGGGCGGAAAAAGAAGGCACCCAGATTCCAAGAACATCACAAGACATCAAAGCTTATCAAATAACACATAGAGTAGCTCCCGTTACCCGGATTTCCCGTTCCAAAAGCATTCCTAGAATCCTTCTTTATCTGAAATGGTCCAACCCTTGCCTCTACCGAAAGGAACTCTCACTATCCCTCTTTACTCTCCTCAGGTCCCAAACTTAGTCCTCTCATAAGCCTCTCTCAACTGCCACATGAAAATTACCTCTCCCCTTACTAAACCATCTCCTAATTTATTTTTCAGCCCTAGAAATTAATAAACAAAATAAAAAATGAAATAAAAAAATATTAATGGCAATCAAATGTCATGGAGGTTTCTGCTCCCATAATTGCCCTTGCACTGCCTTTTCCTCTTTGGCTTCTCTAGAGACAAATATTGTTTCCATATCCTCCACCAATGTCACAAAAATAATAAGGCATAAAAATACACTATTTAGTGCTAGCCAAAGTTCAAACTCTCATCCACCCAATTACCAAGCATATGCACAACCAACAAGCCATTACATGTTTCATGACATTTCATGCACACATACAATTATAATTATCATAGCACCAATCATGCATACATGCAAAATAAAAATACATAATTAAAACATCATACTAATAATATACACAAGATTCGAACCCAAGACTATTAGTTTTGAAATGGTGATTTAAGCAAAGAAGGGGGGTTGAATTGGCTATTTAAAACTTTTTCGAAGGCTTAAAATTGTTTTCAATTGAATCAAATAGACTAGAAATTTAGGATGTAAAAGCAGCAAACCAGTACATTTTCAATTGGTTAGAAACTAAAAATAACAGACTAATTTGTTCTTGAGCTATGAAACAATCGATTAAAAAGACAAATCAGTCGGCTAAAACACTAGAGATTTATGCAGAATTTGCAAATCTAACTCAAACAACAATCTTTTACATACTGATTTACAAAGTGGGTGAGACGAGGTAGAGAAAATTGCACAGTTGTTTTTATACTAGTTTACTCAATCATATAGCTACATCCAGTTTATTATGACAACCAGAGCCTGGTTTTCACTATATTCAAAAGTTTTACAAGTCACACACCAAGATTACACTTTTGAACAAAGAAACTCACAAGATTTTTGACTCACACAAAAATGTAGACACATACCCTGCAAGAATCATACTTACAAACCTGAAATCACATCAGGCAAACCAACTAGAGGCACAAGAACATCCAAACCTGATGGTGGTTGTCCCTAGCCAACCATACATGTGTTCTTCAAGCTACTCACAAGCCAAAATGCCTCCAAGATCAACCAAGATCTTCAAACAACGAGTTGTGGCTGTGTATTGTAGAGAGAAAGTTTTCCAGAGAAGAATGACAAAGTTTCGTACTTAAAAACTCAAAAACGTACCTCTGCTCTCAGAAACATAGCATATATAGTCTGGTTTAAGTGAAATTAGTCGATTAAAAAATAATTCAACTGACTGAAAGCATTCTTACCAGAAACTATATACTGCAAGCCTTTTAACCTATTAAAACCTATTTTAAAAGATTAAAAGAGACGCACTAAGGTACACAAGACATCTAACATATGTCATATAGCCTACCAACATTATATAACACTAAAACATTACATTTAACATGTTATTTTCAGATTTAACACACTAAAACTTAATCTTCAAGTGGATCTTCATGAATCTTCATCAAACACCTATAATCTTCATGCACATGGCTTTATCAATTCTTTACTTCAAGCTTGCTTGTGCCAACAAAGACCTCCAAACACCACCCAACACGTTCAACCACTTAAGTTAACATTGATCCTGGCTATAATTGAACAAATCAATTCTTTTAGGTGTACCTCTAATCTGCAATTATTGTTAATGAAATATTTACTCTTTTATTAAATTTTCCCAGGTCTTACAAGCATGATCGGTAAGTACAACCACTTTGTAGCCCAAAAGATAATCCTGAACTTTGTCTAAAGCAAAGATTATTGCCAACAGTTCTTTTTCAGTTGTGGTATAATGACTTTGTGCCACATAAAGCGTCCTAGAAGCATATGAAATTACATGAGTAAACTTATTAATTTGTTGCACTAATAATGCGTCAAGAGCATAATCTAAGGCATTGCACATTAATTCAAACAGTTTACTCAAGTTTGGTGATTGAACAATGGGTGCCTCACTTAATCTTTTACTAAGCTCCATAACTACCTCCTTGCAAGAGTCATCAAATTCAAAACTCACCTCCTTATTTACCCTGAAATGAAACTTCTCATAGTTTAGCACTAAGTCTTTCTCTAGTGCAGAATCGCGTTTTTAACTCGCCTTATAGGCCTCGGTTATTGCGGAACCAAAGCCTATAAGGATGCGGTGGCATTTTTTAAATTTTTTGAACTATTTTGCCTCGGGTCCCTTTCCAACCGAAGCCTATAAGGGTTTATATGCTTCGGTTATCACTCAACCGAGGCCTATAACTCTTCAGTGTTCCCCAAAATTTCAAAATTGCCACTAACAGCAGAGGCTTTGGCTTCGAGTGAAATAGGACCGAGGCCTATATGACTTTATGCCTCGATTATTAATGGAACCGAGGCCATAAACCTTATTTAAGAGTCCAAATTCGCGAACCCTGCACTGTTCATCTTCTCTGCGCGAACCCAAATTGCGAACTGGTTTTTTCTCCTCTGCGCAACTCCCCCAAAACACAACCAGACCGGGAGCCAGCGCGATGTCAAACCACCGCGTGCCACAACGACGCGAAATCAGGCTGCTGCTACGCGTTCAGATCCATACTTCAATGACAAAGATCGACACTGCTGTGAGCGAAGACGCAAACAGCTTCTGTTGCAACGCCATCAACCTCACCATTGTTGCTCTGTCTTGCGAACCAGATCTGCCTTGCGCCTTCGGCAACCACCACGAGCAACGCTGCTGAAGGAACATCACCTGCGACTCGCGCGCGACTGCATCATCGACACCGCCATCGGAAACCTCTGCCACTGCCACTGCAGAATCACCACTACAAGTCGCGTGCCACTGCAAAAAAACCCCTTCTGAGACACGTGCTCCACCATGGCAACAGAGTATGAGGATGCAGATAGAGGTAGTGCAGTGAGTTCAAAAGCAAGTTCAAAACATTTTATTAGGGTTCTAAACCCTCGAGAATCAGTATACCAAGATAGCAGATTTGGGGATTTTCAGTTCCAGATTTGGCTTCGGTCCTTTGCAACCGAGACCAAAAGACACTCGCTTTTGGCATCATCCCAATATGCCTCAGGTCTAAAACCGAGGCAGAATAACAAAAATAACTGGGGCCAAAAGCCCTTACTGCACTGATCCACACATCTCTTCAACACATTTTCTAAGTTGTTTAGACATTCTTCAAAAGACCTTCCAAATATAGTGAAATCATCCATAAAAATTTCCATATAGCTTTCCATCAAGTTAGAGAAAATGCTTATCATACAACGTTGGAATGTAGTTGGGTCATTACATAACCCAAAGGGCATTTGGCCATTGGTAAGTTAGATGACAAAAGCTATGCGACTTAGGCATCTGACGTTAAACTTTGGCTTGATAGTCAAGGGTACTCTCAAAGTGACTAATAATAGTGCATGTTAACTATAATCATTATCAACCACTTTTCATCTTCAATTTAATTGTGAATTTAATTCTACTTTATTGTTCAAGAGTCTCTTTATACTTGTTGAAAGTAGAAATCGCCATTATGTGGTCATCTAATCATAGCATTGACTATGCATATGCTCTTACTCAACATGTTACAAAAGAAAAGTTTATGAGTTCTTAGTCTATGAAATTTTTTTAGCTTAACAACACTCTTTTAGTGCCATTTTGTTAATAGTAGTATTTTAGGACATTTCTAGTACATTTTAGCTAATTAGGTTATTGGTAGTGATTTTTTTTAATTAGTGAGTTTTATACCAAGTTTAGAAAAGATAATTAGTTGTTCTTTTTATAGGGTAAGGGATAGGATAGTTGTATCGGGATAGTTTTATTACTTTTAAATTCTTAGTTGAAGTTTCAATGTAGTTTTGATTTGCTTATAGTAATCCTAGTAGTATTGGTATTATATGTGTGTAGTAGTTTTGGTCTAGAATAGACTAAGACTAGTTATAGTTAATATAGTTTTGTTTAGTTAAAGTAAATTTTAAATGGATATCATTGCTGACTTGGTTCTTTCACCTTTGTTTCAAGTAATTGATCTTAGATCAGTGGCCTTGACCTAGTTAAAAACAAGTCAAGCACAAAATTCAGAAAAGAGAAGAAAATTATATGAAGAAAAAGTTGCCTAAACTTGAATGAGTTTACCTTTTGAAGACACTAAAATACATTTGTGCAAAGGTGATTGAAGAGGAAATTCGAACAAAGATTCACTCAAAACCAAAGAAGAATATCTAAGTGAGTAGAGATGGCTTTTACCTAGAAGGATAAACACTTGTCAATACGCCAAAACTGTCAATAGAGAACGATTTTTTTGTTCATAAGCAACACTTTTTAGCACTTTCTATTAACAGCGAGCACTTACAAGAAAGCGTTATCTAATGAAATTCAATAGACAACGCTTCTCCAAATAAGCTCTATCTACATGTCAATAGACAACGCTTCTCTAAATAAGAAGTTATACCTAAAGAGGTTAAACTTGTAAGACTTGAATAGTGGAATGCCTTAAGTTGTATGTTTGAGATGGAAGTAGACGTAACTCGTGTGGTTGGGTGAACCAGTATAAACTTTGTCTTAATATTTAATATTGATGTATTTTCTACTGAGTTTTTCATATTTAAATTGTGCGAAAAAGTTTAAGACTCTATTCATCTTCTTTCTTGTAGAACAAATTGCACCTTCAATTATTACTTTACTTAACCCATAACTATTGACCTTTCCACGGGTCAAATAGATAAACTCTCAGTTTGTCTTGGGGGTCACCTCCATCCAAGCTTAAAATCTATTGACAAACAAACTATATGAAGAAAGACTCTCGAGGTAATGAGTCTTATGGAAGACTTAGCATCATCTGAAAAAAGAAACAATTATTTTGCTTTTGGCATAGTGCATTGTTGCATCACTACTTCAAACTCTTACATGCTTGTTGCATATCATCCACATATGCAAGTATCCTCTATCTTTACCTTATATTACTTTTAATATATATTTATCATTAATTTATATCCTAGTTGGTAGCAAAGTTAATATATAAAGGACTTTTTCAGTTATAATATATTTAATCTCTTCAAATTTTTAAATCCTTTTAATTAAAATTTTAACATCACAAAATATTTTTAAATACAATTAATTTTTAAAAAAAAAAGTGTATCTAGATACTTGTCCATGATTTGTGATGTATTGTCGAAATTAAAACTATTTTTTTTGTTTGATGCAATATGAATAGTAACGCAACAATTAATTCCTTTCTTTGCTAATGTTTTTATTTTAAAATTTATTAAAAAAGGGTCAACACTTAAAATTAAAGAAACAAAGTGATTCAAGTGAATGTTTCAAATCTATAATGTAATTTTCATTGCTATTTTCTTAAGTTGGCTACTGACTAAAGTAGTTCCCTGTATAATAAACATAGGTATAAATTTAGAAAATATAATATCATCATTATGTTTTAGCATTTACTATGAGGAAAGGATTATTCATCAAAATAATTGAAGAAAGTTTGAAAGAAGAATCAAGCATTCGTAGTCCAATGGTTAGGATAATTGCCTTCCAAGAAATAGACTTGGGTTCGACTCTCAGCAAACGCATTAAAATATTATAAATTGGTAATTGGTTTCATCATGTTTTGATATTTTATGATCTTTTTTTTACTCATGGAAAAAACAATACATTTTCGTTAACGGATTTCATGTCTGGGTTTCTTTTCATTTCTTTTTTTTAGTCATATATCTTTTTTCTTTTTTCTTTCTTCTGAAATTTTGTAATTAAGTTGTTTATACTTTTTTTATAGGTTGTAAAAATTATACTGTTGTTTTGAAACCTTGTATTATTTAGTTTAAATGGCTGACAGTTCTTAAAAATTGCTTTGAAAAGCCTAGTGTGGATAAAGACATAACTTTTCCTAAGTGGGTTATTACGAGATTAGGTGTTGCTGTTGTTGCTAGGAAAGTTGATCATCCTCTATGTAATTCAGAGGAATTATTTATTCATCTTTTGTGTCTTCAAAAGAGGTGTTTTCTAAACTTTTAATTTCTTAATTTGATTGTACTATGATTATTATAGTGATTAAGTTAATCTCTTTATTTAAGAGATTAACAACTGGACGTAGGATCTTTTGATCCGAACTAGTATAAATATCTATGTTGATCTTCTTCCTTATACAACGAAATATTTTTTCGTTATAATATATTTAATCTCTTCAAATTTATAAATCCCTTCAATTAACATTTTGACATCACAAAATATTTTTAAATAAATTTGATATTTCTTTTTAAAACAGTAACTAGATACTTGCCCATGATTTGTGACGTAATCTCCAAATTAATATTTTTTTTTTCTTTGATGTAGTATGAATATTAAAGCAACAATTAATTATTTTCTTCGCTAATGTCTTTATTTGAAAAGTTATTAAAAAAGGCCAACACTTACAAATTAAAAAAACAGAGTCATTCAAGTGAAAGTTTCAAATCTATGATGTAATTTTCATTACTATTTTCTTAAGTTGGGTACTGACTAAAGTGTAGTTCCCTGTATAATAATCATATGTATAAATTTAGAAAACCTAACATCATCACTATGTTTTAGCCTTTACTTTGTGCATAAGGAATATTCATTAAAATAATTGAAGAAAGTTAAAAAAAAGCATCAAGCGTTTGTAGTCCAACGCTTAGGATCATTGCATTCCAAGTAATAGACCTGGGTTCGAATCCCAACAAACGTAATGAAATATTATAAATTGGTAATTGGTTTTAATATTTTGTGATCTTTTTTCATTATGGAAAAAACAATACATTTTTGTTAACGGATTTCATGTTTGAGTTTCTTTTCTTTTATTTTTTATTAAGTCATATTTTTTTTCTTTTTTCTTTCTTCTGAAATTTTGTAATTAAGTTGTATATACTTTTTTGTTTAGCTCTTATTTTTAAAGTTTGTGTAATTGAGTTCCTAAGATTAGAGGTGTAACAATTATACTGGTGTTTTGAAACCTTGTATTATTTAGTTTAAATGGTTCTCAATCTCATGAAGAAAAGTGACAGGAAAACAAAGTTGGCTACCATTTTTGTATCAAGAAGGTTTTAACAAAGTATCCATTAGGCCTGAATTTTTACAAAAGTGCTATAAATTATTAGTTGTCAAAACATAAGTACCAAAAAAAGATCAACATTTGAGGTAAAAAAGTTCACTAAAATTAAATAGTTTAAGACATCAAAAAGGTTGCCTTATTCACATAACATTAACAAACTCCTACATTGCACAACTAAAATTTGTCTTGAAATTTGGGTGTTAGCAAAAGAGGAAGATTTAAAGTTAAAACGATTTTGATGATGAGAAAGAATTTCAAGCAAATTGGAAGATATTTTGAAGACAAGTTGATTGATGTTTAAAGCTTTCTTGTAATAAGTTAATTATGTTTTTAGTAGCTCAAATTAGCTTAGAAATGGCAATCAGCTCTAAATCTTTCTAGGATCCTTTAATTTTCGTAAAATTCACTTGATAATTGATTATCACTTAGGATAATCTATCATCCTAAGCTATGTTCAATTTTCAAAAAACCCATTGAAATAATCAATTATCCCTAGCAGTTTGAATTTGTCTTTCCAACTTCTTGACCTAGGTTTCGAATCTCTTTAAATAGAAATTTTTTCGTCTTGCACAATTACCTTTTTAAGAATCAGAGTTCAATTGTTGTGACCGCAAAGTGTTTATCTGAGAGTTCTTAAAAATTGCTTTGAAAAACCTAGTCTGGATAAAGCGATAACTTTTCTTAAGTGGGTTATTAAGAGATTAGGTGTTGTTGTTGTTGTTAGGAAAGTTGATCATCCTCTATGTAATTCAGAGGAAGTGTTTATTCATCTCTTGTGTCTTCAGGAGAGGTGTTTTCTAAACTTTTAATTTTATCATCTGATTGTACTATGACTATTATAGTGATTAAGTTAATCTCTTTGATTAAGAAATTAATAACTCGACGTTGGATCTTTTGATCCAAACTAGTATAAATATCTATGTTGATCTTCTTCCCTATACAACGAAATATTCTTTTAGTTATAATATATTTAATCTTTTTAAATTTATAAATCCCTTCAATTAAAATTTGACATCACAAAATATTTTTAAATAAAATTGATATTTTTTTTAAAACTATAACTACATACTTGTCCATGATTTGTGGCGTACTCTCCAAATTAATACTATTTTTTTTGTTTTTTTTTCTTTTGATGCAGTATGAATCTTAAAGCAACAATAAATTATTTTCTTCGGTAATGTCTTTATCTTAAAAGTTATTAAAAAAGGCCAACACTTAAAATTAAAAAAACAAAGTCATTCGAGTGAATGTTTCAAATCTATTATGTAATATTCATTACTATTTTCTTAACTTGGGTACTGACTAAAGTGTAGCTCCCTATATAATAATCATATGAATAAATTTAGAAAACCTAATATCATCATTATGTTTTAGCCTTTATGTTGTGCATAAGGAATATTCACTAAAATAATTGAAGAAAGTTTGAAAAGAGCATCAAGTGTTTGTAGTCATGTTTTAAATTGGTATACACGGTTAGGATAATTGTCTTCCAAGCAATAGACCTGGGTTCCACTCCCGGTAAATGCAATGAAATATTATAAATTGGTAATTGGTTTCATCATGTTTTAATATTTTGTGATCTTTTTTCATCATGGAAAAACAATACATTTTTGTTAACGGATTTCATGTTTGAGTTTCTTTTCTTTTCTTTTTATTGAGTCATATATCTTTATTCTTTTTTTTTCTTTTGAATTTGTCTAATTAAGTTGTATATACTATTTTGTTTAGCTCTTACTTTTAAAGTTTGTGTAATTGAGTTCCTAAGATTAGAGGTGTAACAATATAATGTTGTTTTGGAACCTTGTATTGTTTAGTTTAAATGGCTCTCAATCTCGTGAAGAAAAGTGACACAAAAACAAAGTTGGCTAACATTTTTGTATCAAGAAGGTTTTGACAAAGTATCCATTTGGCCTAAATTATTTCAAAAGTGCTATAAATTATTAATTTCCAAAACATAAGTACAAAAAAAAGATCAACATTTGAGGTAAAAAGTTCACTAAAATTAAATAGTTTAAGACTTCAAAAAGGTTGCCTTATTCACATAACATTAACAAACTCTTACATTGCACAACTAAAAAATGTGTCTTGAAATTTAGGTGTAGGCAAAAGAGGAAGATTTAAAGTTAAAAAGATTTTGATGATGACAAAGAATCTCAAACAAATTGGAAGATATTCAAGTTGATTGAAGTTTAAAGCTTTCTTGTAATAAGTTAATTATGCTTTTAGTAGCTCAAATTAGCTTAGAAATGGCAATCAGCTCTAAATCTTTCTAGGATCCTTTAATTTTCGTAAAATTCACTTGATAATCGATTATCACTTAGGATAATCTATCATCTTAAGCTATGTTCAATTTTCAGAAAACCCATTGAAATAATCAATTATCCCTAGCAGTTTGAATTTGTATTTCCAACTTCTTGACCTAGGTTTCGAATTTCTTTAAATATAACTTTTTTCCTCTTGCAAAATTACCTTTTTAAGAATCAGAGTTCAATTGTTGTGACTGTAAAGTGTTTATCTGAGAGTTCTTAAAAATTGCTTTGAAAAGCCTAGTCTAGATAAAGCGATATCTTTTCTTAAGTGGGTTATTAAGAGATTAGGTGTTGTTGTTGTTGTTAGGAAAGTTGATCATCCTCTATGTAATTCAGAGGAAGTGTTTATTCATCTCTTGTGTCTTCAAGAGAGGTGTTTTCTAAACTTTTAATTTTATCATCTGATTGTACTACGACTATTATAGTGATTAAGTTAATCTCTTTGATTAAGAAATTAATAACTGGACGTAGGATCTTTTGATCCAAACTAGTATAAATATCTATGTTGATCTTCTTCCCTATACAATGAAATATTTCTTTAGTTATAATATATTTAATCTCTTTAAATTTATAAATCCCTTCAATTAAAATTTTGACATCACTAAATATTTTTAAATAAAATTGTTATTTTTTTAAAACCGTAACTAGATACTTGTCCATGATTTGTGACGTACTCTCCAAATTAATACTTTTTTTTTGTTTTTCTTTGATGTAGTATGAATCTTAAAGCAACAATTAATTATTTTCTTCGCTAATGTCTTTATTTGAAAAGTTATTAAAAAAGGCCAACACTTACAAATTAAAGAAACAAAGTCATTCAAATGAATGTTTCAAATCTATGATGTAATTTTCATTACTATTTTCTTAAGTTGGGTGCTGACTAAAGTGTAGTTCCCTGTATAATAATCTTATGTATAGATTTAGAAAACCTAATATCATCATTATGTTTTATCCTTTACTTTGTGCATAAGGAATATTCATTAAAATAATTGAAGAAAGTTTGAAAAGAGCATCAAGCGTTTGTAGTCCAACAGTTAGGATAACTGCCTTCCAAGCAATAGACCTAGGTTCGACTGCCGACAATTGCATTGAAATATTATAAATTGGTAATTGGTTTCATCATGTTTTAATATTTTGTGATCTTTTTTCATGATGGAAAAAACAATACATTTTTGTTAACGAATTTCATGTTTGAGTTTCTTTTCTTTTCTTTTTATTGAGTCATATATCTTTTTTCTTTTTTCTTTCTTCTGAAATTTTGTAATTAAGTTGTATATACTTTTTTGTTTAGCTTTTATTTTTAAAGTATGTGTAATTGAGTTCCTAAGATTAGAGGTGTAACAATTATACTGTTGTTTTGAAACCTTGTATTATTTAGTTTAAATGGCTCTCAATCTCATGAAGAAAAGTGATAGGAAAACAAACTTAGCTAAAATTTTTGTATCAAGAAGGTTTTGACAAAGTATCCATTAGGCCTGAATTTTTGCAAAAGTGCTATAAATTATTAGTTGCCAAAACATAAGTACCAAAAAAATATCAACGTTTGAAGTAAAAAGTTCACTAAAATTAAATAGTTTAAGATTTCAAAAAGGTTCCCTTATTTCACATAACATTAACAAACTCTTACATTGCACAACTAAAATCTATTTTGAAATTTTAGGTACCCTAGAAAAAATTTAATCTTTGAATGTGTTTTTATTGGGTTTTTCTTTTCCTATTTGGCACTTGCTAGAATATTTATTATGACTCGTCAATGTCAAAAAGACTAATACAAAATAGAAATAAAGAAACATATAATGCTATTTTAAATTTAAAATTATTTATGAAATACATATAAATATATTCCTTTTAATTATTAATATTGATCCTCTTTTGTTAGATTAAGCTTAAATGTTCTAATCAAAGCACAAGTGAATATACGGAACAAACATTTTAATCAATTTTTGGAAGAAAAAAGCATAAGAGAGTACATTATTCCAAAACTATTGTACAAGATTTACATGGATGAAATGATAACTCAAAAGGTATCATGCCTTATGATCACACACGAAGATCAGTTGCTATGGCACAGAAAGTGTGGCCACATAAGCTTGAGACTACTCTAAAGCTAGAGAAATAATGCCTCGTAAGAGGCTTGCCATATATGTCCTTCAAAGACAATCTTCTGTGTGAATCTTGTTTCAAGGGTAAGCAAGTTCAAAGTTCTTTCAAAAGCATGAATGATGTTTCAATACAAAGTATAATGATTTATTTTGTCCAACAAGAACTAAGTCTCTAAGTGACATAAGATATGGTCTAGTAATTATTGATGATTATACCAGATGGACTTGGGTTAAATTCTTAAGAAATAAAGATCAATCTTATAAATTCTTTTTCAAGTTTATTAAACAAGTTCAAAATGAAAAAAGGACTATCAATTGTTTTTATAGGACTTGATCATGGGGGAATTTCAAAATGGAAATCTCTATGAACTATTTGAAAGTTTTGGCATTACTCATAATTTCCCAACTCCAAGAACACTGCAACAAAATGATGTAGTAGAAAGGAAAAATATAACTTTGCAAGAAATGGCTAGAACAATGTTAAATGCTAACTCCGCACCAAAACGTGTTTAGGCAGGAGTATTAACAAAATTTGTTATTTACAAAATAGAGTTTACTTAAGACCTTTAATTAAGAAGACTACTTATGAATTGTGGAAAGATAGAAACCCAACAATTTCATATTTTCACCATTTTTGTGTGCAATGCTTTATACTGAATACAAAAGATAATCTAGGAAATTTAATTCCAAAAGTGGTGAAGGTGTTCTTCTTGGCTATTTAGAGACATTCAAAGCTTATACAATATTTAATCTTCATACACGCACTATGTAAGAAGCCTTACATGTGAAAGTTAATGATTGTAAGCTTGATAAGAAATTATCTAAGCTAGAACAATGTTCTAGTTTTAAAAGATAGGTTAGAAAGAATACTATGACAGAATTACACTAGTAGACAATCCTTCACCAAACGAGAAGGAAGTAAGTGCTGAAAGTGACTCATCAGAAGGACTAGACACTCCCAAAGAAGAAAGGGAATCCTATTCTCACATGCAAAAATTACCATCCATCTAAAAAAATCTTAGGTGATGCCAAGAAAGAAGCCACAAGATGATCAAAGCTCAAAACCAAGAAGCAATGATATCTCAAATGAATCTAGAAATAAGGATGAAGCTTTAATAGATGAAAGTTGGATACATGTAATGAAGGAGGAGCTAGACAAATTGGAAAAGAACCTACGCCAAAATTATCAATAGATAGCTCTTTATTTGTTCATAGACTACGCTTTTTATGCGCTTTCTATCGGAGCGATCTTTATTAATAGAGAGCGCTTACAACATTTCTCCAAATAAGTCCTCTCTATCTGCACATTAATACACAACGCTTCTTTGATTAAGCATTGTGAATTGAATATCAATAGACAATGCTTTCATTAACAAATGTTGTTTATTGGTTGCGTTTTTTTTATAAGTTATTTCATTTTCATTCATTTAAACAAATGTGTTTTACAATACACATCACTTTGAACAAAAAAGGCTCTCTATTGGGTTGATATTTTTTTTTTAGAATTTATTTTATTATTCATTCATTCCTTCTTAATTTTAGTGTTTTATTTGCATAAAACTTATACTATTACAATCAATCAAAGGTGAAACAAAATATGATTTAAAAAGTATGCGTGCAATGCTAGGCAAGTTTTCCTTTAAAGATAGTAAACAAACTACTATAATACACTTATACCAGAATAGTCTAGCAACCACTATCAAATCAAGTATCTAACCTAAAATGACCCAAGTAACCAACCAATACCAACCTATAAGAGTAATAAAATTTAATACAAGCTTAAACTAACAGACTAATTCCATGGTATATATGAACCTAACATAGTCTTAGAATATTCCGCAACCAATTGATCGTGCAATAAAAAGAAATTATAGTTCTCGCCAACTGGATAAAACATTAAAATGAAATATAGATATTCAAATTAGCATGAGAAATGACATAATTTTATAAAGATGCAAGCATAACATACAAAGCTATATAAGCATTTACTAATGAGATAAAAATACCAATCTTCCCTAACTTTAATGATTTGATTGCCAGAATATTTTTGACATCTCCCCTAACTAACAACTATACACATTTCTTTCACGTATGAGTTGCTTTCCCTTATTAATGCTAAAGTGGGTTCATCTAGCTTTTCACAAACCACACAATCAATGAGTAAACATGCATGAACACATACTAGCCTTTCTTTTTTATTTTTTTTATTTTTACATTCAACATATGATATGCTCTCTCATTCATTAATATGCAACATTGTGAATATAAATGTGTTGAAAAATTCAACATTGCATTGCCTCTATCTCTTCTTCTACTACACAATAGTAAGAAAAAGGTGCAATTTCATTGCATATATAATTTTTGTAAGGAAAATAATTGTCAAAGTGAATTGATAACAAAATCTTGACATAAACTTATATTTCCACTTGATCATAAAAACTAGTACAACAGGTTTATAGTCAATATAATTGATTAAAATAACTGAACCGCAAAAATTAAAAAAAAAATATGTTTGAGTATATGAGTGTACGTTTATGGAAATTATAATACCATAAATTGAAACTTTTTAATTCCAAGTAACCGCAAATAAAACTCTTGTTTGAGAAAGGAAAATCAAGTACTCACATTCTTATTAAAATAAAATATTGATATGAAAATTGGTCTGTTCAAATCTCAAATGAACATTCTGATCATATTTTGTGGTGAAACAGACACTCAACTTGTACCAAAAGTACTTCAGAATTCATCTATGTATTTATGATACATACATTCGGTGCTAAAAAAATATTCTGACAATTACCAATTGAAATGATAATAATTACTCATTCATAAACACAAATTTTAACATAGGTAAGTTGTAGAAAATAGTATTTGATCCAAATTTGACTTCTTTAGAGTAAGAAGTGAACTTTATAAACATATTATAGTTAACATCATTGATTATAAAATTCACTTAATCAACTGCTATTATTACACTTTTTTCCCCATTGCATAAATTCCTCCACAAGTTACTAGCTCATTGTAGACAAAATATGAAGACTGAAAAGCATGTCACTAAAATGACTCTAAGTATAATAGATGTAAGAGAAACATGAGTGTGCCATATTAAAAAAAATTACAACATGTGATTGTGACAGTGAACTCATTTGACCTGGTGATTGGTTTCAGTGTGGTAGTTTCAAAATTATGGAAGAAATTCTCACCAAACTAGTCTAAATCGAACTCCAAAGCTTCTTTCTTTATACAATAGAATAGCTCTGCTTACTCACGTAAATAGAACACTATGCAAATTCACTCCAAAGTTTGTTATAGTGGCTAGGTTCAATTCACTATGCAAGTTAAAAACAAGGACTAAAATCAAAGTCTTTTTAAACATAAAATTAATATAAAAAAGAGTAACTAAAATCCCTCCCTCCCTCTAACTTGTCCACAAAAAATAGATCACATGAACAACTGTGAAAAGCTACCAACCACATAACAATGTCGACCTTTAGATTCTTCATCAATTCAAATTGACCCACTACTTGTTCACCTCTTGAATTGAATTTCAAATAGAAAATTTCACAAAAGTGTCCACCCTAAGCCCCATAAAAGTCAATAATCTAAAAAAGGTAGGCATATGACAAGTTCAATCGTGTGCACTCCTTTTCACCCTTTCCTCATAAAAAAATTGACTCAATCAAAAATTTCTCAATAATAGAAATCACATTACATGGCGACAAAATGTTACCAATAGCTTTAAATGGTACTTGTAGTTGACCTCACTGTTGGAGCTTTCAGCTTTCAATGTTTACAACACAAACACACATGAGTGTTGACGAAACACAGATGAACACAAGTGTTGACGAAACACAGATGAACACAAGTGTTAACGAAACATAGACGAAAAGCATGAGTGCGGTAGAAAGGAAAGAACATTGATGAAAATAGAATGAGCACAACAGAAATAGAATGGTGCTGATGAAGAAGGGAGTGTGAAGGCGTCGTGCATGAGTGTTGCGAAAAGAAGACAAAAAGCACGAGTGCTGTAGAAATGAACATTGATGAAAATAGAATGGGCGCTAATGAAGAAGGGAATGTGAGGGCGTGATTTTTTTTTATTAATAAAATAAGCAAAACAATAGACAACGCTTGATGAATTACATGGTCTTTGTTAGTATCTATGTACATGGCACTTATCTCTCCAAGCATTCTCTTTTCATCTATTAAAATTAAAAAAAAAATAGATAGTGCTTATTCAAAAAAATGTTTTCTAAATTCAATTACATAGCGATTTTTTTATAAAGCACTCTCTTTTGGTTTTGTGTTTCTATAGAGAGTGCTTTTCTAATTAAGCACTCTCTAAAGTGCATTGTCTATTGATAATTTTGGCATAGTGTGTTAATTGCTAGGAACCTAAATTCACATGTTGTAAGATACATTCAAGATTTGAACCAAGTTTTAAACTAAGCAAATTGGCTAGAAATCGAAAGAACAATTGCATTTACAAGCAAGCATCAAATCACAAGTTGGTTATTTTGCATGTGAGAAAGAAAAGTTGTTGCAAATTAGCTAGGTGAATTTTTAAGGAAAGAATTAAGCTGCTCAACCTACTGCAACACGTTGAGATCATGAATGGACACTTTTAAAAGAAGAGGCAACCTGCTAGAGATGGCAACGGGTCAGGGTGGGGCAGGGACGAGTTTCACTATCCCATACCCATCCCCGTAGAAAAAATTCATCCTCATCCCCATACCCAAACCCAACGGGTATCAAACTTTTGTCCCATCCCCATCCCCACAGGGTAACGAGTATAATCTTGTACTCATACCCATACCCATTTTCTAACTACTTTGATATTAATTTTTATAAAAGAAAAAAAAATTATGGTAAAGGAAACATAATATTATCAAATATTCAATATTAGGAGGATGATTGTTTCTTCCATATCAAATACTTTGAAATAAATTATAATTTTTTACATTTTAAATTAGAATACCAAATAAAATTTCATGGGAACCAAAACGTTTGTTAGATTTGCAAACTACAAACATTAATGAAATTTAGTTATAAAATTAAAAACTATTTAAAAAAATATAAAAGGAAAACAAATATTCAAATTAAAATATATTTTAAATGTTTGTTAACTTCAATTTTTTAAATTCTAATGAATCTCTTTTTTATACACTAATAAAAGTTATAATACATCACTTGATCAAAATGACACAAAGAACAAATAATAAACAATAATAAAATTTTGATATAGATTTTATATCTTTTGAACTCCAATATCTGTTGGATAATGACAAAAAAATATTCATGGGAATTACATTAAATTTTTGTATTGTAGTAAATAAAAGTTATTTATACAATTAAAGTGAAAAAATTACAGTATGATTGATAATGAGTCAGAAAATAAAAAATAATTAGATAGAATATATCGAAATATTACTCTACATGATGAAAATAAACAATAAATAAAAATATTAAAAAATTAACAAATGTGTGTCTTAGAAATAATTTGAGAGACTATTGAAAGAAATTGCACAAAGGAAATCAAATGTATAATTAAGGGTATGATAAGATGAAAAATACCATAGAGATCTAAGTAAACTTTCTATTCCTGCGGAGAACAAATAAGAGATGTCAAACACGAATGTTACCTTACCTCAATCCGCAATCTCCGCAGTAGGCTCCTCTTCGGCTGATGTATGCTATCCTCAGATGTGTCGGCTACCACCGGTCCAAACCCAAGAGGGGTTACCTGCGGAGAAGACTCTAACGCTCAAGTCAGCAAGGAATTCCTCAAAAAGTCAAATCTCGTGATTAAGGAATTAATGAATGCGTACCTTTAATTCGTGGGGTCCATGCATATTTATAGATTATTAATTATGTCTGGCTACGTCATGGGTTGGGCTTTTGATTGGGCCGTAGATGGGCCTGAGCCAAGCCTAGGCCCCATATGTTGATTATTGTGGGTCTTAGTGGCCTGGTTAGTAGTGTTTTAAGTCTATCAAGTTCTCGTTTGATTTTCTTAAGTTAGCGGCTTAGGCCGTTTACTCTTGCTTGTTCGACATACATGATGTTCGTTTGCGTTCTTGAGGGGTTAGTCAGGTTAGGCCGCCTAGGTGTAGTACACCTTCCAAATATCAACACATATACTCAATGGTTAAAAAATAACGAAAAATATTTTAACGAAACAAAAGAGTTCTTCAAATTAAACAAAAATTAATAATAATAAGTAAAGAATTTTTTTATATTACCTTCAATTGAGAGTATTAAACATTCTCATGTGAAAGGAAAATATATAATAAATAAAAATATTAAAAAATAATAGAAATATTCAAATGTGAGGCATAAACAATTTTAATTGACATACATCATTTTAACATAATTACATAAAGGTTATAATAAGATGAAAAATATATTGAAGATTTGAATGAGTTTCATAAAGTATATATATATATATATATATATATGTATATATATATATATATGTATGTATATATGTATATATGTATATATATATATATATATATATA
>Ga0214545_1002508_pt1 | contig 35364 bp, 27 predicted proteins | sample CNSS4metaG_FD_160064 | JGI IMG/M metagenome (GOLD analysis project Ga0214545, IMG submission 160064) | Root nodule microbial communities from cowpea collected in UCLA plant growth center, Los Angeles, California, USA - CNSS4 | ecosystem: Host-associated > Plants > Roots > Nodule | place: USA...
CTAGGTTCCTCTCTTGTTTCCTGGAAATCCAAGAAACAAGGAACTGTTTCTAGGTCTTCTACTGAGGCAGAGTATCGAGCCCTTGCTACTACCACGTGTGAGGTTCAGTGGCTTAGCTACCTCCTGCATGATCTCCAAATTAAACCCACGCAAACTGCTGTTATGTACTGTGATAATAAATCTGCATGCCACATCGCCCACAACCAAAGCTTCCATGAACGCACTAAGCATCTCGATATCGATTGTCACGTTGTTCGTGAGAAGGTGCAATCCAATCTCTTCCATCTTCTTCCTATCAGCTCTGAAGAACAGCTTGCTGATGGCTTCACCAAGATCCTCCATCGTCGTCAGTTTCGCATATCACCTCCAAGCTTGGCCTGCTGAACATCCACAGTCCAGCTTGAGGGGGGGATGTTAGCTTTGTAGGTGGTTAGGGTTTGTTAGTTTTGTAACCGCTTAGGGTTACCTTTGTAAAGCCATCACAGAACCTATTTAAGATAGGTTTGTGATCTCCCGTAACAGAGAGTTTTGGTTCCAAAACAGAACACAAATTAATCAAGTTCAGTTCATGATTCTTCATACCTGTTTTTCTGTTTCTTCCTTGTGCACTTTTCTCTCTTCTCACAGAGCCCTTCTGCACACCATCTTCGAGTTGCTGCCATGGGAGAGATCAGAAGATTAGGGTTTCGCACACCCCTCTGCCAAAACCATTAATGACATTGCATGAGCTTCAAGGAAGCAGAAAATTATACTTTGTAGGGTCTTAGAGCTATGTCATGTGATTCACAGATACGTAGTGCATGTGCTATTGTTCTGTGCCTCCATTCATCCACTTCATTCTTTTCTTTGCTTAGAACTGAATAAATATAGTCTCTTCTTCTTCTTTTTTTTCTCTCTTCTTATCTGCGTGAATTACATGGTTCTGACAAAGGTGTTTGGATGAATTCGTAAGGACTTATAGAATTTTAGTGAAAAAATAAAATAAAATAAATTGTTACAATTAGTTTGTATATTAGTTAATGTGTGAAAACTTATAATATTTCTAAATTTTTATTTTTAAATTGTACTAAAAATAATATCAACTAATAAAAAAATTAATTTTTTGATCTATATTTTTTTTCTCACAGAAATTCTTTAAAATAATCTTACCTAAAAGTCTATGACTTTTAAGCAACACTTCTTTTTCTCCCACAACAAATTTCCCTACGTTTACGGGTTGGATACTAATTCTTTCTTTTCGTTTATTTCGTTATACAATACCTTTTGGGAATAAAAACCATAAACACTTTAACAAAGAAAAAAATGTTAATCTCTTAAAAATTTATTTTGAAGTTGTCTGAATTTTAACTTATAATAAATTTACTCAATCTTTTCTTTTCCTAAAAAATTTTAGGAAGCAAGCAAACATATCCTTAATTATTACAGTGCATATTAGCTGGACTCAATTTGGATCCATGAAATACATGGCGGGCCAAGAGTTATGAGAATAAATTGAAAATTTGATCTTTACTACCGAAAAAGTAATCCATGATATACTCATCACATACATGCCCCTGTTTCATTTTTATTTTTTTTTGAGTTCTATTTTTCCCCCTTTTAAGTTTATTTTTTAATAAAAGTTAAAGTAAGTATTTAATATTAAGATTGTCCAAAGGTTAGACAGATGCCATCATTGTGTCAACATTTTCTATGATCTGTTGATAATTCTCAATCATATGATAATTTTTTATTACATAATATTAAAAAAATTAACTAAATTCCTTCTGTCCCATGACACTTTTCTTTAAACCCCAGAAACTGGAAAGGTCTCATGAATTTATTCAACAACACCGATTTTTATTACGCAATTTTATCCTTAATTTATTCTCATAAAATTGATCTTTGAGATCACAGAGTCTCTCACTTATAATTTTTGGCTTTGCATGTAATTAACTAACGTAGTATTTATATTTTCTATAATAGTTTTTCTTTTCATTTTTCACAATATATTTGTTATTGTTTTGAGAAACGTGAGTTAGATATACATGTTTATATGGAATAAAATAGAGAGAGAAAAATAAAGGATGAATATATGTTATTTAGATGAATACAGAAAATAATTAGGATGGAAAATATTGGAAAGGAAAAACAAATCTAAGAACAATCTTTATTACATTCAGTAGCCCTAACAAAAAAAAAGTCGTTATGGGCTTCTATATTGTATGGGCCTAACGCGTTTTTAATAATCGATTTTTGCTTCCTGCACTTCGCATACTTGTAACAAGATTAAAACCCCCGCCCTCGCTGCAACATGGTCCATGTCATCGTTACCAGAGACGTTTGTTTTGTCGTTTTAGAGTTAAAATGTAGATTAAAATATCTTCAAAGTTAAATGGAAGGCCCACTTATATTTTAGCTCTAATGTTTAAAAGTTGTCTCAAATCAGTTAGGCCTAGGTTAGTCCATAGGGAGCCAAAGATCCTAAATTGTCCTAATACCCTCATTCACTTCACTTTCAGAAAAACAACCTCCCTCTCTTAGAACAACAACGTTTCTCTGCTAGGGTTTGGAGTTCATTCAAGTTCAAGTTAGCTCGACCTCATTTTTGTCCACGTAAGTTAATTCTCCACCGTACCTTCTTCATTTCCAGCTTTGTCATCACGAATCTGTTCCGTTGTTTTTCAGCTCGTGAATCTACTTCGTGGTCTGTCGTACTCACTTGTTTGGATGTCGAGATATTCTACTAGCTTTTTCTGTAAGGAAGTTAGGGTTTTGCGTTTTAAAGTCATATTAGCTTGTTCCTATTGTTTTTCGTGAATTTGTATGCTTGGGTGAAGTTTATGATGGTATGAGGATGAACTGTATGTTGGTATGGCTGAAGGACTGAACTGAGCACACGTGAATAATGGAGGATTCTAGTTTTCTCGCCCAAGTGAGCGTGTCTCACCTAGGCGAGATTAGAAGCAACTCACCCAGGTTGTCTGCGCGAGCTGTCACTCAGGAGACTAGCTCCTGTTTTGAGCGAGAGTCCATCTTGCTCAAGCGATGAGGTCTCGTCTAAGGCCATTGTTCCCACTTTTCGAGCCCTCGCCTACGCAAAAGGAGCTCGCTTGAGCAAGAGAAGCCTCTCGCCTGAGCGAGGTGTAAGACATGTGAAAATTAATTAATTAATAAATGCAGGTAGTGGGAGCCTTTATGACATTAAATATTGATTGATGTGACGTGGAAAAGTGCTAGCTCAAATGGTTGAGAGTACTTTTTTGTGTGAAAAGACCTGAGTTTGTGTCCTATGTATGTCAATTATGTGTTGTTTGTTTTATTATTATTTTTTAATAATATGAGTGATCATGTGGAGTGATAATGTAACCCTATATTTATAGGAATTATCAAGAAACATGAATTGCTTGAGTGGTTGTGCAATGATTTGATGATGAGCATGGTATGGGTTCGAACTTTGGTGAACCCAAATTTAACTCTTTTTGCTAGAAATTGGTTGTGACTTGAATGTGAAAAGGCATAGAAAACTCTAGCAGAAGGGCAGCTCTGCGAAATGTGCAAAATTTGAGAGGGAGTTAGGAGGATTGTGGCAATTGAGACTGCGTTTGATTTCTTTGGTTTATGAACTGACTGTATGTTTGTATGCTTATAAGCCATGGAATTTCGTGCTATGCATATATGATATGCCTTGAAGGTTGATTGATTGTTTTTAGGATGTTGTATGAGTAATTTCAGTATACCGCTGTATGAATATGATAAGGGTTTAGGGGTATATGTTGTTTAGGCTTTAAACTCAAATTTGCGGTGATCATATTGGGAATCAATTATGGTTATATGTTGGTTGCACTGTTTTCCACTGATTGGTATGAACTAGAGTGTGATTTGAGGCATGTTTCCTGGTGCTTGTGTGCGTAAACATGGTCGGAGTTTGCAATTCTCGCTCAAGAGAGTCAGGCTCGCCTAGGCGAGATTAGCAGAGACTCGAACACTGACTCTGCTCGAGCGTCTCGCTCAGGTGGAGGATTCTAGCCTTGGGCGATAGGTCATCTAGCTTAGGCGAGTGTGCCTCGCCTAAGCGAGAACCCGTAAGTGTTGGGAGGTTGTGCTTGAGCATCTCGCTCAGGCGTGAAGCCCTATATTGGGTGAAAGAGTATCTCGCTCAGGCGAGAGACCCTCGCCTAGGCGAGAATTCGATGGATGACGGGTTATGTTTAAACTCACCGCCTAGGCGAGGCATATTAGTTTTGGGCGAAGGATGGTCTCGCCCAAGCGAGAAGGAGCTCGCTCAAGCGAGGGTCCAGATAGATTGCCCTCCTCAGTAAATAGCTGACGAGTTTGGTAGTCTTGGGACGTTACAGACTATGTTCGTATTAGGAACTCCACCTGGCGTTACGGTATGTGATCCGTAGCATGGTTTCCTACACATGCTCTATCAGTTGTGGCCGATAGGTATGGCAGTAAGACATCTTGAGGTACTGATTAGAAGACGTAGAACACAAATAACATGCTTGTGGCCATGTGGTACGAATGAGGGAAATTCTTGAGTGATTTCGACATTATAACATGGTTGTGGCCATGTGGGTTGAAAAGATGGAATTCCTTAATGTGAGTTGACATCACAACTTAGTTGTGCCCATGTGAGACGAAAGGATGTGTTCTTTCGATGTGTTTTATATATCCATTTGAATGATATATACCTATATGTTTTATTATGTTAGCTCACCCTATCTGCTTGTGTTTGACGATGATCATGTATGCAATACACGTGATCAGATGATATTGTAGGTGGTTCTGGTGAGGCATAGGCTCGAAGCATGGGCTACTCTGGGAAAAGAATTTATCCGAGTTTTGATGATTTTACTGTGTTTTGAATAAATTGTAGTCTTTTACATTACTAGACTTTTATAATGATAATGGAATTTTATAATTATGGTTTTTGGACTAGTACTAGTGTAATAAAAGTTTTAAATTTCTCGTGTTTTTGGGAAATGATGTTTCATTAAATGAAGTTAATTATTATTTTCTTTATTTTATTATTTAAATGCGTAATATCCGGTCGGGATGCTACACGAGGCCTTTTAGCCTGAGCGAGAGCTGGGCGAGAAAGTGTTTGGGCCTTGTTTTCTTCTTTGTTTTTGGGTGTTTGCCACATGTTTGGTTGGATTGTTATGTTATAGCATGTGAAGAGTGAATATGCATGAGTAAAATGGTTTATGGGTTGTGAATGATGAGTTTGACATGATCTTGGCATGTAATGAGTATGGGATGGTTGGTTATGAAAATGACATGGAATTGGTATGAGCAATAATGTTATATTGATTGATGGAACATGATGTTGGTGTGGTCAGGATGTAATTCCACGATAGTTTCGTGGTGATGCCTCATTGGTCAGGGCGTAATTCCATGAATCTCTAGGTGAGATCTCATGGTGGTGCCTCATTGGTCAGGATGTAATTCCACGTTGGTTGCATGGTGGTGCCTCATTGGTTAGGACGTAATTTCATGACTCCTGTTAGTGGAAGTTTCGTGGTGGTGCCTCATTATATAATTTATTAAGGATTCAAGGTAAGGATTTGATCTTGACACTCTAAAGGGTCAGTTAGTCTCACGTAGAGCGTACTGACTTAAGTGAGAAGAGTAACAGGAGGCCTGGAACACTTTAAGGCTAACCTTGTGAGTGGTAGAATGAGACCCTTTGACAATTAGCTTGGTAGAGCAGTAGAGGCCACCACAAGTGCAAGCAACCAGTGAATCCGACTAATTATATGTATCCAGATAAGTCGTCTCTGAGTCTTAGTGTATTGTGTGCGAGTCATCACATGATTGGCTTAGGCATGTATCTTTGATTATGAAAATGTATGTAATCGTATGATAAAATGTTTTTCCTACTCTAGCTTACCCTTTTTGCTTGTTGTATGTTCTATGTGTGTGGTTTTCTCTTTTTACGATGATCATCAATTTATTGATGGGAGCAGATGTGAGAACTCCTCGTGGCCAACAGAGAAATGGAGATTCCGCTGCATAGTCTATCTGGGTTGGATTCCGCTATCCGAGTTTCTTTAGGGTTGTAGCCCATGTATTGATCTGCCCATTGGGCATTCATTTTGAATACTATTGATCCTCATACTTGTTTTGTATTGGCATCGTGGTGTGCCTCAATATTTTCATTTTTATTACATTGGATATTTGTAAGGAGTGATATTATACTGCCTGACCTGCTTCTTATATTATTCTGTGTGGCATTTCATTTAATTAAGATTATTATTTAAATGAGGTGTTACATTTATGGTATCAGAGCGGTCATTCCTTAGAGTCTGTGGACTTGGGTGTCCGCTTAACTTTTGTTGTGTTTTCTTAGTGTCTTTAGTTATGTTTTTGTTTGATCAAGTTTGACTAATGGTTTTCCTATGTGCCAATGATCTGGCACCTCCGCGTAGAACTCCTCAATATTCTTAGAGCGACGTACCAGATATCGCCAGGGCGATAGAAACCATGGTGGCGGCTATGACTCAGTAGAGTACTGCCATGATGCAACAACATGAGGCATCAATGCAGCGAAAAACAACATCGCTGGAGCAGTAACAACTGGTGATGCAGCAGATGGAGGCTGCAAAAGTAGCTATTGAAGATGCCCATAGGCAGCATATTGAAGCCCTCCGATAGGTGGAGGAGAACAGGAAAGATGCCTCTGCCTTTAGTCCTGAACCACGACCCCTAGAACGGGAATGGAGTTTGGAGGACTTCTTGAAGTATCACCCGGTGAAGTTTGGAGGCAAGACTAGTCCTGACGTCACGGACCAATGGCTGAAGGATATGGAAATGGTTTTTGACGCCAAGATGTGCCCTACGGAGAACAGTTGGCCTTTGCAGTGTACATGCTTACTGGGGAAGCCGAGCATTGGTGGATCAGTATGAAATCCATCATGGAAGAGAGAGAGGAGCCAATTACATGGGAATCCTTTAGAGTGAAGTTCCTCTCCGAGTACTTTCTAAACAACGTCTGATATGCTAAGGAGGTGAAGTTCCTCCAGCTGACTGAGGGAGGCAAGTCAGAAGCAGAGTACACAGAGTGGTTTAAACACCTCAGTCGCTTTTACACTATGCCACTTGATGAAGAATGGAGATGCCGTAAGTTTGAAAACGATCTCAGGGGAGATATCCATTTGATGGAAGCCCTACTATCCATCAAGGACTTTGCTGTGCTGGTAGAGAAGGCCAGAGTGATGAAAAAGATGAAGATTGAGGTAGAAGCTCAACGCCCACAACAGTAGAGGATTGGCGGATGATCTTGGTCCAAACCGAGGCATGAGGAGTGGAGGAAACTGTATAATAGACCTCACTATCAATCCCAGGGGTCTAGGAACTTCCCTTGACAGTAGGGCAAGGTCTAGTGCTTCAAGTGTGGAGACCCTCATATGAGGAGTGTTTGCCCACATATGGAAGGTTCTGTGTATGTTCTGTGTGTGTGGTTTTCTCTTTTTGCAATGATCATCAATTTATTGATGGGAGCAGATGCGAGAACTCCTTGTGGCCAACAGGGAAATGGAGATTCCGCTACATAGTCTATCTGGGTTGGATTTCGCTGTCCGAGTTTCTTTAGGGTTGTAGCCCATGTATTGGTCTGCCCATTGGGCATTCATTTTGAATACTATTGATCTTCATACTTTGTTTTGTATTGGCATCGTAGTGTGCTTCAGTATTTTCATTCTTATTATCTTGAATATTTGTAAGGAGTGATATTATACTTCCTGACCTGCTTCTTATATTATTCTTCTGTGTGACATTTCATTTAATTAAGATTATTATTTAAATGGGGTGTTTCATTACACCTATTTGTTTGGTAAAAAATATTTATGTTTCATAGAATATAAAAATGCCCAAGAGAATTGTTACAATCAAAGAAAGAACATATATGCTTTTACGTTTACGTTGCATTTTACGAAACCAACCTTTTACAACGGAATTCCAAACATACATTAAAACGTTGAGTTAAGTTTGACGGAAAGCTGGGAAGTATCTTATAAATTTGGAAAAGTTTGTTCTAAAAATTTTGTTCTGAAATATATTTGATATGCATTGAAAAGTTTGTTTTGAAAATTTCATTCCAAAGTTCATTAAGAAAAGCGTTTATATAACTTGAAAATCTTATTCAGAAAATTTTATTCTACAAGTTCTCTTCCAAATATTCTATTTTGAAAATTATTCTGCAAATTTCAAAAAACTTGTGAAATTTTTTAAAACAAATAATCAAAACTATGCAGCTGCGTTAGTAATTTTGGGGTGCAGAACGCAAATGCCCAATCAAGCACTGTTTTATTTCATATTTCTTCCTTTCGATCCGAAGCCTGTGTTGATGCTGTTTTTGTTTAAACCCTTTTTTTTTTTTTTAAATTACAATATATAAAATAAAAAAAAGAGTAAATATTACATTTTTTTTCACAATATTATTCAATAATTTGGACTGTACAAAGAGTTTATAAATTTTATTATAATCATTCGTGTGAAAGGGTAGTTAAAAAATTGACAAACATGTTTAAGTCATTATTCAGTACTAATTCTACACATTTCCATTAACAACGCATTCATATAGGAGGTTTGAAACACGTTTCAATGTTTGACAAAATTATTCATAGCATATGAAAACACGTGTCAACACCTGTAAAAACTCCATTTCAACCCAAAAGAAGCTGAATAAAGCATTGTTTCAAACGTACTTTTTCCATAAAAACATATTTTTCCGTTGTTTATATATAACTTTTTTTAAGCTTTTGAAGAGAATATTAAGAAGGGTAAGTATCCTACGAATCACATTTCCAACATCATCAACGACTAATTAACATTGACGATCCATATGAATCTACCGTTTTAATTTCAACATGTTGTTAAAATTAAACATTATTATTTTATCATGCACTGGCACATAATAAATGTTCCATCTCTTTAATAGATGCTATCACAACACAAAACTATTAGATAAAAGTGTACATGCTTAATAGGTTAAAAAATTTATCTTTTGAAATATAAAATTGAGAATCAGTCAAATCTTAACTTTTCAGAATTTAAAATATTTGTGAAGACGTAAGAGGAATAGTGACTTAGATTCTCTAGAATGGTCGTACAATACAACCTAACATATTAAACAGAATGCACTTTTTAAAATTAACCTTATCTATTTTTGTTTTGGTAGCCAACACGTACATCTTATATTATGACACGTAGCTCAGAATCAAAGTTCCACTTTGCTTTGCACTTTCGTGGAATATTTTGTAGTTTTTTTAATCTGGTGTCATGAAACATGGAGATGGCTTTTGAGGACGCAAGGGTCAAAATCAGTGTGCCTGTTCTTTTAGTGCTTTATTTGGACGAACATAGTTTCAGGTTATTAACCTTTCAATTTAAATAAAATTTTCAAAAGTAACTTTACATTCACATTTTTTTTATATATTTATATATATATATATATATATATATATATATATATATAAAGAAAATTTGCATTATTTTTCAATTTTAAATAAAATAATTATTTTATCAATATTATTGATCGTTTATTTAAATTAAATTATTTTTTTATTTAATAATCTTTTAAACTCAATTAATTCTTAAATCAAATAAATATCTACAAAATAAATATAAACTACTTATAAAAATCTTAAAAATTATTTATGTCAAATTTTATAGTTTACACTATTATATAAAATAGATTTCTCATTTGTATTTAATTTTTATCTTTTAAATATCTTTTTCTTTTAAATTAAAATAATTACTTTGTCATTTTTATTTTTTAAGTGGTTGTTTTCCTGATATTTTTTATTTAATTTTTTCTAACCTATTTTTAAATTAAAATACTACTTTAAATAAAATTATAAAAATTATTTATATTTATAGTTTATACTATTATATAAAAATGATTTCTCATTGGTATTTCATTTTTATCATTTAAATATATATTTTTGAATTAAAATAATTATATTCTCAATTTTATTTTTTAAGTGGTTGTTTTTCAAAATTGATATTTTTTATTTAACTTTTCTTTTAAATTTAATTATTTTTTAAAATTGAAATAATAATTAAAGTAAATTATAAAAAATTATTTATACTTAATTTTATAGTTTATGCTATTATATAAAAGAGATTCTTCATCTGTATTCATTTTTATTTTTCAAATATAATTTTTAAATATATTTTTTTAAATTAAAATAATTATTTTGTCATTTTTATTTTTTAAGTGGTTGTTTTTCAAAATTGATACTTTTTATTTAACTTTTTTAAAATTTTACTATTTTTTAATTAAATAATTACTTATACTTTTATTCTATTATATAAAGAGGAGTCATCTTTATCATGTTCACATTTTTTTCTAGTTTTGTCCATTTTCTAAATTTAATCATTTTTTAAAATTTGAATATTTTTAAATTAAATAAATAAAATTTATATACAAAATTATCAAAGTTATTTATATTTAATTTTAGATTTAAATATTAATTTGATATTTACTTTTATTAATTTTGTTCAATTTAATCTTAATATACTTTTTTCAATCTATTTTTAATATTTATTATTTTTATTTAATTTATTCTTTTTATTAACGATATTTAAATAATTAATAAAAGAGTCATATATATACCACTTTTCACTTTATTATTTTGTTATTTCTTATTTTATTTAATTTTAAAAAATTATTAATGTGTCAAGCCAATATTATATTTATGTGATGACAATAGTCATATGTCAATGTATGCAACATGTTAGGATATTATATTTAATTTGATTCTTTTATTCATTAACTTTTTCTCGATCAATTCTAGTTTTTTTAAAATAATCAATTTTGTCTCTGTTCAAATCAAAAATCAAATATAATTTATGTATAAATTTTATATTAATATTTTTATTAAAATTCATATTTTTATTAAATATTTTTTTAAAATTACAATTGCATTAAAATTAGAGAAAATCTTTTAAATGTAAACACTAACACCATTAATTTTAAATTATCTATTATGATTATTATTAAATTATAATTTGGTTCCTCTTTATTAATATTAAGATGTAATAATCATATACAAAATTAAGTTATTTTAATAATAACTATCTTGAAAAATAACATTTCATAAAATTATTTTCAGTGATTTATTATTTTATTACTATGTAGTCATAATATTAGACAACGGTCTCATACTAAATTTTCCTTTACACTCAAATCAATTACGCTCAAATCAATTTGTGTACTATAATAACATAACATCTAAAGTCAATTATAGGTTGACTAATGGTAATAGATGAATTAAAACAAATCTCTCAAAAATATTTTATAAAAGGTTGGAGAGTTATATATAACACTCCATTTAAATAAATACCTTAATTAAATGACATATTACAAAGATGATACAAAGACAAGGTCCTAGAGTATAAACACTACTCCTGACAATATCCAAGATACGCCATGATGCCAAAATAAGACAGGGTACAAAGTTCAACAGTAAATAAATTAAGATTTAAAAGACAAGTCAATACACGGGTCATAACCCTAAGAGGAAAGCCCAAACAAAAGGTATCCAGCCCAAGCAAGCTATGCAGCGGAGTCACCATTTCCTTGTCGGCCATGAGGATTTCTCGCATCTCCTCACATCAATAAATTGATGATCATCGCAAAAAGAGAGAACCACATAAGCAAGACATACAACAAACAAAAGGGTAAGCTAGAGCAGAAAATGATTTATCATACAGTTGCATACAATTTTATAGTTCAATATGCACAAGCCAACCAATCATGTTATGACTTGCAAACAATACACTAAGACTCAGACACGACTCATCCGGATATATATAATTAGTTGGATTCAGTGGATGCTTGCACTTGTGGTGGCTTTTACCGCTCTACCGAGCTAATTGTTCCAGTGTCTCATCCCCCACACACAAGGTTAACCCTTAATGGGTTCTAGGCCTCCTACTACTCTCACCACTCGAGTCAGTACGCTCTATGTGAGATTAGCTGGCTCTTTAGAGTGTCAGGATGCAATCCTTATCTTGAATCCTTACTAAATTATATAGATGGGGCACCACCATGAACTCCCACTAACAGGGGTCATGGAATTACGTCCTGACCAACTGAGGCACCACCTAAGGTCTCACCTAGAGGCTCATGGAATTACGCCCTAACCAATGAGGCACCACCACGAAACTATCGTGGAATTACGCCCTAACCAAACCAACAACATGTTCCAATAATCAATATAACATTTATGCTCACACCAATTCCATGTTACCTTTATAACTAACCATTCCATACTCAAATCATGCCAAGATCATACCAAACTCATCATTCCAGCCTATACAATCAGATCTCACATGCATATTCATATACTTCATGTTTAAAATAGGGTAATCCATACAAAGTTTACAATTAACAATCAACAACATGGAAAGAACAACCATGGAGTAAATTCCCGCCCCAGTCTCGCTCAAGCCAAGGAGCCCTCGCTCAAGCGAAAGAGGTCTTTCGCTCAAGCTACAAGTCCTCGCTTAGGCGAGATTGCCAATAGAGAACCCTGCCAGACTCGCGATTTCTCACTTAGGCGAGCCCTCCTCGCCTGAGCGAGGCCACCCCTCGCCCAAAGGTGAGGTTCCTCGCCTGGGCTATAACTGCAGCGACATGCCTCAAGCTCCCATGTGTTCTCGCTTAGGCGAGCCTCTCTCGCTTGAACGAGATAGTACCTCACTCAAAACAAGAGCTCTCCGCTTGAGCGAGAGTTCGAGTGCGAACCTAGGCCTGTTTCTACAAGTCTCGCCTAGGCGAGACAAACCCGCTTGGACGATAACATCAGATCTCGCCACTGTTCTCCCTACAACAACTATACATGCACATCCAAACCGCATAATCAGGCATTCCACATGTTCACAGTAGCATACAATCCATACAAAACATGAAGCAAGGTTGAAAACAAGTAGATTTACGGAAAGTACTAAAGACCCTAGCTTCCCTTACCTAGAAATAGGTAGAAAAAGGGCCTCAACTCTAAGTAGTGGAGCACAACAGTTCAAGGAATAACTTAAGGAGCTGGAAAAAATTAAGGAACAGTAGGAAATGAAGTTACTAAGAGGAACTTTATCTGGAACCAATACAACAGTGCTAGAAATGGGCAAGTACAAGATAAGGGACAACTTACGTGAAGTAGGATGAGCTCATACGAACTTGACAGAGGCGGAGATCAAACCCTAGCAAAGAAAGGTTACTACAACTCTAAGAGAGAAAAGAGAAAGTTTTCTGAAAGTGAAGAGAATGAGCTGGTTATGGCAGTTTAGGGTTCTTGGCTCCCTATGGGCCAGTCCTAGGCCCAATGGATTTGGAGCAGCCCTTAAAAAAGGACAGTAAAATAATTGGACCTTACAATATCTTAAAAAACGTAATTTATATTATTTTTCAGAATTATATATTTTTTTCAAATCTTAATAGATCCATAAGTTATAGAAATTCTTATTGAACATGCACTCCACTAGTTATAAATAGGAAGGTAACCTAAAGGTCTTACTTAACACTTGGATTATGTGGCTTGAAGTGACATTAACATACTAAACCAGAACATTCATAAATACTCATTCTAAAAAATAAATACATTTTTATCTCTACATAAAAAACTTTTTGAAAAACTAAATGATTTCCTAAAATGTAATTTAAATAGATTTTAAGCAAATCTTTTTCTAGCATTTTGTCCTTTTCCTAATATCTATTTATTTGAATTTTAAATTTTAAATTTGATTCTCATGCTTGATTTCCTATTCTTTTCTTATTTATAATTCTTGTCTTTCTTTTTTTTCATGGATGAGATCTTCATCCAAATCCAATTTGACATCTTCATCTTATTTTTTCTTTCATCAACATTATCATAATAGTGATTTATTAGACATTTGATAGGTTTTAAAATTTGGTTCTTTATTTACTTCATAGATGTTTGCATCTTTAATCACTTTAGTAACAAAGGAAACCATATAACATTTCTCTAAAAGTTGATCACTTAAAAAATGATATAAAAAATTAATTTAACAACTAAATAAATTGTTTTCAATTGTTTTTATACCTTTTGTTGACATACGTAGCCTAGATGGTGTATTACTTGAAGATTTGATGAAGATACTTGAAGTCATTGCCTTAAAACCATGCTTGTATTGATGAAGATATGGAGATTTGATGTTACTCAAGTTGATCAAGCCTTATATACACGCCCTTTATCTGGATCAATCATAGGGAAGACAAGCTTGAAGATTGTAATTCATATTGTAGACCATTTAGCATAAATTAGATGTATAAGGTCTTTATTGTGTCTTTTAATTTGTTGAAATATTTTTCAATAGGTTAAATGATGTCTTTTAATTTGTTGAATGGATTTTTAACAAATTAAAAGGTTAGATTCAATAGTCTTAAATTGTGGCTTATTCAATCAGTTGATTTATTTTTTAATCGAATGATTTCACTTAAGTTAAGTGAAATCAACCAATTGATTTGAAAATCAACCTATTGAATTTCATAACAATTTGACTATAAGTGTTGTATTTTTTGAAAGAGAGGTAGCAAGACCATTTCTTAGTGCGAAATCATTCTGGAAACCTGAGAATTCTCTCTCTTTCGTGATCATACAGGTTGCAACTGGTAAAAATTGATCTTGGATCAATTCTTGGAGCATTTTGCTTGGTTTTTGAAGCTTGGAGAAGGTAGTTGTGGTAGGTAGGGTTGTGCTAACACTAGGTTTGATCTTTCTCAAGCTTTGTGTGTGTGCTTGGTGGTTTTCCAGGTCTACAAAAGGTGTCTTGTTGTGCTAGTTTGATTCTTGTGTGATTTAAGAGTCTTTTGTGTGTGTTTTTTCATATTTTGAAAGTGTAAGAGTGTAAACTTTGTAAATCTTTTGAAATAGTACAAAGTCAGGCTCGGGTTGTGCAACATCCCAGTCGGATAGTACTAGTTTTAAACTAAAATAAACAAAATAAAAGTCAAATTGTATTTACTATAACGTCTTTCCAAAAAACGTGGAAAAATTTAAACATTTATTTCATCGTAAAATAACTCAAATCCAATATCCAAGTTTGGTAACATAAAGGTTTACAAAATTATTCAAAACCATAAATAACAAAAAATCTAATAAAGCTTTTTCCCCAAGCTAGCCCCACTCTGACTCTATGCCTCACCAGTACTACCTACAACATTATCTGCTCACGTGTAACGTAATACATGATCATCGCCAAACACAAGCATATAGGTTGATCTAACAATATATAAAAACATATATGTAATTCAGATGTATAAGCACACAATCAACAAAGGAATTCCATCATTTGATTTCATACCACATGGCCACCACCCACTAACACAGAAAAGGGCTTTTATGTCTGCGCATTCACGTCTGACATAGAGGGATCAAACATTAAAAATGACCGATGGCATACTTGTAAAAAAGTCATCAATATTTATGCCTGACCACACACAGTCATATGTAAATTTATGTTTGATCCAGACATAAATTTACATCTGACTATGTCCGGTCATACGTAAATTTATGTTTGGTTTAAATGAATCAGACGTAAATTTACGTCTGACTGAGCTCGGTCAGACGTAAATATTGAAATTTACGTCTAACATAGAGGTGTCAGATGTGAACCTTAAATTTTAACTTTAGCCAGTCTTCTCTAATGCTTCCAACTCTGTGTAAAAAGGCTTTAAGTTTGTTTGCCTGCATTTCTCTGTGCGCGAAAACCACCAAAGGTACCAAACTTACCATTTTGCATTTGCTTTTTGATTCATTTTGTGTTTGCTTCCGTTTTCTTTTGTCTCAGCTTTGTTTGCCTCCATTTGCATTTCTCGAAATCTTGAAATCCTCCCTTTTGCAACAGCGGTGTGCGACGACGATATTCGATGGTGATCTGTGGTAACGTTGTACGACGGCGGTGTTCAACGATGTTTGTTTGCCTCCATTTTCATTTCTCGAAAGCTTGAAACCCTCCTTTTTGCAACAACAGTGTGCGACGATGGCGTTCAACGATGGTTTGTGTCAACGTTATGCAACGACGGTGGTCTATGGTGACGTGCGACGAGTCTCCTTCAAACTACAGCAATTGTGGGACCTCCTAAAGCACCATTTTTCTGCGTGATTTTACATCTACTCAGATCCCAACACACATAAATTTACGTCTGTGTGCTCACGTTAGACGTAAAACAATGTTTGATATTTGGAAAGACGTAAATTTACGGCTTTCGATATTATGTCTGATCTAACCTAGTCGTAAAAACCAAAAAGCGCCAGACGTAAAAGGGCTTTTATATGTTAGTGACCATGTGATCCATGTTCTACATCTTTAGGTGAATACCTCAAGATGCATTTGCTGCCACACCTACAAGCCACAACTTGTAGAACACGTGCGGGAAACTTGTTACAGACCACACTCTGTAACGCCAGGTGGAGTTCCCAACACGGACATAGTTCGTAATGTCCTAAGATTACTAAATTCGTCGGCTAAATACCGAAGAGGGAAATCTTCTGGACCCATCCGTACAAGCCACAACTTGCACAATCACACCAACAACACTCACCAATCCGAGCCACAACTCAAGGATTCCTCGTATTCATCCGCCATCCTGAGCCACAACGCAAGAGATGTCATTCCGAGCCACAACTCAAGGAATGCCACATGTTTTCCCTTATCCGAGCCACAACTCAAGGGATATTATTCTGTACCACAACTCAAGGAGCATTCCAACAAGTCTCTCTTCAAGGTACTAGTCAAGCCTTGTAGACCACATACATCCCAAAGCAAACAAATCACAAGTCATGCCTTTACATTATCGCTTGGCGTTACTACAGAGCCGCCAAGCAAAATTCAGCTCCAGACCGTCTAACAAGAGTTTTGTGTTGTTATGCGCCAAGTGCCTTTGGAGCCTCTGATCCTGCAACTTTCGCCTGACGGAACGAGCCCTGTCGCCTGGTGCCACGCGCTCCCAGAGCCATTGTATTTGTAGCTATCGCCTGGCGGGTTAAACACCTCCACCAAGAGCTACATCATTACTTGCGCAGTACTAGTTTTTGTTGAGGTCCAAGCATAGTTGCTCACACACCACTCACCTTGCCACTTATCTAGAGTACCATAAACCTAGTTAATTACTGTCAACAACGATTCTAGTTATCATAACTCCTCTCATGTACATTCATTTCCTAAATGTGGTCACATAGGCAATCCCAAGTATTCACACTTATCATTTTGTTATTAACTGATGCAACTGCCCTCTCCCTTCTGATGAAGGATTGACCCCAACCAAGGATAGAGGCACATGTTTAAGAAGACTAAGCATATTTAGAAAGGAAGTTCACTAATCCTTCATCCCTTTCATTTGTGTTTATTATTTTTGATTCCTTAAGTTGACTTAGTTGAATCAACCTTAGTTGACTTGTTGACCTTTGACTAGGTTTCACTTGTTGACCTTTGACTTGACTTAAGCCAACATGCTAATCTATGTTTATTTGCTTTATAGGTTAATTAGGAGTAAGAAAGCAATGCTAGGTGGCACATGGTGATTGAAGAGCATAAATGATGTGGAGGAGAGAGTAAAACAAAGGCATAAAGCATAAAGTAAAAGGCATAAAGCAAGTGTACCTATGTACCTTTGGTCTCCTTTGTTTTTAGCACACTTTGACAACTTTTTGGAGACATATGAGACACATTCTTGGTCTCTTTTGTGCTAGAACGAAATTAGCCTTGCACACACCATAGTTAGCTCTTTTGTCTCTCATTTTTGTAACCTTATTTGACCTTGTTTCTAGAAGCTAGGGTTAGGTTTTTGTAGAGACATCCTTAGGTATCTTTTATTTGCATAGAGGCCCCTAAACTCTTCTATATAAGGGGTGCTCCTAGACATGTAAAAAGGGTTTAACATTTTGAAGTAAAAACACTCTTGTGTCTCAACCATTTGTGAGAGTTTGCTCCTTAGGGAGTGAATACTTTTAAGCCTTATCTTGCATAGCAAGTGGCGACACACATCCACTCATCTTCAAGGTTGCCATGGCTTTTAGCCTAGCCTTGTATTGGTGCTTCTCACATGTTTTACCATTACTTTCCTTTCCATTTTATGCTTTCTTCTTCCTTTGTGTGTGTCTCGGGTTTTTACAATTTCATGTGTTTCCATTCTTTTTTTTTTGTTTCGAATCAATCCATCATCTTCTTCTCTTGAGCTTTGTGAAAGAAACCTTCACATCTAGATAGCATGTTATCTTAATGTCCAATGGGGATTTCACTTAGTTTTCTTAATCAACTCACACCATATTCAATAATCTTAAAAGGAAACAAGATAATCCTTCATCACATTTTAACACAACCACATCACTAATTCAACCCTTCCATCAACATATACCTCATATCCAACTCTGGCCTCTTCACTTAGGAACTCTAACTCTTAATTTTGTTATACCTCTCAATCCAACAATACTTTAATTTAATAAGTCTCTCTACTACATTGTTATTAATGTCATGATTCTTCCAACTCCCCATTAACACTCACATTAATTCACGTTACTCATTCAGATGTAACAATCACCTTAGACCTTTGTCTAGATAAGTTCTCTATCCTACATTCAACATTAATCTGATTCACAAGGACCCCAGACTTCCCAATGCACCTCACAGCCACACAGTTCTCTTAATTTGTGCTGGCGCCTTGTGGCCCAATCATTAACGCTAGGCAGTGCATAGTATTCTAGAAAAAAATCCCAAAATTTTCAGCACCTGCGAAGCCCAAAAAAAAATCCCCCAAGTGTGTTCCTAAGTATGTAACCACGATTCCACTGCCATTCAAATTTCCAATGGTACCTAATATCAACTTAAGTGTGCAATTCCACTTTGCTTAAGGTAATTCATGCATCATTTAACCCTATGCTCACAATCTTAATTAATTCCCAAACCTAACATGTGTTCATACCATTATTTACTCAATTACCTCAAACCACTGCAAAATTCAACAATCAAATGCATCCAATATTCAACTCATAGTTAAAACTACTATTTCCCTCGATCAAAATCACCTAACAACTACCAAAACATAAAAAAATGAGCAACTTGGCTCCAGTCGCTTGGTGGTTACTCATCATTGCCAGGCGGTTCATACAAAACCCAGCAATCTGGATGAGAATTTGGCCGCCAAGCGATTCCATACAGGAACCCAAATCACATGCATGGCCTGGCGGCTTTAAAGGCTCGCCATGCAGTTTTTGGAAAATTCCAGAAACTCAGAAATACGAACTTTAGCCACAGGAAAACATATGCAATTTAATCATACAACACAAATTTTATCAATTTAAATAAGAATTACGAGGTTCAACTACCCTAACATGGATTTATCGCTTAACTTGATGACTTAGTGATGAGTGCGTATTTTTGCCCTCATTCAGTGTTTAATTCTGGGTATTTAATTGAATTTATGTGCTTAAAGAGTGATTTAATTGATAATTTTGATAATTAGGCTATTTGAACTTGTGTGATAAAAAAGTCTTAAAAAGTGATTTTTAGCTGCATAAATTATTTTTGGATATTTTACCGTTTGTTGATGCAGCTGAAGTTAAGATTAAACTTATTTAAAGGTAGGAAAATAAATGGATTGAAATTACACAACACCTTTTTAATAAGGCTGAAATTAGCAAGTTCTGGAAAAATCAGTTTTGTACCCTAGTTTTTACTTATACACTCCCCTCTTTCTAAAGTGGACTACCAAAAATTTGTTCCGCACCTCAGTTTCTACTAAGTTGCACCCCTCTTTCCACTTAAACTCCACTCAACCAAATGCTGCCATGTGGCAATCATCAACTCTTAAAAATTGGCCAACCAGCACATGCCACATGGGCTTAATCTCCACTAAATAATTTGAGCCAATAACATGTTGCCACGTCATAATCTTCATCTCCACACAACCAGAAACCCTAGCCACCATGTCCACCCTCCACGGCAGCCGCCGCCGATCACCATTCGCGAGCACACCAGATCGGAGCAACAACCACATCGCCAGAGAAGAAGAAGGCATCACCATTCTCGCATATGTACGCGCATCAAATTCTCCATCCACGAGAGGTCAACGTCCTTGTGGATTTCGAGCCTCCATGCGTCAACCACCACAGTTTCTGTATCTACACCAGAACTCGTCACAAATATGTGAAAACGCAGCCACCACCGTCATCCATTAACCTACACCATGGCCACCGCAACACCTATTCGGAACAACACCTACAACTCCACCAGCGTTCTCGAGCAGATTCACGAGCCTGCACACGTTCCGTCATCATTCCGTAACAGCAGCAGTGCAGCCAGCCATGGAAACCACTCACCACAGGTCTGCAGCATAAAGCACCAGTCACGACCACCACTGCACCTCCATCACCAGCTCTGCAATAGCGCGCTTCCGTACCACACCGCCGTGAATGAAAAGCAGCAACAAACACCATCTTTAACCTTCTGCGTTCTGCGTTCACGTTCCACCACAACAGTGCTCCTGCATCTTGCGTCAATGGAGAACGCATAAATCACGCACACGTCGCAGCACCACCAGCGGAAGCACAACCAACATCACAGACCAGATTTGCAGCTGTAACTTCGTCGTGAGCCTCCACCGCAGCAGCAGCGAAAAAGTAGCCGCAGCCTCCATTGCACCTGCAGAAACCATAGTTTGGACAAAGTGCACTCTATCACGTGTCTGGCTGCTATTGGACAGTCAAACTGGTCAACTGGTCAACACTGATCAACTGGTCAACAAAGTTGGTCAAATCTGGTCAAAAAGTCAAAGACTGGTCAAAGGAGAGGGGTTTAACTATAAATATTGATATTTTTGGATGTCTCTACAAAATTGGACTATAGAATTGACAATGGACTATTTAGAAAATTAATACAAATATTATTTGGTGATAATTTATAAGATATCTTTAAATAATTAATTTATTTAATTATATCATAAATTATTAACCAATTATATTTGTTAAATAGTCTATATCTCTCCAAATATCTTTGAATATTTATCTTTATCTTTATTTTAAAAGATATTTGAGAGGTTTTAGCAATAGAAAAGCCTAGTCCAATTCCTATATAAAGAGACTAAGGGAGAAGCAAAAGAGGGGAAGCTCGACACTTCAGAATTTAGGAACCCTTAGGGGTGCCTAATTTCGTTTCCTTTCTCTCTCTTTTCTCTCTCTCCATTCTTCTATTTTTATTTTGCATTCATGGATTGCTAAACTTCTTAGGTTGATTCCATTGTAATTTCTTAATTGGATTCTGAGGTTAGATCAATTATTTTCTTTGTTCTTTTTATTATTGTTGAGATTTTAATTCATTTATGTCTTTTATCTTTGAATCACGTAAAAACTAATGATTTTAAATCTATATGCATGTTGATCATATGAGTTCAAGGGTTTTTAAATCTAATTGAGACTTTACTTTGATTTTATTTAGAAACTTTCATGTGATTAAATGAGTTTTACCGATAATTGAGACTTTACTTTGATTAAAGGTATTTACTCTAACTACAATTAATTGAGACTTTACTTTGATTAATTAAGCTTTTCATTTAGTGAAGAGATAAAAGAATAGACATGATTAGGTATAGTAAATTTGATTGAGACTGTAATTTGGTTGAATTTACTGTGGATAATCTAAAAGTTCTAACTTTTAATTGAGACTGTACTTTGGTTAAAAGTGAGAACGCCAACAAATTAATTGAGACTTTACATTGATTAATTTGTAAATCTATAACAATAATTAATTGAGCAATAATCTTTAGATAACCGATGATGAACCTATTTTGAAAAAGCAATGGAATCAATCTATTTTCTTTACTATTGTTTTTATTTCTTTTTATCTTTTCTATTTCTTTCTTTGTTATCTTAATCCTCCAATATTTTTATTATTTTATTTAGCTAACTCTTTTATATAGTTTAATAAGAACTAATTTGTTAAAAATCAATTCCGTGCTCGTTGGGAGACGACTTAGAGTTACTTTACCCTTTCTATTTTCTTAACTACTATCTTAGAAATACTAAAGTTGCTATAGTTTAGTAGTATTAATTTGATCGCGTCAACGACAGCTTTATCAAATTTGGCGCCGTTGGACAGTCAAACTAGTCAACTGGTCAACAAAGTTGGTCAAATTTGGTCTGCGATGTTGGTTGTGCTTCCGCTAGTGGTGTTGCGACGTGTGCGTGATTTATGCGTTCTCCATTGACGCAAGATCCAGGATCGCTGCTGTGGTGGAACGTGAACGCAGAACGCTGAAGGTTGAAGATGGTGTTTGTTGCTGCTTTTCATTCACGGCGCGATGGTGCGAGAGCGCGCTGTTGCAGAGCTGGTGATGGAGGTGCAGTGGTGGTCGTGACTGGTGCTTTATGCTGCAGACCTGTGGTGAGTGGTTTCCATGGCTGGCTGCACTACTACTGTTGCAGAATGATGACGGAACGCATGCAGGCTCGTGAATCTGTTCGAGAACGCTGGTGGAGTTGTAGGTGTTGTTCCGAATAATTGCTGCGATGGCCATGGTGCAGGTTAATGGATGACGGTGGTGGCTACGTTTTAGCAGATCTGTGACGAGTTCTGGTGTAGATGCAAAAACTATGGTGGCTGACGCATGGAGGCTCGAAATTCGCAAGGACGCTGGCCTCTCGTGGATGGAGAATTTGATGCGCGTACAGATGCGAGAATGGTGATGCCTTCTTCTTCTCCAGCGACGTGGTTGCTGCTCCGATCTGGTGTGCTCGCGAATGGTGATCGGCGACGGCTGCTGTGGAGGGTGGACATGGTGGTTAGGGTTTCTGGTTGTGTGGAGATGAAGATGATGACATGGCAACATGTTATTGGCTCAAATTCTTTAGTGGAGATTAAGCCCACGTGGCATGTGCTGGTTGGCCTTTTAAGAGTTGAGGATTGCCACATGGCAGCATCTGGTTGAGTGGAGTTTAAGTGGAAAGAGGGGTGCAATTTAGTAGAAACTGAGGTGCAGAACAGATTTTTGGTGGTCCAATTTAGAAAGAGGGGAGTGTATAAGTAAAAACTGGGGTACAGAAGTGATTTTTCCAAAACTTGCTAATTTCAGCCTTATTAAAAAGGTATTGTGTAATTTCAATCCATTTATTTTCCCACCTTTAAATAAGTTTAATCTTAACTTCAGCTGCATCAACAAACGTTAAAATATCCAAAAATAATTTATGCAGCTAAAAATCACTTTTTAAGACATTTTTATCACACAAGTTCAAATAGCCTAATCATCAGAATTATTAATTAAATCACTCTTTAAGCACATAAATTCAATTAAATACCCAGAATTAAACACTGAATGAGGGCAAAAGTACGCACTCATCACTTAGCTTCCTATGATCACCAACGACCACCTTTGTTCTTCTAATGTTCAGCCCTTCCTTTCACTCACAACCTCAGTTGTCTACTCTGAATTTTTCTCCTTACAATGCTTAACAATGGTGGATACCAAAGCTCTCTCACCCTTAATTGGACACTTTACTAAGGTTTAATTGTGCTTAATGACCAAAAAACGAAATTGTCATTAACAGGGGCTTAATTGCTTTTCATGCTTCATTATTTGTGGTTTTTTTCCAGCCCTCTTGGTTGCCAGCTAGGGTTTCTGGCCTTTCACATCCATGCCAAAAAGAATTTTGGCAAAAAGAAAGCTTAGTTTATGTCTACCAAGGTTCAAACACACAACCATGAAATCTCAAAGCAATTGCACAACCAATTTAACCAATTCATGTTTCATGATAATTCCTATAAATCTAGGATTATATTATCACTCATCATGATCAAGCATATTATTATTAAAATAATAAACAATTAAAATAATGCATAATGACGTACAAAGGACTCAAAACCAAGTCCTCTTAACACAACCAAGTACTCTTAACCATTTGAGCTAGTACTTTTCCACATCATACAAGCTATGGTTTTACGGTTGTCTTGACAAACTGGATGTAGCCCAGGTTTGAGTGAAGTAGTATAAAAATCTTATGCATTAATTTTTTCTCTAACCTTTCTCTCTTGCATTACAATTTAAAGTTTAAAGAATTGTGATCTAAACCATCTTTTTGACATTCTTGAGTGTTTTGGCATTATCTGTAGCATTGATCATATTTGTATAACTCATTGATCTTGCTTTAAATCACGAATCTGCATTTTCCCAATATTTTGGTCAACTGTTTTTGTGATTCAATCGATTGATTATATCATTGCTACATCTGTTTAATAAAATCAATAGACTAACTCTGGTTTTTATGGTTAAAAGTGTTTAGTCCAGAAGTGTTTGCATCCTTACTTGTTGGTTAGGTTGATTCAATTAAAGATAGTTTTTAGCCTTTAAAGGTTACCTAAATGTTTAACTAGCCATTTCAACCCCCCTCCTTCTTGGCATTTCAACCATTTCAAAACTTACACCTTTAATACTTTCATAGCAAGTTGTTCTTTATTCCTAATTCCTACTTTAAAAATATCAAATTTGTTGAGTTCTTGGGAAAGTTTTGAATCATGAGTAACGTAATTTGTGCAACCATTATTTATAATCTAACTTTTTATAAATTTATTGGTTGTAACACATTATGTTATAAGAAGTGATTCATTTTTTAATTCATCCTCTACAATCTTGACATGTTCTTGGAGATGTTGGTATTTGAATATATTCTTTTATATGTCTCAATTAGCCACATTTATAGCATTTTGCATGTAGTCTCCACCAAAAGTTGTTATATTGGTGGTGATTAATTTTCTCATAATATGGATAATGTGAAAAAACATGTGTTATTGTTTTTGTTGTAATTTTGTAGTTCTTTAATTCAAAAACACTTCCATTAGTATTAAGTAAATATGAAGTAAAGTACCTTCAACTCCACAATTTTCTCTCATTAATCTCTTATTCTAATGCTTGCAATACATGTATAATTTTTGTCAAAGTAATAGTAGACAAATCTTTTTGTGTATTCCAACGAAATAATTGATGCTTTGAATCTCTCTAACAATGTTGCTGAAATTTTTTCAAAGAGTCTAGGATATGAAAACTCGTTACCCAATAATTTTATCTTATTAGCAATACCCAATAATTTATTTGAGTATTCCTTAATTGTGTAATGCTCTTTCATTATTTGCATCTCAAACTCCTTTATCAAATTTAGTACTTTTGAACCTCAATATCTATATTTTTCTTGTATATGTGGTGTGGTGATTCATATTATTGTCTTATAAGACTAATGAAGATGTTAAAGTGTAAGATTTCTTGGTGAATTGTTGATGCGAAAGTGAATAAAGAAAATTTAGAGTAGTTTGTCTATTTTCCTTTTGGGGGCTGGAGGTGTTTTCATGAGTGAATTTGTATGGAGATTTGGATTAGAGGTAAATTGTGAGAGCATGGGTTAAAAATGAAATTAGATAATGGAAGTGTAAAAGTTCATTAAGATTTGGAAAACTACTTAGGTGAATTGGATGTAGTGGAAGCCTTTATGAAAAGATACCTTAAATGAATTTGAAGGTGAACTAAAATTATGGATTTCACGTATTCATATAAAAATATATATAAAAAAATGAGTGTTTGAATTTATATATTCATTATGAAGAAATATAAACCACGTATGTATTTATATATTAAGTATGCGGTGGTTTACGGAATAATAATATATTGGGTAACTAGTGTTTTTTTTTATATATAAAGTTAAAGTTAATATGGTGTTAAGCAAAAGAAATAAAAAAATTATAATATGTATAACTTTTATAAGAATACGTATGTTCAAGGTTTTATGTCAGTCAACCTCCATGAGAGGCAGTTAAATCTTCTCGGCAATAACCACAATTTAAGTCAGGAGTAGAATGGATGTCCTAAGTAAGGTGGCTCATAAGAGAGAAAGGTTTGACTTGGGACATGAGATGAACGATTTCAAGCATCGAAAGAAGAAGTACTTCGTTAAGTTGTTCTTATGGGAATGAGGCAATTGGTAATGTCATGACATAAGGGAGGATGAAAGGAAAAGAGAAAAGTCTTGTGTAGCTGAAGGAGTGTCTCTACAAATTGGTGTTGGATCGGTTAAAGTAAATAATTAAAAGGATACAAAGTATAAAAGTGGTGTTCAGGGTATGCATTTTGGTTTTAATCGAGATCATATACTCCTTGGTATTGCCATTATGAGAATTAGGTTCTAGCTGTCTGCAAGAGGGAGTTGGTAGTGAGATGTAGGTTTACTCTACAATTTCGGTTAAATGTAGAATACTTGGGTTTGGTGGTGTCTTGGGATGATTGAAGAATCCATACTCAAGGTTATTTGGAATTGACTCTTTTGTGAGACTGGGACATCAATGCAATAGTGGATAGGTTATTTTCCAATCTCATTCTGGAATGATGTGATACTTAATAAGGTGGTGTTCGATGATCCAAAGAGATAAATCGACGACAGTGTATCAATTGTAGATGGATCAGAAAGGTGAGGACAAGATGTCGTGTGAGGATCACAATGTGAAAGAGCTTGAACTGATTGAGAAGCTCAGGGATATGAATCTGGGTAAACAACTAGGAGAAGATTCCATCAGGTACAATGTACTAACGCTGACTAGTGACATCTTGGGAATGATCCGAGATGAGCAGAAGAATGATGCTGAGTTACCATGGTTTGTGAGTTGGCTAGTATAGAGAAAGGGAAAGATTGCAGGATGGGATCAAATGGTATTCTGCGGTTTCGGGATAGAGTATGTGTACTTGGGGATTAGAGGTTGAGGAAGCAGATTCTAGAAGAGGTTCACAAAATTCGTCGTAGCATACATCCAAGTATGACTAAGATGTATAAGGATTTGAAACAATCCTTCTGGTGGAACGAAATGAAAATTGATGTCCCTTACCTTGTGGCATCATGTTTGGTGTGTCAAAAAGCAAAGATTGAACACTAGAGACTAGGTGGTACATTACAGTCGCTAGACATCCCTTAGTGGAAGTGGGATAGCATCGCCATTGACTTCGTAACTCATCTGCCGAGGTCTACTAAAGGGCATGATTCAATCTGGGTGATCATAGAGAGGTTGACTAAGTGTGCCCATTTTTCTGCCGATTAATCAGAAGTTGTCAATAGACAAGTTGGCTGAATTGTACATTCCATAAGTAGTCAGATTGCATAGGGTGCCAGCCAGCACCGTATTTGACAAAGACCCGAGATTCACTTCTCGCTTTTGGCAGTCTCTATAGACAACTTTGGGGACCTAGTTGCGGATGAGTTTTGCATATCATCCTCAAATAGATGGTCAATCTCAGAGGATGATCAAGTCATTGGAGGATCTGCTATGAGCTTGTGTATTGGATCATATGGGAAGTTGGAGTGAAATGCTTCCATTGGTGGAATTTACGTATAACAACAACTATCACTCTAGTATTGGTATGATGCCATATGAGGCCTTGTATGGGCGAAGATGCAGAACACCACTATGTTGGAATCAAGATGGTGAGTCTTTGGTAATGGATTTAGAGTTTTTACAACAGACTTCAGATAAAGTCAAAGCCATCCAAGAGCGAATGAGAGCGACTTAGAGCAGACAAAAGTCCTATGTAGATAGGAGGAGGAGGCCTTTGGAATTTAAGGCAGAGGATCATGTGTTCCTTAGAGTCACGACGATTGTTGGCATTGGAAGGACTATCAAATCAAGAAAGTTAACTCCGAGGTTTGTTGGGCCATATCAGATCTTGAAGAGGATCGGCACCGTAGCTTATGAAATTGCACAACGTATTTCATGTTTCTTGGTTGAGGAAATACGTAGCTAGTCCCTTACATGTGCTGGAATCAGACGATATCCAGATCAGGGAGGATCTGACAGTGAACACAAGACCGGTGAGAATATTGGACTCTCAAGTGAAGATGACTTGGGAGTGGAGGATCGTATGAGATAATTCTATCCGCACTTGTTTCCTGATAAGTCAATTTTTGAGGACGAAAATCTTTTAAAGTGGGGGGAATATAAGACCCGAGAAATTTAAATAATTAAATAAATAATTATTTAATAAATGCAGGTAGTAGGAGCCTTTTGTGGCATTTAATGCGAATTGTTATGACGTGGAAAAGTACTAGCTTAAATGTTTGAGAGTACTTAATTGTGTGTGAGGACTTGGGTTCAAGTCTTATGTATGCCAATTGTATGACATTTTAAAATGTGCATTATTTTAATGTTATGATTGAATGCGAGTAGTAATAATGTAATCCTAAAATCATAGGAATTATCATGAAACATGATTTGGTTGAATTGGTTATGCATTGACTTTGTAATTGAGTGGTTGTGGGTTCAAACCTTGTTAAGAACGAAATTAACTTTTTTCATTTTTGCAAAAATTTATTTTGGTATGAAGGTGAAAGGGTAGAAAAACCCTGGCTGCAAAAAGTGGCAGCCAAGAGAGATAGAAAATAGCCATAATGAACCTTGAATAGCCATTAACCTCATGATTAATGTCCAATTTCGTTTTGGACCATTAACCCTCATTAAGGGACAATTATGAGACATTGAATTGGAGAGAAAAGGTGAATTTGAGACTGCATTTTCGTGGTATTGAAAGGAGAGGGTTCTAGAGCTATCAGAAAGTGCTTTTGGAGGAGTGAAAGCTTAGAATTTTGGAGTAGGAAAGGAAAGTTCTTGAACCTCTTGAAAGAAAAGCTTGGAAGACCAATTGGAGCAAGAATTGCAGGTAAGGGGAGCTATTTCGTGTTTTATTATGTGTATGATTAAGAATCTTGCTCTCATGATTTTATGCTTGCGTGCCATGAATTTTCATGCTCTATGTGATGGGATTAAATGTTTGTTGTTTTCTTGATGTTGTTGAAAAGCCTCTTATGCTTTTGTATGAATATGATGGGGGTTTGTGCTATATGGTTGTTTGTGGTTCAATCTCAAGTGTTGGTGGTTCAATTGGGTTTAAAACATGTCCATGAGAATTACTCATTGTAATAGATTGTTTGGTAATGCTTGAATTGTTGTATTGGCATTGTCTTCTAGTGTTTGTGTGCGTGAACAGGGAAGACATTTGTTATTCTCGCTCAAGCGAGCAAGGCTCGCCTAGGCGAAAGTAGCAGCGACTCGACCCTGATTTTGCTCGAGCCTCTCGCTCAAGCGAAGAGCCCATGTTTTGGGCGACAAAGCATCTCGCTCAAGTGAGAGTTCCTCGCCTAAGCCAGAAATCGTGGGGTTGTGTGATTTTGCTCGAGCATCTCGCTCAGGCGGAGAACCCTGTTTTGGGCGATAGAGCATCGCACAGGCGAGAGTTCCTCGCCTAAGCGAGAAATCGTGGAAATTCGTGTGTTTTTCTTAAGTCACCGCCCAGGTGAGGGACGTTGGTTTTGGGCGAAGGGTGATCTCGCCCAAGCGAGAAGGACTCGCCTAAGCGAGAATTCGTAGAGTGCCATTGTAATGATCTCGCTTAGGCAAGAGAGCCAAGCTTAAGCAAGACAGGCTTGGTCGCTTGGGTGAAGGCTTTTAGCCTAAGCGAGATTAGTGCAGTTTTGTGTTTTAAAATGAGGCGGTCTGCACAAGTAAAGTCACTTGGCAGTGCTTGGGCTACGCCAGGCGATATTGTTGCAGTCATGGGTTTTGTATGTGTTTTTTGTACGCATTAATGCGGACTTGGACCAGGAGATGTTGTGTCATGAGTGGGTAGGTTCATGGATCGTGGTGAACACGTGATGATATGAGCGGGGAGGTTCATATCCAGCTACTCTCGTGTGGGGACACGAGCGAGGTAGGTTTGCATGTTCCATGCTCACACTTGAGAGATGCTACGTGCGGGGAGGTACGTAGCTGATGGATCATGTGTGTTGGACTACAGGCGGGTAGGTATGTAGAGTAAGACTACGAGCGGGGAGGTTCGTAGAGGCAAGACCACGAGTAGGCATGTTCGTGTGAGCATCATAAATCCTGAGTCCATGGCTAATTGTTGTGTGAATTGAAGGTTGAAAAGCCTTGGGATATTAAGGTCTTGGCCAAGAACTAACTAGAATTAGACAATTGGGTGTATTGTTAATTTTATTAACTTGTTCTATTAATTATTTTTGAGGTCACCCTTTGTGTGTGTGTTTGGCGATGATCGTGTAATTCGTTACAGGGAGCAAATGATGCTACAGGTGATGCTGGTGATGCATAGAGACGGAGAGAGGGCTAGCTTGGGGGCTCTTGAGATAGGGATTTTTATGATGTTATTTCATTATGTTGGATTTTAAAAACTTGTAATAAGATTATTATTTAGTTATGTTTAAATTATGGTGTGTTGAAAAATAATTTGAATTTTCCTGTGTTTGGGAATAATGAAATTATGTCGATTGATTTTTTTCTATATTTTATTTATTTCTTTTAATTAAGTAATTTCCAGTAGGGATGTTACAGTTGGTATCAGAGCAATCCATTTTAACTTCTTGTTTTAATATTATTTGATGCACATATTTTCTTTTGATGGGACTTTTGTACATTTTAGAGTGGTGGAGTACACACCTTAAGTGCTTCACAATATATATTTCTAGTTTAGTTAAAAGAAAATTCAAGAAGTTCAATTGGTTGATTTTATGCAAACAAAAGAGACTAAAATAGGAGTATTAAAATAAAGGTTCAAGTATGGGGGCCAATTCGTTTGAAGTAGAGGTGTTTTTGGCAGTGCTATTTGGTGTATTTTCAAGTTAGGGGAGCTATTCATCGCGTTTCTTGATTTTAAATTCATAATTATGAATTGTATAATAAACATGAATGTATTTTACGCGTGATTTTCTAGACTATGATAACTTTCGGGAAATTTTCCAGAAACTGCCTCGTGGGCCTTCAAAGCCGCTGGGCGACTCATGTTAAAACAACCCAGTTTCTGGGTTTTTGTTAAGAATCGCCTAGCGGTGAAGAGTTGCCGCCAAGCGATACGTGTTGGTGTTCTTGTCATGAAAAAGTGTTGTTTTTCGTACTTTTCGCGCAACAGGAACCGTCGGGCGCTGGTTTTGTACCGCCAGGCGCTAGGTTCCTAACTTTTGGGCACTAGGCACCAGCATTTTTCTAGTTTGCGCAGTTTTCGTAAAACTGCATTTTCTGGTTCGTTATCTGACCGATTTAGGTAAAATTTTGACAAGTGGTCCATAACATGTAGTTCTTCACTTTGAATGGTGGAGATTTTAGTTACAGGTCATTAGCGAGAGATATATGTTATGCACGATTGCTGGTTTTGAAGTCTTTAAAATGCATGAATAACCTCTTGATAATTCCAAGTAACTTCTAATGAAGCATGATTGGGCTATGTTGTAAGTCTCTATAAAATTTGAATGTTCCTTTGGGTTAGTCACATATTGAGAATTGATTTATTGATGAATGTATGTGTGTCAATATAAATTTGCATTGGTGCATAGAATCATGTGCTTAAGTTGTCAAAGTGTGGCTACTTTATATTTGTTTGAGCATACATCATTCATAAGTTGAAATTGAAATTGAATGCTAGCATGAATTTAAATGGTGGAATATATATATATATATATATATATATATATATATATATATATCTATATATATATATATATATAGATATATATCTATATATAGATATCTATATATATATCTATATATATATATGAATATGTGGGGATTGATGCATATGATATATGGTGATACTTGTGTACACGTATGATGAAGCCATTTAAATTGAGATTGTGCATGGGAGTCATGTTGATTTCTGGAAGCCTATATTCTTGATTGTGGATATGCATAATTATAAGAGTATGATTGATTTTATTTTGTTCTGGGTGCTTAAAAACCAGTACGGCGCAAGTACTGGTGTAGTGCCTAGTTAGTTGGGAGAAGATTTTTCTCAGAGTTTTATTATTTTATGCATTTTAAGGATTATGTAAACGTTTGGATTATTGAACATGGCTTTTATATTTGAATTTTATAAATTATGAATTTGAAATATTTCACGATGAAATAAAGTCTTAAATTTCTCGCGTTTTTGGGAAATGAACTAAAATAAATGAGAAATATTTATTATGTTTTTATTTTATTATTTAAAATTCGTAATATCCGGGATGGGTGTTACAATGTTGGTATTTGAATATCATTTTTATATGTCTCGGTTAGCCACATTTATAGCATTTTGCATGTAGTCTCCACCAAAAGTTGTTATATTAGTGGTGATTACTTTTCTCATAATATGGATAATATGAAAAAACATGTCTTATTGTTTTTGTTGTAATTTTGTAGTTCTTTAATTCAAAAGCACTTCCATTAGTATTAAGTAAATATGAAGTAAAGTACCTTCAACTCCACAATTTTCTCTCATTAATCTCTTGTTCTAATGCTTGCAATACATGTATAATTTTTGTCAAAGTAATAGTAGACAAATATTTTTGTGTATTCCAACGAAATAATTGATGCTTTGAATCTCTCTAACAATGTTGCTGAAATTTTTTCAAAGAGTCTAGGATATGAAAACTCGTTACCTAATAATTTTATCTTATTAGCCATACCCAATAATTTATTTGAGTATTCTTTAATTGTGTAATGCTCTTTCATCATTTGCAACTCAAACTCCTTTATCAAATTTAGTACTTTTGAACCTCAAAACTTTTCGTTTCTTTCATATTTTCCTTTCAAACAATTCCAAATTTCTCTAGTGAGTTTATGATCATAATTCTAGTGATGATCATTTGTGAAACATCAACAAACAAATGTGATTTCATCTTTATTTTTTTTATCATTTTTCTTTTTGTGTAATGTGGGATTTTCAAGCAATGGATAATCTGTATAATATTCTTTCATAGTTTTTTATAAATATAATTCCTCTAAATGAATTTGCATTTTTACCATCTCTATAGATCATAGCTTTTGTCACGAAAGAGTAAAATAATAACTCGTGAACATTTTTCTTCTACTTCAAAGTCTAATAAGATTTTGGAAATGTGTTGTTTAATGGCTATTTGTCGTTTTATTTTATTTATGTAATGTGACCATACATAAAATATTTATGATATTTCAATTTTGATTTCTTAAATTTAAATAATTCAATATATTTTACTTTTATATAAAATATGTTCCGAATAAAATGAATTTTTTTTCTAAAATATAATTTATATAAAAAAAATGTTCAATAAATATTTTTTATTGTAATAACTTGAAATCTTCGTATAATGTAACACCTCATCTAAATAACGACCTTAATTAAATGAAATGCCACACAGAATAATATAAGAGATGAAGTCATGGAGTATAAACATTACTCCTTATAGTTGTACAAAAGAGAACAGGAAATAAACTAAGGCACACCACGATGCCAGTAACAAAGCATAATAATGGATCGACAATATTTCAAAATAAAGCCCAATGACAAGACAATACATAGGCCATAGCCCTAAAAGAAACTCAAATGAGCGAAATCCAGCCTAGATGGCTATGCAGCGGAACCTCCATCACCCTGATGACCATAGGGAGTTCTCGCATCTGCTCACATAAATAAATTGATGATCATCGCAAAAGTAGAAAACCACACACAAGAACACAAACAAGCAGAAAGGGTAAGCTAGAGCAGAAAATGATTTATCATACGGTTACATACAAATTCATAGTCCAAGATGCATATGTCAACCAATTATGTTATGACTTTTCAAGCAATACACTAAGACTCAAGACACGACTCATCCGGATACATATAATTAGTTGGATTCAGCAGATGCTTGCAATTGTGGTGGCCTTTACTGCTCTACCGAGCTAATTGTTCAAGTGTTTCATCCCCCACACACAAGGTTAGCCCTTAAAGTATTCCAAGCCTCCTACTATCTCACCACTTGAGTCAGTACGCTTTATGTGAGACTAACTGACTCTTTAAAGTGTCAGGATACAATCCTTACCTTGAATCCTTACTAAATTATATAAATGAGGCACCACCATGAACTCCCACTAACAGGGGTCATGGAATTATGTCTTGACCAAATGAGGCACCACCATGAGATCTCACCTAGAGATTCATGGAATTACGCCCTAACCAACGAGGCACCACCATGAATCCATCGTAGAATTACATCCTAACCATACCAATAACATGTTCCATTAAACAATATAACATTCATGCTCATACCAATTATGTGTCGCTTTTATATTCAACCATTCCATACTCATTACATGCCAAACTCATCATCCATAACCCATAAACCACTTTACTCATGCATGTTCACTCATCTCATGCTTTAACAAGATTATTTAATCCAAACATATGGTAAACAACCAAGAACAGAGAAACACACAAAACCAGCGCGCCTCTCGCCCAGCTTCTCGCTCAGGCAGGAAGGTCTCGCTTAGGCGAAAGGTTTCCCTCGCTTAGGTGAGCTCCTTTCGCCTAGGCAGGAGCTCAAAAAGGGAACAGTGGCGCTGTCGCGTTCTCTCGCTTAGGCGAGACCTCCTCGCTTGAGCGAGATGGCTGCTCGTTCAAGATTGGAGCTCGTCGCCTGAGCGATAGCTCGCGCAACACCAAGGAGGGTTTTCTGATACTCTCGCTTAGGCGAGCTCCACTCGCTTGGGCGAGATTATCAGATCTCCTCACCTATTCACGCAGGCCAGTACACAGATTCACCCAAAACAATGCGGAATACATATTCATATCATGTTAAGCATCATACACACACCATAAGCATGAAACAGAGCTGAAAAACAAGCAAAATACATCCAAACTCGAAACCCTAGCTTCGCTTAACTGGAAAGAGTTGGCCAAATGACTCGTATATGCAAACAGTGAGCACCACAACTTCGGGAACAACTTAGTGAGCTGAAAAAAATAGTAGAACGAAACAGAACGAGGTCATTGAGATGAGCCTTAGAGGAAACACGAAAATAAGGCTAGGGGAGAACTAATATGAGTTAAGAAGCAACTTACGTGGAGCGGAAAAAGCTTGAGCTTGCTTGAAAAGGACTAGGAGCCAAACCCTAACAGAGCACAGTTTGGGGGAAAAAGAGAGGAACAAGACGGTTGTTTTCTGAAAGTGAGAAGAATGAATGAGGTTAAGACAATTTAGGGTCCTTGGTTCCCTTTAAGCCAGCTCTAGGCCCAACTGATTTGGGGCGGCCCTTATAAAATAAGGACAGAAAATGATTGGGCCTTACATACAGTTTTAAGACCAAGTCAACTACTTTTATTTATTCCGATTTTCCTTTGTTTATAAATAATTATTTTTTCAAAAACATGGGATTATTTAAGTGAACAATGATAATTTTGGATATACATATTAGCGGATACACAATCATGATTCGATTTAAAACTTTATATATATATATATATATATATATATATATATATATATATATATATATATATATATATATATATATATATATATATTTTTTTTTTTATATTTTTTTTTTTTTTTTTTTTTT
>Ga0214545_1002509_pt1 | contig 35353 bp, 10 predicted proteins | sample CNSS4metaG_FD_160064 | JGI IMG/M metagenome (GOLD analysis project Ga0214545, IMG submission 160064) | Root nodule microbial communities from cowpea collected in UCLA plant growth center, Los Angeles, California, USA - CNSS4 | ecosystem: Host-associated > Plants > Roots > Nodule | place: USA...
ATATATATCATGATATTTGAACTGTACTAACCCTTAAATAATGTTATAAAGAAACTGTTGCACACTGTTGTACACTTTTAAAGATGAATTTGTAAGATAGAATGACAGGATGAATTTAAATATATTTAAAGATCAAGTTTCTGGTGTTTATTTTAAAATATTTGAAGGTGAAATTGAGTAGATTTAAAGATAAAATTTGTAAAAATTTGTGAATGATTTAATTAATATGATAGATAAAAAAAATAAATTAACAGATAAAAAATTACAAAATTGTTCTTATTTCCCGAACACAAATTCTACCTTATTTATTTTGATCTAATGTTTGAAATGCATAAACTAAACCTCAAATTAATTTATTTATAAATTAATTTCAACTTATAATTTCTTTCCTGAAAAGTGTCTCAAGAGAAGGTTATCCATATACTTTATAAATTGACAGACTAGAGAATAGCAGAACCAATTCCTCATGCATGAAATCACAGAATCGGTTCTAACACCACCAAAACCGATTCTCTAACTCAACAAAATCACATAATCGGTTCCAACACCAACAGAACCGATTCCTCCAACCATGCACTTCCACACAACCCCTCAAAACCTCCCGCCCTTCACCTCTCTCACCAGTCATAGAGCTGCAAAACATGCAGTCACCCTTGCACAGAATCGGTTCCTCACGCAACCGGCAACCATGGAGTTGCACCTCCCATGCAGAATCGATTCCCTTACATGGAACTGGTTTCCTCACCTGTGTGGGGTAATATTGTAAACACACATTCCATCTATAGTATTCACCCCTAAATCCCCTACCCTCAACGAAGATAACATCTACTCTCAATCTCATAAATCAGGCATGCTCAAAACGACACAATGGAACATGCAATTCGGTGGCATTTTCGTCTCTTGTAACAGTACATATTTAGATGTGAACACAACAATGTTTAGGTACTATTATGTTATACCTACATAATAGGCTAGAAGACTAAGATCAAATCTCTTAATACAGTAGCATGTTACTTTTGCATGAACTATATAGAATAATGTCACTGAACAAATGCTTAGTTACAATTTAATAAAACATCTGATGCTTAGTTACAATTTAATAAAACATCTGAAATCTATATTAAAGAAGTCGTACATGTAGCGACGTAAGTATAGAGTCTTTAAACTCCAATTTCAGTAAATATTTGTTCCATCTTATCTTCACATGAGATTTTGGAGATGTCCACCTATGTTAAAGGTCCGGTTGCAAAGAACCCATGTGGGTACTATTGGGGTAAACTACATTTGAGAATTTTTGTCCATTATGACCATGATTGAGTTTCATCTCTTCTTCTTTTATTGTATCACTACTGATTTTTATTTATGCAAATCATTTAATGTCTCTGGAGTACTCTTTAAATGTAACTCTAGATTCATTTCTAGAATCTAGAACTTAAGATCATCAAACTCCAGTATGATTCCTCAATGACTACTTGAATGAATCATTTGCTTTAGTCCAGGACTCTATAACCAGTTAAAGCCTTATATCTATTACTAACATCTAAAAGCATGAGGAGAATTAGTTGGACCATAACTTGAAACCAATTTCTACTCAATTCCAAGCCAGTAAAATAAGATAATTGATTAGTTCATCTAATAACAAGCACAAACTAATTCAAGAACATATTGAATGAAAGCATAGACAAATATCTAAGAAGTAAAAGTACAGAGAGTTAAAATTGATTACATTCGACAGGAGAGAGTTTAGCTACTCATAGAATATTACAATGCATTCCCAACAACATCTAAAAATAAGAGCATCTCTCTCGAGCCTCCAACATTGTATTCCAACTCTACTACTATATATTTAATTCTCCACTCAATGTCTAAAATGAGAACATGAGTTTTGTATTCGTAAACTGTCCAAGGCGATACTCAACTCCAGATTTGGCACTCAGTTGCAGAGGTTTCCCTCTATATAGGGTTTTCTCTTAACCGCTGCTTAGTGACATGTTGTGGCTTAGCTACAAAAGTTACATTCCATATCTTTCTGAACTGTCTTTCTCAACGCTCAGCGACACATCTTGGGACTCAATATGTAACTGCCTTTCCTCAAGTAGGTGCTTGTGATTTACTCCTCATTAGAGCTATCAAAAATGGGTTAGAACCCACGAGCCAACCCGGCTCATCACAGATTCGGACTGGGTTGGGTTAAAAGTTTTTTACAAATTTCAATACAGGTTGATTTTTGACCCGACTCATCTAGAGCTCGGCTCACCCGGGTTGAACCCATAGTGAGCTGGGTTAGCTCACCAACCCACAGATAAAAGGGTCACACTAGTGTTTTTTATTAAGTTGGGCTTTACATATGGATCATGTTAGGTTGTTTTTTTAGCCAACACATAAATAATTTGGATTTTTTTGATTTTGGTTTGTATTTGGATTATATTAAAGTTTATTTAGATTTTAATTAGAATTATAATATAGTTTTGACTCAAAAAGAATAAAAAAATAATATTTTTTTTCATTAAGTGAACCCGTAAGCCAACCCGTTTAACCCGCCAACCCGTAGTGGGTCGGACAGGGTTACCTGTTTTTACAGCTCTACTCTTCATGAGAGTTTCCTTAACTAGCTTTGTAGTGCTCAACATCGTTTTTGGAACTTAAGTTGCACATCCTTAAATTCTTTGGAAATATCTACAAAAACATCACAAATACATCAATTTCCTTATTTTCTTACTTCTCTACTTGTCATTATGTAATTTAAAATAAAAGGATGCTTACAAATTATCATCAATTAAAGCATGATAAGTGTCAAATTTATGTGGAAAATTAACGTGTTCTAGACACTTATTAGTATATCTAACGTTTCATCAAAGTTTCCCAGCTCCTCTTCCTCTTGAAGAATAATATTGATCTACTCTGCTTTTACTTTATTCTCATAAGTTCCACTTTCATGTTATCAACATTTGTAGGACACTTTAGTTTTACAGGAATAGGAATAAGTGTGTTTCCTTTATCTCTACTTTTAGCCATCAACAACATTTCTATATTGGACCACTTTCATTGCTCCCACCCTTCCATTAGGGCTTGTATTCACTTATCTACAAAGAAATTTACCCAATTACCTCTCCTTAGCAGAAATACAATGTTCTTGAGACAAATTTGAGACATGTGATTGAGCTCAAACACAAACTAGAATATGCACATGTTGTTTTTAGGTACTTACTTGTAATTCATACCAAGTTATGATTTGTACTAATGTGAGCACTTCCTCACCATCTAGTTTAAGATTCCTAAAGCTAATATTGTTTCTATGTATAAATATACCTCATAATACATCCACCCACACTGTCCTTAAGAAAAGATTTCCTTTTGAACTAAGTCCAAACATTTCAAACCTTAGGATTGGTCCTTGGCTCTATTATGATGCAAGTGAAAAACAAGCTGCATATTGATTCATTACAAGTTTCACACATGACACATCTTCAATAGGATTTCTCCATTAAGTAAATTATCGTATGTTGTTAATTTATTACTTAAGACTCTTCATACAAAAAGATAAGTTTTGGGTAGAGCTTTTACACTTCAAAATGTTCCACACAATGTCTCTTCATCCCCTATGATCTTGTTTTGTTTCCTTTTGTATGTGATTTCATCTTGTATTCTTGTGTGTTATTCTTGTGTGTTGTCTCCTCTCCGAACACATTCCTCTTCCTTATCCTTATGCAATGTGCATCGTTGAATGTAATGTGAGATCTTTTTTATTATTGGTCTTTTACCATTGATTTATCTCACTCAAATCACTTTCTTCTCCACATTATGTTTCATTTCCAATGATTTTCATACTATTTTCCATCCTCCATTCTTGCTTCTTTTAGGTTGACTAGATAAGATGGGATAGGACATGGGATAATAAGATGATAAAAGAGACTAATAAATAATGAATCATGAACTTCCACCTCAATGTCCATTTTTGAATAGTCTTTCTTACATCTTTTAAATCCTCCCATATATATGTTTTAAGAGAAATCATTAGTTCTATCATTAATAAATCTTAGTTATTCATTAGAAATCATGCTAGCAACATGTTTATGTGAAACAAAATTATAATTTTTTGGATATTTCTCTTATCAAAAATATTATTTTTCATATTTTATTTAATTAATTATTACTAATATATTAATGAGAATCTCATGAATTTCTATGAGAAGTTTATCACTCTTTCATGCATGCATGCCTCTCTACAGTTCAGTGAGAAGCTTCTACTGAGCCAAGAGTCCAAAATGAATCTCTATGACAAGTTTAGATGATTAACTGTTTTAATATAGTATAAAAGAATGAATTGCTTTTCTTTCATCAGTAGTATGTGAAATTTCCACACAGACGCACCAGTGCCAAGGAAATAATGAAAGTTGTTACCATCTTCTCGCAGGAGATTGATGATGCCACAAGGGAGCAAGATGAACAGGATGCTTTAGACGCCTTGCTGCAAATATCTCAAACTAATATGGTAAGTGAAGAACCTGAGTCACTGATTAAGCAGTTGAAGGAAATGAATTTTGATCTGTATCATTCTACTGATGGAGATATGGTAAATGGAATACACTTGAATGTGGCCACAGGAGGCAGTGTTGCAATTCCCCAGAGTCTTTACACAGGTGAATGTTCAAACACTAAAATGGATATAATTGGTTCATCTCAGACCTATGGTTCCCCGAAAGATAACTTGTCTGGAAAATCACATGCTCCAGCAATCTTTGACGAAGAAGAGGAAGAAGCTCCAACACAAGATTTTGGAGGTACTGGTGCAACTCCATTGTCCCTGAACAACAATATCCCCGAAATGTTATGTGGGACAAACAGAAACCCAGCTGATTTTACTCTCATCGAAGCAAAGAATCCGTACATGAGGGATAGAGAAGATGAAGTGCGAAAGAAGGCTAGGAGGGGACAAAGCTGTGACTCATCTTCAAGAAGAACAAGAAGCAAAAGAAGCCCTAGCTGAATTGGAACCATTGCTCCTTCTGGTAGTTTTGTTACATTGGGATTTTTCTTTATGAGACCTGGATTTGCATGTTGAACTTAATTTTAGAATAGCTTAAGACTTTTTATTTTCTGTGTCTGCATAAACCATAACTCCTCAACATGTTTTCTTTTTAAATTTAAGCATATGAATGTTTGTTTTAAAATTTAGTCACCGGATTTAGAGTTACATCCCATGCTATTCAAACATCGGTTGCAGGTGATTCATCCAACTAGACATATATGTGAAGCAGTGATCTTTGATCTTTATAGCCAAATGCATTTAATTAGCTTTCTTTTCATTTTTAAAACCTTCATATAAATTCATCTTTTCCATACCATTTGTTTGTAAAAAGATAGTCATACCGTGATAAATTCTTAGCTGTATCGAGCCTAGAAGAGGTAGGGATCTTAAATCCGTTTCAGCAAATTAAATTGATTATGAGGATAAAAATATATATATATATATATATATATATATATATATATATATATATAATATTTTTTATTTTATTTTTATAAAAGATTATTTAGTTCATATTTAAAATAATAGAGAGATATATAGTTGTGAGTATAGGTATAATCACGACTAGTTAAATATATGAAAAGAATAATTTTTTATTTCAAAAACATGTCCCATTTCCTTCCAATCCCTGCTTTCACTAGTATAAAATTTTCTTTGAAAATATGTTTTAAAGTAATTTACCTGAATATTTGACATGTTAATGTCATGTTTTATTTATTGTATTATTTTTATTTTCAATGTACATGTATTTCTTTTTAATAAAAAGTAAATTTCTATAAAGTCTCCAAAATCAGACTAAGATGAGATATAATTATATTATTTTTTAGTTATAAAATTATACCATAAAAAAAGTTATCTACCTATAGTGTTGAATATTTATTATGTATCAATATTTAAAACTCAAACTACTATGGTACTTCTTGTTATTTTTTTTTTCTTACAGAACAAAAACAACAACATAGTCCTAACAATTAGGTAAACTTAAAGTCAGTAATCAATGAATTTAAACTCTTTCGGACCTACATATCAGGGATTAGGGTGTGCAACACAATGTTATATTGTTGTTCTTTGTTTTTTATGTATTATTCTATACATTGACAAAAATAAAATTGTGTACATATTACACCTTGAAAAAAACAAACCTTAATTAGTGATAGTCAAAAGTAGTTGGACAATATTAATTACCATCTAGTGGGTGGGATAAATGATATGGTGTTGGCATATAAAACAGGAAAACGATTAAAATCAATCAGTTTAAGATATATGCTACTATTTTGTTCAATTAATTTGAATTTTTTTAATGTAGCATAATTATATATATTTTAAATAATTAATATAAAACAATTTTTATAAATTAATTGATACAGAAGTTAACTTCATCTTATAAATAGTTAATTTTATTTTTGTTTTATCATTTTATTCTAATATTTTTTATAGAAAATTATTTAGAAACCTAAGATATAAATATGGATATTCTTTATCAACGGAATATGTAAAGAAATAAATGTTTCCTCTTATATAAAATAAAAACAGTTATACATAGAAAGCTATATAATATTTAGACTACAAAAAATATAAAGGTTAAATATGATATGCTTGCTTTACCTTTAAGTGAAAATTAAAATTATTCTATATTTAAAATTTTTGTTTAATTTAGTTCTTTAATTTAAAAAATATGTAAATTTAGTTATTTTAACTAAATTTTGTTAAATTTATTTGTGAAACGCGTCTCATAAATTGGTTACATTATCTAATACATTTTCATTTCGGTACTAATTAAAAAACATTAAATAAATTTAACAAAATTTGACTAAAAGCTAAATTTCCAAATTTAGACTAAATTAAATCAAAGTTTTAAAAAGAATTATAATTCTAATTTTTAAAGGAGGAAAAGTATATTTAAATCAATGGTTGAATATATTTTTGGTTCTTTAACTTTTAGTGAAAACTGAAATTAGTCCTTCTTAAAGATCTTGAATCAAGTTCTTAAATTATGTAAATGCGTGGATTTAATCTTTTTAACCAAAATTTATTAAGTTTAGAAACTAAATTAGTTCAAAACTTCCAATAAATATTAATTTCAATTTTTACTAAAAGATAAAAACTAAAAATATATTTAACTCTTAAATTAAAATATAAATATCGCATGTCTAACAATGCAAACAAAACGGTACCGGACAATACCCCAAAATCATGAACCATGTTTGTTTTTCATATATGGAATGCAATCTCAGCTTAGTCTCCAGCTCCTCATAATACCCTCTGTTATCTGCAAATACATACAACCTAAAGTGTACATGTTAATTTGCAGCCCTGGACCAACTGTAAAGCCCTGCAGTCATAGGGATTGCAGCAACGTGGATATGGTTAGATTTGTTTATTTGGTCGAAGAATTTAGAAATTATTTTTTTAACTAAATATTGGTAGTTAAATCAATTATAAATTAATATTTAAATTGATTTACTTTTATCATAAAAACTTATCACATATTTTTTTTAGTACTATATACTTGTGTAATTTTATATATTTTTTGTTATCTTTAGTACTATGTGTTAACTGTTGTTAAAATATTTTTTCATTCAATGAGGCAATTAGTTTTAATAAAATTAAAATAAATCTTCAAACAGTTTTTATTAAAAAAAAATTGTTTTAGAACTAAAAGAAAAATGGCCAAAAAAGTCATACGAAACATAATTTAAGTCTTTTATGGCTCCTTAGCTTTTTTTATACTTTTATCACAAGTCACTTCAAAGCTATATTTAGCTTTCTTTTTTCCTCCTTCTTAACACGTGTATATTGGATTAAGATTTACCTGTAATTTTATTTCTCATTGACTATACTTTAATTTCCAAGAATTTATTTTTGACATTTATATAAATCAATGAATATATGACATCTTGTAGTCCTTAATTATTATCCATTGAAGTTATTAGGCATATTTATCAGGAGAGAATTAAATATTAATTTCAGCATTGACCTTGTTAAATTCAGCTTCTGCTTTTTAATTTATCTGCTTTCTGAATCCATACACATGGTTGCAAGGTTTAAAGACACGAAAAACACAGAGAATGAAGGAGAAAACTTAATAGCAAAGAGGATGATGATACATGGTAAAGGTAACAGCAGAAGAAGAAAAAATCATGATATACGACAACTTATTTGTACATCAGATATCTCAAACTAATCACACATCACAGACACAACCTAAAAACTTGTTCAACCCTATCTCTTGTCGTAAGAGAGATGAGGAGAAAAGAGAAGCAACAAAGCATGCATGCATGCATCTTTGCTATCTATTCATCCATGCCTCTTATAACAAGAAATCTTATTGATGAAATCTATATTATTAATTAGTACGTAGAATTTCACTGTCTCAACGATCTTATCCTCTCACTACATCACCATCTTAATAATATCTATCACGGTACTCTCACACCTCCACCAATGTTAGGGATCCCACCAACGAACCCTCCACCTGTACCAGTATTGAACCCACCTCCAAAAGGATTGTTGAACACACCATTTCCAAAAGGAGGATTGAAAGGGAAACCACGGCCCTGGCCAAAACTGTAACGGGGATCGAAGGGATTGTTGAAGTAGCCACCGTAACCACCGTAACCACCGTAGAAGTTAGGAAATCCTCCCCAGAAGAGGCGAGAATCTCTATTGAAGCCACCACGATCACGACCAGAAACTGGGAAGCCAACACCATGATTATTAGAAAAACATAAAAAGATTATTGGTTGGTGTTGATAATATTTTATACTTTGTTTTACGTTAAAGTGGAAATGAAAAAAGAAGGTAAAAAAAAAAGAAGAAATAGCTCACGGTCTTTCAGTTCCCTTGCTGCCACCTCTGAGAAGACGAAAAGGAAAATGACCAACAGGCTCAGCATGAGTGATAATATGTTCCTCTTGGACGCCATTTTTGCAATAAGAGAGTAAGTGAAAGGATGAGAAAAATGGTGAGAATGTGCAGTGTATATATAGGAGGGAAGAGGGAGAAGTTGGGACCTTGTTCTTTAATGGCGCCGTAGCGTACTCATTCAGACTTTTTATTCTCAACTTAAGAACCGATTTGTTCTTCATCACCACCTAATTAATCTTCCTTCTCATTTTTCAATGGTAAAAAGTTTGTAGGCTAAGAAATTCAAGCACATTAATTAACTACTGTAGGTGATTACGTGTATATTAATTAGTTATTGTAGGTGATTACGTGCATGAACTTCCTATATCTCATCCCAAGTGGAGAAGTAAACACCTACTGTACTTTGCTACGTACTGTAGTATCTCGTATTGCCCAAACTATACACTCAATTAAAACAAAATAAAATTAGATACATTCTCTTAATCATTTTCAGATTTTATTTTCTAATCAAATTATAAATTCTTTTAATAAATTTTATATAGTAACCTTAAACACAAGTCTTTGAAAAGTCGATTAGCAAAACCTAAATTTTAATTCTACATGAAAAAAAACGGGTAAAATGACATATTTTGTTTAAACTATACTGTTTAAGAAAATCTTACTTACTACTTTCAATGAAGTGTCTCTTTTTCATCCACAGGATCAACTTGAAATATCTTTTTAAAATAAAAGGAACTCAAATTTAATTCTAGTTTCACCTACAACTTATTGACGGTTCAAAGCAATTAAAAAAGCTTTAAAGTTTTGCTATAATGTAAATAAGAGTTTCGTAATTTTTTTTTGTCATTGTAAAATAAGTTGCAATTAGTTTTGATTTAAAAAATAATAATTTATATCCTCTTTTTTTTTTTTGTATCCTAAAAATGAAACTAATTTTTTTTTTAATTTGCAAGTGCTTATGTATTTAATAATGTTAGGGAACAATTTAGTGGTGAATTTAAGATTAGAAGTTAGTGGGAATATTTTTAAAGATAATAAAAATATTATTATTATTATAATCGCCACGTATATGAAGATAAATACGCATACGTGCAAATAAAATTTTAATATAACAAAATAAAATACATATCTTAAGGCTATTCTCTAAGTAAACTAGTGTTCTAAAATTGATGAATGACCAAGTCATTGTTATTGTTATTTAGTTTCTATTCAACAACTTGTCATTGTACTCATATTGTCAACTTATACTTCAATTAGTTCTCAAATCCATTAAACCATGATGGATAAATTTTTTAAAGAATTTTCAATTTTTCATCGAGGAAAATTCAATTTAGCATTAGTTGTCAATTTTTTTATTTACAACAAAAATGTTGTTGAGTAGCTTAGTCTGGCCCCTTTTAAAATATATGTTCTACTTGTCTTAACTCAATTATTAGCAAATATTAAAAATTTTAATTTTCTAGAATATTTTAAAAGTAAAAAAGAACTGTAATCAAGGCTGGTTATAAATATATTAAAACTAAAAATATATAAATTTAAAGTTATATACCCATAATTTTCTATACAGAAGAGTATTTGCGACTTTTAATTAATTTTAGTGTGATAAGATGCACTCATTAAAATAAATATTATACATTTATTTTAGGTTTAATTATATTTTGAGTTTCTAATAAAATTTAGAAATTTTAATTCAATCTTCGATAAATTTTTGTGGTCATTGAATTTTGGACATTTCAAAACTTTTCAATTGAGTCTCTGCAGTTAGATGTCTAAATGTTTATGTCAATTTTGTACTATTATTACTCTCTTTAAAAGTCATCACATAATATTTTGTTACAAAGACGGTGATGACGAGATCTTTTTCAAATATTTTATTGTATTTAACGAAAATTGTTTTTAACTTTAATTTAAATTAAAAATTTCAAAATAAAAAAAAATTTATAAAAATATTAAATATATAACTATAAAATTTTAAATTTACAAAAATTAAAAATTAAAAAATTTACTAATAATTTCATAATTTTGTATTTTCATAATTTTGCAATTTCATAATTTTGTAATTTTATAGTTTTATAATTATTTAATTTTATAATTATATATTTTATAATTTCGTAATTATGAAATTATTTATTTTTACACTTTTTATAATTTTTTAATTTTAGTTATTTTTGTAATTTTAAATTTTAAATTTTATTTTATTTTATAATTTTGTATTTCATAAATTTATAATTATATATTCTATATTTTTATGATTTTGTATTTTTTTTTCTTATCCTTAATTTTATAATTTTAATTAAATTTTAAATTCATTTTCTTTAATAAAATACATAAATATTTGGGAAATAACTCGTCATCAAGATTTCTTGCAACAAAATATTATAAAAAATATTATGTGACGACATACAAAAAGTCTAACCATGCTAAGATAAATTGTTACCTCACAAAGTTAACGACAACAATAAAAATATTTAACTGTAGTGACTAAATTAAATAATTTTAAAATTGTAAGACTTTGGTTACAAAAATTTATTAGGGATTAAAGTTTTCAAATTTATTATGGATTGAGAACATAATTAATTTTTCATTTTGAAATGAACATTACATATCAAAATATTTTTAAAATTTTTAATTAATTAAAACTAATGATTTTATTAAAAAAATGAAATTCACAAGTTAAAAACTTCAATTTAATAATAAAAATAAATTTTATTAAGTTGAGTTCTATTTCATAATTTTGATATTATATTAAGTAATAAATTTAAAACTTAACTTAATTTCATAAACTTAGTTTGAAAATAAAATTTCTATTCACTTTGTATAACTAATAATTAGTGTGATACTTCCGGCATGATAAAAAGTAAACTAAAGCTTCGTAAAGACAATATTACCGTAACTTGCATTAGAAGCCACTCAAACATGTTTCTAAAATGACGCATGTCTATCATTTGTATTCTAATTTTCAATTTTACAAGAAAATATATTCCACAGCACCTATATGAATATTTTTCTAAAAAAACAATATATTAATATTTTTCTTAAAATAATAATTATACGAGTTCATATATATATATATATATATATATATATATATATATATATATATATATGTGTGTGTGTGTGTGTGTGTGTGTGTGTGTTATTTTTCAATTTTATTCTCATTATACGTGATATTAAATTTACGCTTAAAATCTTATAGCACTGACATTACATAAAAGTCTTATTTTTATATTATTATTATTATTACAGAAGTGTTATATATAAAAAGAAGTTGTCAAAAAATAAAAATACTATTGTATATAGGAATTATTAGAATTTTGTTATACTGTGAAAGTTTATTGCTTTTGTGAATAAATGACATGGCAGTAAGGATAATTCTATAATGACATTATAATTATACAGAAGCAAACACTTGAGTTACAAATGATGATGATGATATACATTAGAAGTGAAAACCCAGGATTTGTACGATACATAATTTTGGCATTATTCAACACTAAATATCTCTATTGTGCTAAGAAAGAATGGAAGGATTGTGATCTATCCAATCATACCTCTCATAACACGAGATTTTATTGATGAAATATGTCACTGATTAAGTTGAACTTCACACTGTTCATTTTTTAGATTCTTCCCAACATTATGGGCAACACCTAAGGCATTGTCTCGTGAATGGATTCCTATAACAACAACCTAAACGACAGAACCATCGGGGAAAGCCACCCCGTGGGAAACCGCCATAGCCATAATCTCCAGGGAAACCGCCATAGCCATAGCCATAGCCACCGGGGTAACCACCACCAAAGCCATAGCCGCCGCCGCCAACTAAGGTTCCATCATCCACTCCATTTCTCTCTCTAGCAACCACATCTGCAAACACATTATAGCTCTTAAAGCATCAACTGTTTACTATAGAAAACTGAAATTTGCACACACATATTAGGTATAATATTAGGAAGAGATGAAACAGATTTGATAGAAAATATATATATATAAAACTCAAAATAAAAATTGTAGTATGAAAGTTTTTTTTTTTTAACATGAAAAAGGTTTAAATGATAACAAATTGAAAAAATAATGGCAGAATGGGTATGATTTTTTTTATAAAAAGAAAAAACTTGTATTCTCAAGATAGTTTTTTGATTTAAAGCTTTGCATAACAAATGCTTTAAGGGTGCTGAATAAAATTTGATAAATAGAAAAGGCTTCAATGTTTTTTTTTTCTTTCTGAAATTATCAATCTTATGATATCAATTAGTTCGAAATGATATTAACTGTATTTTTTTCTTCACTATTTTGTCTTTATTTTAGCCATGATAATAGTATTATATTACGAGAGCACAACCAAAAAACTAGATATTATATGAGTTAAAATAAACGTAAATAAATTAGAAGGACCACTAGTAAACACAACGACAAAAAGTACAAACGAAGAAGAAATTACAAAGACAACAAAAAGCATTTCTTTATTTAAAATGCTATTAATCATTCACTAATTTTCTTGGTGATTAATCTCTCAGAAAAATCATTAGTCATGTGGAAACTCTTCTCCCAATACTTTTTTTCCCATAATAGTTCACAATTTTACGTAAAAGATCTGAGTCTAATCATACGTACGTAGCCAATGAGATTCAAGTAATAAAATATATTTTTAAGTTAATACAAAATGATAGCATGTTTATAGAAATATATATATAAATATATATATATATATATATATATATATATATATATATATATATATATATATACTTAGGAAAATTTATTATATTAAAAAATAACTAGTGTTTTGAAAATTATTTATGATGATATAAAATGACATGTAACTCACCCTCTTTCAAATCTTGTGCTGGCACTTGAGATGACATAAAAAAGAACATCATGAGCAAACATAAGACAAGTGGTATTGTTATGTTGGAACTCATGGTAAACTAGAATAATGAGATTATTTGTTGTGTTATTGAAGAATGAAAATTGGTGGAAGGTACAGTCTATATATATAGAGTGAAGAGGGGAAGGTTGGGACCTTTCACTTAATTGGCGCCGTATAGCGTAGCAATTCATTCTTTTTTTTTCGAACCACTTCTTCTTCATTTTCAATGGTAAAAAATGTAGGCCATGAAATTGAAACCAGCCATTATTGTGCATGACTTCATGAATGTTATAGTGGACACCTACTCCTATTTTCACATCATAATATTATTTTATTTACCATAAACAATGAAAAGTTTCATGCACGAGTTAGACTCAAATTGTTAAGTGTTTTATTTTATTTTGTTTTGTTTCGAAATTTTTCATTAGTCTATGTTTATTAGCTTATATTTAATGCGACAACCTGTCCAACCAAGACCCATTCTTCCATTCTCTACTTTTTTTATGTTGTTTTTTTTATTTTTTTTCATAAAAGTGTTGAATGTGCTTTCTCTCTCTCTAATTCTCCCTAAAAAAATTTTCTTTTTCACGAACAAATATTATCTTTCAGAAAATATTAAATTAATTATAAATATTAACATTAGTTCAGTTTTAATATTATACTAAAATTTATATTGATTATTTTTAATATTTTTTAATGAGTGAAAATATTTATGCTAGTATTAAAATAGTTTCGAATGTTATTTACTTTAAACTCTTTATAATAAGTAATTTTTTGTTATGTTAGTGTAGAATAACGTTAGTTTTATTGATACTAATTAAAATAAATATTATAAATAAGTAATGTTAGGGCCTATTTAGTTTTTTTTTTTTATAAGCAACTTATTTAGTTGATTTTAATTTTATTTATTTTTAATAGTTATATTTATTTAAGTTTTGACTAAGTTAATTTTAAATTGTATGTTATGAGTTTGTACAATTTCTAATAACAAACAAGTTGATTTTTAATCTAAATGTTTAGATTTAAATATGACAGATATTTTCATATACAATTTTTCTCTCTCAATAAGTCTATTTACATTCATCTCCTTTATTCATTCTTATCTTCTTCTACCATACATATCCTCTTTATTTTTGGGTGATAATGCGGGCAGGTTCAACCCGTTTAGGCCCAGTCACACTTGACAGATACAAATCAGACTACATCGTTCAAACTTCTAAAAAGACACTGTGCAACAATCAAATTAAAACACTCCAAAATTTACCAAAAAACATAGTTCAAACTTCTTTTGTAAGTTTAAAACAATACTTAAAAGAACTCTATGTTTTAAAACTCGTAGATCACTTCGTTCAAAAATGACTACATAATATATATATATATATATATATATATATATATATATATATATATATATATATATATATATATATATATATAACAACATAGTATTATCATATAAACATAAGATATGAACTCCAAAACACTCAATACCATCATACAATTTACTCATTAACCACAAAATTCAAAATCGAATTGATTCAAATGTTCATATAGTCAAGTATTAATCTTACAAAAATATTTATTCCAAATTTTGAAACTCTAATTAACGTAGCTCATCATAATTCATCCAATTTTCAACTTAGAAAGTAAACTTCATATCAAATCCAAAATCAACTGAAAATAAAATAAAATCATTAACTCTGCCTACCATTTACTTGGAGTTCTAAAGTCTAAAGTAGTTAAAACTTCAAAAATCTGTTCACGTAAAAACCTATTAACAAAAAGACAACTTAAAGGAAAACCTAGTTGAGATTGCATCTTAACGGACCGTTAAAAATAAGTTGATTACAAATAAAATCCAGTTATAACTAGGTTCTCACACCTCCAATTCTTACATTATTTACAACTACGGAAAAAGGTAAAAAAATGCAAATGTTGTCCAAGAAAAAAAATACATATTAATCTACACGTTACCTTATATTTTGTTCAAAGTTTTTTCTTTTGAATAAAACGTAAGTTTTTCCCCTTCTCTCGAACTTGTTTTTAATATAGTAACTTTAGTTAACCCTTTTAAAACAATAACTTTAATAATTTCGTGATTTGTGAATACTTATTCGACACACTACTAAAATTTCTCTTACATGAGAATTTTTTTTATTAAATTTATTAAAAAAATTTACAAAAGAAAATTTTTTTTACTATTTTTTCTAAAAATTTTAATTGATAGGTAATTCTTTCGTGGATAATTATTTCTTACAAAATTATAAAATTTGTAAGTATTTTTTACAAAATTTATTATGAAAAGTATTTTACACAAAATATTTTGTAAAAAGATTAACAGCAATTTTTTATAATTTTTTTAAATAAAATTTATAAGTATTTTCTAAAAGAAATTCAAAACAAAATTAATAAAAAATATGAATTTTTTAACGGTGACATTTCATCCCAATACTATGGTTATGAGTCGTAAATATTACAGGTAAACCATTTTTCTCACTAATTTTTTCAATCTGAATGAAGATTAATAAATATTTTTTGTTCTTTTTATAAAGTCAAGCAGGGATAATTAATATTTATGTCGGCTCTTTCATCCACCAATATTAAGTTTATGTTTGTAGGCATAACTCCCATTGTGAAGTTTTTTCAAAAGAAAAAGAAAGCAAGTTTTATTAATTTATTGTAGAAAATATTATTGTGGTTGAGTTCCCATTGGCCAAGGTGCTAAGCTAACCTCATTTGACATTGCAATATGTTGCCACTAATTTTCTTAATTGTTTAGGTCCCACCCTCGTCGTTTGCCCACACCGTTTAATTTAGAAAGGGGTTGTTATCAAAGTTTATTTTCTACAATAAATATATATATATATTTAAAATGAAAAAAAAATCTTGAAAATTAAATTTTATTTTACATTAAGTAAAGCAAACGTGTTATCTATAGTAGTTGTGAAGGTAAGGAAAGAGAGCAAAAAATAACTTCAAAAATAAAAGATTTTTCATAAAAAGTTTATTGAGAAAAATATTTAAAAATCTGTTACAAGTGACTTACAAAATGTTTTAGTGGGTTATGTATAACAAGTGTTAGCACTCTACATATGACCAAACAGTGGTTTCTCTAATAATATAAAATGTGAATATTAAACGTTATTCGTTTACTTTTCAAAATAAAATAAAATATATTTTTGGATTTTTGTATATTGTTATTAAAAATTGTATTATTGAAAATATATCATTGTAAATGGATTTTTACTGGGAAGAGCCTTGGGGATAAGTTCATGTCATTCTAATATTGGTTTAGTGGTTGTTTAATCATGTTGACTTATTATTTAATTAACTACCTAAACATTATGTTTAGGTATTCTCAACTTTGTGTAATAATTATTGGCAAGACAAGTATTTTTTTAATCTCCCTAATATTTTTAAGTCTTGTCAGACACTCTTCGACATTGTTATTTCTCGACCTTACTTAATACTTGTTAGTAAGATATACTTAATGACAACACTAGTACTTCTCAATAAACAGGTGAACAAGACCAATATATTCTTAGTTTATTAGTTCATTTAACGTTGAACTTAAAACTTATTGAATTGCAATGAGTCTTAAAAAAAGTTGTTTTTCTTAATGTCATCATATTCATATAGTACACTTTATAAAGACAATTATTAGTATTATTATATTTTTAAAATGTGAGCTTAATGATATATACTTATAAATTTAGAAAATTATTAAACACTTTCTATCTTACATTTTTTTTTCTCTTAATTGTTTAAAGATGTTGAACCGATGAAAACAATACGTCTTGGAAAGTCTCACATTGTCTAAGATAAGTTAAGAATGTGTGTTGTTGACTATATAATGGACTTTAATTTATGGTGTTTCTCGTCCTAGTCAAACACATTTTAAGCTTGTATTTAACTTTTCTTATATTTTTGTAGTAGAATTGTGAGGTTTGGGTTAAATTCTTGTTTTGGAAAATGTGAGTGTATTTCAATGTACAAATTTTCACATAGTTTTATTTTCTAGTTGTCATTAGACAATGATCGTGATTTTTCTCCAATTTTGTGATTTCCACGTTATATTCTTAATTTTTCTTTGAGTTTGGGGTTTTCACATTATATCTTTGTATTTCTTATTTTTATCTCTTGTTTTTTTTAATAAGATGAATATTAGGATAAAGATAATAATATTTTTAATTGATGATGCGTTTTTCTCAAAAAAAAATATATTAGTGTTGATATTAGTTTTAAAAATTATACATACTTTTATATATATATATATATATATATATATATATATTATTGGAAAAAGAAAACTATAACTATAGAAAAGTAAAAGACATTTGTGTAATATCTCGATATCCAAAGACTAATTGATGTAATATACGAATATTATCCTTTTTAACTCAATAATATTAATCCTTACCCCTCAAAAGACATGTAAGGGAGAATTCTAGTTTTTTTATATTGTATAATAATATATGTTAATGCTTTTAGTTTTGTGTTCTTTTAGAAAAGAAAACTTATATGATGAAAAAAAAGAGATTTATCCAAAATAATTATCATAATATTTTAAGAGTTTTTTTATTTCTAATTAAGTTAAATATTTGTTTAATTTTGTAAAAATAATTATTTAATATTTGTATGATATAAAAGTAAGGTTTAATTAAAATTATGGTACGAATATTCAATTATTTTCTAATTATTATTTTAATTCAATTCTATTACAATTTTGTTTAAAATTGTATAATATTAAATTAATATTAATGTCTTTTGCTGAGGATTTTTTTGTTTTCTTTTTTTCTATGTTTTTTTTCTTCCTTCGTCTCGTTTCTCTTCCTCCCAACACTATCTATTCATTTTTGCAGTCCCCCATGTTGCTTACATAAGCACGTGAAAGGTGTCAATTCAGGGAGGAAGATGGAAGAGTGGTGTAGAAGAGAAGGAGGAAGGAAATCAAAGGACGAAAAGAAATCAGAAAAAATAAATAATAAAAGAAAATTCAAGATATGGACATGTCACACTAAGCTCACAAAACGGGCAAGTTCATCCGTTTTGACTCGTCTAATCTTTCATCTGTTAAAAACGGATTGAATTACCTCATCACTAAAAGATTGGTTTGCCACTTTTTCTTTTAACTTTCTTTTTTTTTATTTATAAAAACTGTTTATATATATATATATATAAATAAATATTTAAAACATATTTAATTGTATAAATATTTTTTAAGTTTTTAATTAATTATTTAATATTTTTAGTAAGATAAATTAAAATAATTATTACATGTTAAATTATTTTAATATAATTAATAATTCAAACTTAATTTATCACTTTAAGTTAGTGTTTGACTTTTTTGACATCTTATAATTAGAGTCTTGTGAGATATAGTTAAATTCTTGTTTTGGAAGGTGTGAGTGTTATTGGAATCAAAGAATTAGGAGTATTTTATGTATGGTATACAAATATACATATAATAATTATTATCTGCGGTTGTGATTTTTTTTTTTTATTTGGAGTTTTCACATTATATTCTTATGTTCTTTATATTAATATTATTCTTCTGTTAATAGGATATGATTATTAAAGATAGAAACGATAATATTTAGAATTAATTATATGTTTTTCTTAATAAATCAAGTTGTTACGTTCAAACCATTGACATCAAAGTGATCATGAGTTTCACTCTAAATTAATAATTGTTAAAGAATAAATTGTTGGAAGTCAAGTAGATCAAATGATAAGAGTGGAATTGCTGGTAAGACTCAAAGTAATACTGTTCAATGTTTTTCTTTTTACGGTGATGCCTACCCTGAAGGTGGTGGGGGCCACGGCTGTCACCAAATCAACGATATTTCAAGACTAAAATGTCATGTCTATGAATATTATCTATATTCTGCAAATTCTAATTTGTTCCAAATATCGCAAGTTTTACTTCGGTCATTATTATATTATATCGTTAATTCGGATTCAGAAACACGTAGAACTCAATATGACTAGGATCAGTATTGCCATCTTCAAACCCATGTTACAGTAGAAAACTATTAAAGTAGAAAACTATTAAAAGGAGATATTTGATAAAGAAGGATGAGAAAAGTAGTGGAAAACATGGTGTATATGTAGGAGTGTGAAGATACAAAAGTATGAAGTGTTCTCTTAACTTGGTAGTTGGCGTTTATTAATGCAATCTCATATCCAGATTTAAGAACCTTGAGTTTTATTTTTCACTTCAATATCTTCTCTACTTTGAACGGTAGAAAAATACTAGGTTCTAAATTGAAGCAGAGTAGTTATTGTACCCAATATCAGCTTGGCAGGTTAGTTTACTTATATTCATACATTTTTTTTCTGTCTCTCTATATTATATTTTATGTTAATATTTTATACATATTTCACTTGAATCTTATAGTTATTAAACCATTTTAACTCTATTTCAGTAATAATAACAATAATTTTAATTTGGGTCGGGTAGGTATAGGTCTCGATTCTTCTTTAAATAAATAAATGAAATAATAAGAAAAAAAATGTGAAAGTTAAACTATATCTATTCAAATAACTGCACCTTCTCATAGAGATTGCATCATGAATTTTAAATAAAATATGTTATCATTATTAACTGTACAACTTACAATTAATACATATGCAGTCCATTCTGTGGACAATGTGAAAAGAGCAGTGATTCTTTGACACTGACATCTGCTTTTTACAATACAGGTGTTATCTATAAAACAAGATTTACTATTCATGATAAGAAGGTTGTCCTGTTAAAAGTGATGGTGAACCACTGCAAGATATCTTTAAGCCTGTTCATCTTGTTTATATACATACAACACATACATACCTATAAATATACATCAGATATCACTTTGCATTTACATATATGAATTACATATCCATTTTATACACACATACATCCAACCAATATATAATACTATGAAAATATTACATGAGATTCATCGAACTATATGAAATAAATAATTCATAAATTTATTTATAACTTTTTTCATTTTCTGTTTACTTGAAATCCTATTTCTTAATATAAATTAAATAGATATTAAACCTAATCATATATATTAAATGGTTTCTTTATTTTATTTAAAAAACACTACTAAAAAAATACATTTTATTTTAATTTTATTTTGAAATTTCTTTTACTAAAAATTTAATAAAATATATTTATGAATTTTATAATTTTATAAAAGAAATCCATAATTTTGGTGTTGAAAGTGGCCTTTATAAAACACATGTCAAACACGCCCTGTACTCCGGTGAATCTATTTTTGCATAAGATTCTCAAGCTAAGAAGGCTCCTAGTTGTAATTAACCATGGTGTAATACTATTCAAAGTTTTTTTTTTTTTTATAAAGGGTATTATTCAAGTTTATTTATTTATTTTTTATAAAGGATATTATTCAAGTTTATTTTACGCAGATTTAATTAGGGAAATTAATGGAGATTGACCCTTGTCCAACTAATTAAGCTTCAGGTATTGTTGAGTTCCAAGTGTTTCAAATCTAAATTAATGATATAATATAATAATGACAGAAGTAAAACTCGCGATATATGGAACAAATTTGCTGAATATAGATAATATTCATCACTTTAATTTGCCCTTAAACTTATAAGGAAGGTCACTGGAACATTCCATGCCTATAGACACGACATTTTATTTATTTTATTCATGAAATATCATAAGTACTACGTTGATTGAGTTGTCTTAGTTATGAGTTTCATCCTGAGTTTGTGCAGCAACAGCTTCACCAGCGTAAGAACAGCACCTTCTGCAACCTCCATGGTATGACCGGCCACCGCAACAGCCGTAGCGACAGCCGTGGCCCCCACCACGTCCAGGGTAGCCACCGCCATGGCCAGGGTAGCCACCGCCATGACCAGGATAGCCACCGCCATGACCCGGGTAGCCACCGCCATTGCCAGGATAGCCACCGCCATAGCCTCCACCAGGATATTTGGCTTCACCAACTCCATTTGTCACTTTAATAACCACAAACTAGTTAGTGAACCATTTACCACAACAAATATTTTTTTACATCAGTTAAGTAGAAATTTGTACATAGTTTAAGATCATTGTGTTTATATATTTCCATTCCATTTCACTTGACATGCAACTATTTTTTTCATTTACAAGATAGAAAATTACACATGTGTTGTAACTTACCCTCTTCTTTTGCATTGGATTGGACCTCTGAGGAGGCCAAAAGGAGCATGGCCAACATGGCTAGGATCAGTATCGCCATCTTCAAACCCATGTTTGAGTAGAAAACTATTAAAAGGAAGATATGTTTGGTAAAGAAGGATGAGAAAAGTAGTGAAAAAGATGGTGTATATATAGGAGTGAAGATACAGAAGTAGGAAGTGATTTCTAAATTTGGTAGTTGGCGTTTATTAATGCAATCTTATCCAGATTTAAGAGCCCAAGAGTTTTGTTCTTCACTTCGATGTCCTTCTCTACTTTGAACGGTAGAAAATTGTAGGTTCTAAATTGAGGCAGTGTAGTTATTGTACCCATATCAACTTGGCAGGCATCAATTTTTAGCATTGGACTCCTACAATATGTTACTTTATTGAACAATAATATAGATACATTTTCTTATTACATTTATTTTTTCTGTCTCTCTTATCTTATCTGATCATATCTACTATAAATTTACTATTTTCATTCTTTCTGATTTAATAATGTATGTGGATTATTCTCCTACTTTATTGTATTATATTATAGCATAAAATTATTATACTGTATAACATAAAATAATTTAACTAATTTATTGGTTAGTTAATATATTATTTTATTTGAATCTATAACTTCAAGTTTAAGTAGAGTAGACGATTTTCAAATCTGTTTTATAATTTATCTTTCTAGATCTTTAATATATGAAATAATTATGATGGATTCGACCGACCTGAAAATTTAGACGGACTCGATTGATCGAATGACTTAAATAAGTATGATTGATCCGATGACCTAAACAGACCTGATCGATCTGATGACCTACCTGGACCTGATCGACCTAACGACTTAGATGAGTCCGACCGGCCTGATGACCCGAGTAGTACCAACTGGCCTGACGACCTAATAGGATCAGACGGTCTAACGACACAAACTAGTCGGGTGGGCCCGTTGAGATAAACGGGTCCAACGACCCAGACGGGTTGGTGGATCCGACAACCTAGTGGGACCAAGTTTGGCTAATGATCCAAATATACCAGGATAGACTTGGTAGCCGGGTCAGCCTGACCCGTATGGGTCTTGGAGCCCGTTTTCAATTTTATCATTAACTCAAAACATAATTAAACCTAAAATAAATGGTGTGAAAATAAAATTTTATCTCATAAGAAATTTAATTGTTTTATCCAAATAAGAAATTGAAATGTAAGGTATTTTAATTTTTTTGTCCAAATAAGTTATTTAGAAAATGAAAGAAATTTAATTGCAAGTAATTCAAATACAATGCATTTCAATTTCTCAGCATTTTTGAAATGCTTCATTCAAACACAATGTTAGAGTTGTTGGTAATGTACGAATACTATAGTTTTTTTCAAACTAAAATATTTCTATGTAATTTTGTATCCTATAACTTATAATATTAAAAAATATCTTTTAAATAAAATATCTATTAATAAAGCTTAATAATTTAGAAAGTTCGAATAATATAGTAGTAATTAGAGTATTTTAGTTTAATTTAGTTCATTCAAATTATGATATAATTCAGTTCATCTAAAACAATTCATACTCATTAAATCACCTTAGAGTTTAATTTAGTTTGGCAATATTTAATTTCAAAATTCACACATTTTATATAATTAAGTTTACAAAAATGTATGCTTATATAAATTTATTGACATATATAAGTTGTCCGGTCCATCATATTTTATATTGTTTTTCTTTTATTTAAGTTAAACATACTTGAGATAATGGATAGTAAGATTATAAGAGTTTATATTATCAATTTTAGAATTAAGGTATTAGTTTAAGTTATTTAAGAAATATCAAGGATTATTCTCGCCGGCTAACCAAGAGGTTATCTAGATTAGAAGACACTTTTAAGAGTTCAAGAAGGTAGAAAATAATTCAATTATATAATATATAACTTCAAATGAACAAGAACATAAAAAATAAATAGAACAAAAGATAGAATGATGATATAAGAGAAAGAGATGTTAGGTGGTCACTTTGAAAAACAAAGAGTATATTTAGAAACCTGATAATGAGAAAGAGAGAGAATATTCTCCTCTTGTTACAAAATCATGAAAAAGAGGCTTTTTCTCTTTTTCAAGTATATATGGTGGCCCTCGTTCGAAGATGCTCTCCTCTCCAAAAGTTTATATATTAGAGAATTATAAATATTTATTGAGAAAATAGTTTAAAATGGATTTACACCTAGTTTTTAATTATTCTAACTGTTTATTATTTTTATTATTTATATTATTTTTATCGTTATTAATATTATGAATTAAATATATTTTTTATTTTTCAATTTTTTAATAAAAATTAGAATTAATTTTTGTTTGAAATTTTAATTCAATTTAGTCTTCAAATTTTACAAGTGAATAAATTTAATTCTCTTAACTATATTTTGTTAAATTTATGTGAGATTTTAAAATTTATTGAAAACTGATTACTCTAGTTGAATCCATTTGATACGATTCAAGGTTTATTTTCCATGTTTTAATCAGCGGAAATTAAAAATTACGTTGACGCTTGTTCAATGAAGATTTAGATGGTTGAGTTCTCTATTCTAGGGATAAATAGTTATGGCTATAAAGACATTATTATATATAGGGAAGAACAAAGACGCTGATTAAAAAAAAAAACAGAACAACAAAGACATGATATATAATAACGAAAAAAAAAACTCTCTTTTAATTGTTTGATGAGAGTTAGTCGATATTAAAATAAAATTTATGTTTGATATCTTTCATGAAATGTATATTGTGATCAAAATTAATATATATTATTGGTTATAATATTTTGTATAAAGTTTATACTGTTGGGAATAGTTCAAGTGTGAGTCAAAAAGTCTCACATTAGATAGAAAAGACAAAGTTAAACATTATATATAAGAATAAAGACTCATAACACTATTGTTTTAGGATTTTGTGGTTAAAGTAGTATCAAAAGTCTTATATGAGTAAGACCAATATTATATATATATATATATATATATATATATATATATATATATATATATATATATATATATATATATATATAACCACAATTTCTCAATAACTATAATCATAACCCATATTTGAAAAATATATATAAACCCATAATGTAAATATATGCAAACTGTAGTTTGTAATGTAACGTATATATTTTCCTAATTAATATGTAAAAAGGTCGAAACATTTTAAATATTCTTTATAATATATTAGTTTCTTATTGTTGATAAAGTAAAAGAAAACTATAAACAAAGTGGACTTTGCGTAAGAGATGATGTGATGATATATATTCTCACCAAATTATTTTGCTCTTAAATAATAATCAATACAAGCAGATTTAACACTTTTAGTTACGAAGTATATCTCAGTGGTGAGAAAGGTGATGCGAATCCATGCCTTTCACACCACATTTTATTTTATTTATCAAATATCTTAAGTACTACGTAAGTGCATGGATTCACAGCTTCTCTAGCAGCACCTTCTGCATCCTCCATTGTATGTCCGGCCACCACAACACCCATAGCGACAACGACCATAGCCACCGCCACCGCCACCACGACCAGGGTAACCACCGCCACGACCAGGGTAGCCACCGCCACGACCAGGGTAGCCACCGCCACGTCCAGGGTATCCACCACCACGACCGGGATAGCCACCGCCATAACCAGGGTACCCCCCTCCGTAGCCTCCACCAGGATATTTGGCAGCACCCACTACATTTTTCACTTTAACAACCAAAAATGGAGCTAGTGAAGGATTTATCGTAGAAAATGTTGAATAGATGTATTATTCATTTTTAATTTAAAGGTTTTCGTACTAATTAATAAAAGTGAAGGAAATGGATAAATATTATTTTATAAAATGGAAGTACCCTGTTTTGAATTGGTGGATGCGACGTCTGAGGAGACCATAAGGAACATGGCCAACAGGCCTAGGATGAGTATCGCCATTTTGAAACCCATATGTTGCAGCAGCAAATAGAAGAGATTTATTGAGATGAATGAAGTATTGAGATGAATAATGGTGTATTTATAGGAAGAGATAGAAGCTTTATCTGGTATAGTTGTCGCTGTAGCGTGTATTAATTTAGTCCTAAACAGTTAAGAACCGCAGGGTTGTTGTTCTTCATCTCCAGCTCAATTTCCTTCCTCATTTTCAATGGTAAAAAAGGGAAGCCTCTGTTGAAACACAGCAATTATTGTACCTTTTCTATCATAATTTCATCACCTTTTCCTTTCAAAATTAACTGCGGTCTTAGTATACTAATATACAAAATAAGAATTTTTTTTCCCCACAACAAAATTATTCCAAAAAATTTCTGAAGTACCAACAATACATAACATAAATATACATGAAATAATATTAAGGAGTGGAGTTTAAAGTTTAATTAATAGTCCAAATACATAACATAAATATACATGAAATAATATTAAGGAGTGGAGTTTAAAGTTTAATTAATAGTCCATATACATGTGGAGGAGTTTTTGTTAGGTTCACATAAAAAATTTCATTGAAGAAATACAACATTTCATTGGAGAGATACAACATCAATAAGACCTTAATCTAATCACATAAGAAATTGACATCATTTTCGATCTAAAATTTTAAGATAATAAATTTGTGGATCTTTATTCTTATATTCTTATCCAATATGAGACTTAGACTTAAACTTAAATTCTTAATATTTATAAGAAATTCAATAAAGAAATATAATATTAAAGAGACCTTCAAAAATTTCACGCAAGAAATTAACGTCGATATAAAATCTTACAACAATATCTTTACTTATTAACTTTATTATCTCTATTCAAAATCAAATTCAAATTCACGTAAGAATTTGGCATTTTAAATAAAAAATCAAATTCTAACCCGTTTTGCACTAATTAATGACATTGTTTTACATTGCGAATTTGACTTTCCAAAAATAAATTTTCAACATAAACCGACAATAAGTTTATTTCAGTAAACAGTATTAACAGTGTGATGTCAGCACGGTCGATCGGCTTGCAACACGTTACAAAATTAATAAGTGTTAATCAGTTAATGAAAATAATTAAAATACATAAGTGTTTATAGTACACAAGTGCTAATTCAGTTAATTAAAATACATAAAATAAAAACAAGTTACTAACCGTAGATAATTTATTATTATTATTATTATTAATAATAATATATGATTATGATGCAGGGATATATTATTCGTATCGATAGAAAAGAAGTTATACATGGAGTGGAAACTAATCTTTGAACGTTTTTCTTATATTTATTATCTTTTTCTTTAATAAAATTATATTATTTGCCTTGCATTATTCTTTTTATTTTCGAATTTTATTTTATTCGTTAATGCGTGTGTTATTATTTTGATACAACATGTATATATGATATACAAATACATTTATTTTAAAAATAATAAAATATAATACGTTATATATATATATATATATATATATATATATATATATATATATATATATATATATATATATATATATATAAACATACAAAAAATCTTAAGAGAATGAAAAATATACGAGTACTATCTGAATTTAAATTTAAATTATATGTATTAAAAATTATTAAAATATAAAAAATTTGTCATATAGATTAGATACTTGCTGATAAGTATCGGTAAAATAATTTATACAGATAAGTGATTCAAATTAAAAGATCAAACCATTATATAATCAATAGTTTATCTTGTTAAATAGGTATAAACTGAAAAAAAGTATTTTGAAAAGAAGAAATTGAATTTCTTTTTAAATTAATATATGTCATCTAATTTCGTGTAATATGCTAACGTGTAAAATTATAAAAGTATATTTAAATAGGATCGTGCAAAATTCCTATAATTTTAAACTTTAATTTCTTAAATTAAACATTTTTTAATCTCCTGATTAAATGTGTCAAGATTTAAAATTTTAGTCAAATTATAATTGAGCAAAACTTTGAAAATAGTACTTGAAGTTGAAAGAAATAAATCTCTACTACTAAATTGTAAATTAGAACACACTAGTAATTACAATCTCATTTTCTCACTCCTCTTAATCAGCTATACATATTTTGTAATATTTTCTCCCTTCTCTTATTTTTATATGCATATGCATCACTTTGGCAACTAGCCAGAAAATTCACTAATCACCTTAGGTTTTCATCTGTTTAATTTTATTTGAATAGTTGCTTTTTTTTACTACTCACATTTTTACATTTATTTTTTTTCTCTTTTTCCAAAATCAAATTTCAATAATTTTAAAAACTAATAATTAAAAAAATATCTTATATCAAAAACATCATACGTTTATCTCCATCTCGAAATTAAATTTCAATAATGTTAACAATTTTAAAATAAAAAAACGATTTATATCCAAATTTTCATTATACATTGTAAATTCAAAATATTGTAATATATTAAAATATTTACTTATCATAGTTAACAGGTTATTTACAATTTTTTTTATTATATTTCCTTTTTCTTAATTTTACCTAAACTACTCTACAGCATATTCGCTTACTTATATGAACTTTAAAATATAAGAATTAAACTTTTATGGAATCTTCGTCTGACCCGGCATTTTAAAAGTTTAGTTTTTGCACACATTATAATTTAGAGAAGTACTAAAAGTTAAAGTTTTGCAAAAACAAAAATATTTGTTAGATTCTTTAATTATGTATTAATTTCTTAGGTAAAGAGAAACAAAAGAAATATATTTTGATAAAATTTTATTAAGGTTCACAATATAATAATGTTTAATTTCAATGAAAGAAAAGCACCTGTAAATCCAATAATTTTTATATATAATCAAAATAAACAATATGAAAACAGTAACATCAAACTTTTGAGTTGATACTAAAGATATTAAATGTGTGGAATAAAAGACTTTTACATCTTTCTCTAAATTAATAATAATTTAATTTATACATATTACCCATAAGAAACAATGTTAAATATTATTTTGTCATATACTTGGTGTAAATTTGACTTTTAACCTTAAAACAATTTTTGTAGCGTTATTATTTTAAAATATCCTAAGTAATAGCACTTTTTATATGTTAAAGTCACATTATAGTTTAGCGAGACAAATTGACTGAACAATCACACGTAATCTTCTACTAGCATATTAAGTTTTTATTTTTATTTATTTTCAACTAGTTTGACATTTTACATATATTTTAGAAAACTAACTTGACATTACACGAAAAGAAAAGTAAAGATTTTAGAAACAAAGTTACACAATATTTGTCTTCCTAGACTCCTGTCATTAACAACCTATGTAGGTTTTATTATTTAGAGAGTAAAAGGTTTCTTAAAAAGATTACATGCATTAACCCTAAAAACCTATGCCATAATAAGAGAAACAGCTGTTTCAAAATAATGGATCCCTAACAGGAACGTGCATTTATTTTGCCATGCCGCCCATGCAGCAAAGCAGGTCACGTTATTTAGTGCGAAAGACAACTCTGGTGAACAGTTCAGACAGTAAATGAGAATACACTATTACCCTTAATTTTAACATTTTAAAATATAAAAAACGTTTTAAAATATATTTAAAATATCATATTTTGAATGTTCAGAATAATATCAGTAAAAACAATAAAAATTCTGAACTGCTATTTTTTTAAGCTTAAATAAGAGAAAAAAAAAAGTGAAAGTGAGTAGAGTCCGGAGTCCACACGCAAACGTGCTTCCTCTAACGTTTCAAATTAAGTAACTGCATTAATGCATTAAATTCCCAAACGCTCAAACGCTCCTGCAGAGTGATTGTTCAATCCACCCGTACTATACAAGTGTACAACTAGTTGTGGTCTTTGGGTCTACTCTGTATAGTATCCAATGACAAAACAAAGCAATTAGCAACTATCTCCTCTTCATGTTTGAAAATTTAACAAGAAAATAATAGTAATAACTTGACATGTCATAGTTTTCAGAAACATGTTTTATATTATTCGGATTCTGTAAGGCCACTTCTTCTTGTATCTTGTATCTTGTTTCATTGGTTCATACTTCATTTTAGTTTTTTTTTTTTTTTCAATGTTACTTGCTAATGTCACTCACTTCAGTCTATCTGTGTATTGTCACTCACTTCACTCTATATGTTCACACCATTAATTAAAGACAAAAAATACTTATATTATCATCTAAAATAATAATATTTTAACTATATTTATTTTAACTTTAATTTAAAATTATAATATATATTATTATATCATTAAAAATAGGTCTTCAGTAAGTGTATTCTCTAAGAATATTAAAGTATTATTTCTAATAATATATAAAATAACGGGATATATAAAATTAGCAAACATGGACATTTTTTAAGATGGGAAAATGTAGTAAAAAAATCACATCACCTAATTAAGTAAAAATTTTCATTAATAATAATAATTTAAAAATACATCACAAGTTTTGTTTACATTCTCAATATCAGGGAAATTTGTATTTATAAGTCCTTTTCACCGTGTTTTTGTAAAAAAGGATTGGTTGGAATTTTTTTTGGAAAAGTAGGTTAAGTCGTTAGAAGGGAGGACGGCATTAAATATGAAGTCGTTCTCCCCAAACCGGTTTCTTATTTTTTTTTTCGAAAAAATAATGTTGTCAGGATAGAGTACGGTTTCTGCAAATCTTCGCTTTTAGTTTTTTTTTTTTCTCTTTTATGTTGCAGTTTTTTTTTTTAAATTTAACTTTTCAGTTTCTTTTGAACTTGTAGTATTTATAAAATTTTTTTTTTATAAAATTTTGTTATCAGTAAATATTATAGACAATTTTCACATCCACAACTTCTTAGTGGCCTCCGTAACAAATGTAAAATAAAATATTTTATAGACAAATTTAATGATATTTAACAAATAAATATAATATGATATCTTTTATTGTTCCCCTCGTATGATTTCTTCCCTGTTCATGTTTTATACGTAGATTATACCTTTGTGTTTATTAGAACAAGTAAAACTTACATATCTCGTGCGTCTATTTCATTGTTTATGGAAATATATCTCGAATTAACATTTTAATCTTAGATGATGTGTTTTTTTTGTTCGTTTCAACCCTCAAGTTTCGCTCGTGTATATTAAAAACATCGCGATTTTGATTTTTACCTATCTTTTATCGGGTGTTCTTCATTTTTTTAAGAGACCCTTAAAGTAAATTCAATTATAGTTCGTTTTAATAAAAATAATAATTCATTTTTATAGAGATTTTGAAATGTTTATTAATAAATATATTATTTAAAAACAAAAACAAAAATTATAATTTTATGAAAATAATAAAATTTTTAATGAGATAATCATAAAGGTAAATTTATTAACAATTTAGCTCATTTTTATTGATTAAGAGTTTTTTTATCGAAAAAATGAGGCAGTAGGTTTGTTTTTTATGCAACTTTAAGCTGACAGCGGACATCTTATCCAATAAGACCTATAGAAGAAAAATTTTCCCTCGCTTTCTTCTTGTCTTATTTGAGAGAGTAATGAAGACTCGCATCGATAAATTTACAAATTTTAACATAAATAACTAATGTTCTTGCATGTGGTAGGATAAGAAAAAAACCAAATTTTTTGACCTTTCTAGAAATATTGATTCTTTTTTTCTGTTTACATTCTAAATAATTTTATGTAGACATAATTATGAATTTTGAAATCTCAGTTACATTGATTGTTAAATAATCTCAGTTATATATAAAGAATCTTTATTTTCTTCGTCTTGAAAAGCAACATACAAGTACTTCAACTCTTTTGAAAATTATAATACTAATAAAATCAATTTATTGATTGATAAAGTAATATAGAATTATGGCATCTGTCTCTACATAATGTCCAGCAGAGTTATTTGGTATCCAATTTATTCGGTTCACACGAAAGACTTTGAATATATATTTCTCCATTAAATGTAATATTTATTGCTTCATTTTATGGTCAAATTGAATACAACTCAACCACACAAGTTCAATCATGCACATGACTTGTCAGACTTGCTAGCAAATGTCAACGAAGAGATTAAATCACATTTAATAAAAATAATGTCAACGTGCCTGTCTAAACCAATTACTCCATTTGAAGGCTGTAATATAAATTTAGTCTCCCATTTGATTTTTGTTTCAGTTTGATATCTTGTTTTTATTTGATGAAAAATGAGAAAGTAAAAAAATAAAGAAAAAAGAACTATAATACTTTTATTAAAATATGATCCTTAAAATCAGTTGTAGAGATATTTTAATTTTAAAGTTTGGAATTTTATTTACCTTTAAAAAATGTTTTAAAGAATTAATATAGAAATATATTTAAATTGTATTTAGTACTTTTTAAATAATGTTAAGAATTAAGTATGAGTCTAAGTTTCACATTAGTTAAAAATGAGAGAGTAGAGCACGGTATAAAAATAAAGACCCATAAATTCATTGTCTTAAGGAAGGTTTTGGGTTAAAAATGGTGTCAATGTCTTCTGTAGTTAGAAAACGGTATAAAAATAAAGACCCATAAATTCATTGTTTTGGTATCAATGCTTTATTATGTTATTGGAATCAGGTATCTGATATTGTATATCTCCATTAATACCTTCCGTAACCCTAACAAATAATATAAAATTCTTTCATATACTAAGAAGTCTCATAGTCACTGTTTAAAAAAGAAATTCTTTAAAATCACTTTTCTTTTCTACAGGTAATATTTATTTTCAGACTTCAAATACATTTAGTATGAAATGAAAGATGAAAAATGAGAAAATAAAAAATATAATATTTTTATTATTTTTCAATCTCAAGTTCATTAAAGTATAATCGTTAGATTCTCATTGTTAATTTTAGATTTTAGAATTCTGTTTCTTTTAAGACGTCTAAAAAAAATTAGCAGATAAATATGTATTTAAATTGTATTTAGTACCCATTCTCAAGTAATATTATTTGATATACCAATAAATTTTACGGTCGATGTTTAAAAAACAAAGAGACTTTATCTTTGAAATTATTTTTTTCTTTATACAAATAATATTAATGTTCCAACTTTAAATCTATTAAAATATCATTCTTAAGATAATTTTTTGTATCCAAAATACTGTTAATTTAAAATTTCTTCATAAATTTATCTTTAAAAACGTTTTAAAAAGTTAAAGAAGAAATGTGTATTTAAATTATTTATAATCTTGACTTTTATAAAGCAAAGACTATTATTAAGTAACTAGAATATATTATTTACGTATTATTGTCATATTTAAGAGTATATTTAGAAAATAATTTACTACGTGGTGCTATTTTGTATTTTTCATTAACTGCACGAAGAAAAACGCGTATTATTCGATAATTTTCCGCATCCTCAAATTTCCCTTCGTAGGAGGCAAACGGAATGTTAAGTTTGAACTTATTCACTTTGATTTTTTAAGAGCCTATGTTAGAGCATTATAATTCTTGTGTTAATTTACCATATCAGTTTTCAACATGATAACATGTGACAAACTATAATAAATGTCATACCATATAATTAGTGTCTGTCAATTTAACAAAAATTAAGACTGCTTGGACCAAAAATAATGAAATAAACATTTTAGTCTAACAAATTATAGAGGACCAAACTAATATAAAAGTTCATAATTATATTTTACCCTAATCTTAACTATCATTATATAATTTAATAGTTAATATTTTTTATTTTCATTCTTTTTTATCAAACGCACATATGTGTTGAAAATGTTTCAAAAGAATTATTGTAAGAAATAAAGATTATAAACGTCAGTCATAGATGGTTAATCTATGATCACATTCATAATTAACTAGTGAACACATGCATAATTACATAAAAAATTCAAATATTTTTTTTTTTACTTAAATCATTCATTTAAATATGATTTGATGGTCTATTATTATAATTTTTGTTTATCATGCTAAAAATATTTTATCAGTCTATGAATTTAAAAAAAATACTTTAGTATAAATTATAATTTTATCCAAATATATTTATAGTATAGTTTACCTGTGTATTTCTTCTAATAAGTACGTGTAAGCTAGTGATGCTCAATATAAATGGAAAGAGAATTTCGTTGACTTTTTTGAATGTGAAATATTATATTAGATTATCATAAATAATATTAAGATTGAAATATTTAGATTAGTTATAAATTTTTAAAGAAGTCTTGTTAGGGGATTGGGACACACCTTTTATGAATTCAATTAAAATCTTCGAACTATTTTGTAAATAAAAGAGTTGCCCTGTCGGAACCGAAACTCTACAGTGACCTAAGGAGGAAAAAAAAACAATTTGTTCAATGAAAAATCAAATAAAAAGAAAAAAAAATGAGATAAATTTTTTGTTGCATTAAAAATTATAATAAAAAATAATGCGTAAATTTGTAGGTAAAGCATATATAAATTGTTAAGAGTTTTAAATTATTATTCAATTACGAAATATGTTACATGTTAAGCTTGTTGTATTAATTATAATTATATCAAAAGTAATTTCTATTACATTTTGTCATTGATTAACAGCGATACATAAAATTAAATTAAATATAATATTATATAAATAATATAACTTTAGAAAAATTGACCGAACCAAGTTAATGTATTTTTCAAAATGGGACAGCATGTTTATTTATTTTCATCCAATAGGTCGGCGTTTAAGAACATTAATTCCATATTAAAATAATGGTGTTAAACAACCAAATTGAAAAGTATTTGTGGGCTAAAACAAGTGGTCCCCAACCACCTAGATTAACAGTAAAATTATCTATGATTTAATTAGTATATATTGGAACTTTGGTACTAATATAAAATAGATTATATTTACACTTATTTTAACATTTTTTGGGAAAGATAAACGTTTAGGTTTTAATCCACAAGAAAGGAAGTGGATAAATTGATTTTCATGGAATGAGAATAATATTGTGGATGTAAAGTCATCTTTCAGTGAATATTCGTTATCAAAAAAATATGTTTTTAAAATTTGGAAGAATATAAAGAATATTATCGAGTTTAAAAGAGGAAATCCAACAAAAAATACCTGATAAAATACTTCAATGAAATTTAATCATCAAAAGATGTTACAATATACTGGCTAAGATCTTCCTAAAAAAGTTAATCACGAAATAATTTTAATTTTGTTTTCTAAATTAATTAGATTCATATATTTTTGTTGTGGGTTGTACAATTGTTCCGTGACAGATGCCAGATAAACCAATTCATTAATTTTTAGCCAAGTGATAAGAGTCAAGATCACGAATTCGATTTCTATTTGATTTATGTAAGAAGATTTTTTTCTTCTTCTCTATATGTTACTCATGCGAAAATTTATCTAATCAATAACAAATTAGCATATATATATATATATATATATATATATATATATATATATATATATATATATATATATATATATATTTTTTTTTTTTTTTTTATTTTTTTTTATTTTTATTTTTTTTTTTTTTTTTTTTATATAAA